>Ga0080064_1000810_pt1 | contig 74494 bp, 75 predicted proteins | sample Subgrocontami54m_FD_69260 | JGI IMG/M metagenome (GOLD analysis project Ga0080064, IMG submission 69260) | Subsurface groundwater microbial communities from S. Glens Falls, New York, USA - GMW46 contaminated, 5.4 m (SPADES assembly) (version 2) ...
GACAATCCGCGAGCGCCCTTGAGCGCATCGTTCTTCTCAGGGTCCCACCGAAACGGCTTCATCAGGCAATTCTACGGCAATGTGTGCCTTTTGTCACCAGGCACAAAGCGACGTATAACGTAGAGCTAAGGGGCGCGTTTGATGAAGGTTGACCAGAGCACAGACGGTTCCCGCGTCCCCTTCAGCGCCATGTTATACGGCGCGCACTAGGCCACGTGCATTATCGATTCTTGAATAACCTGAGGTAGTTTGAGTTCGGCGAACCATGAAGAGGGATACAGATAGTCTTCGCCACTCTCATCAACGACCCGAATATCGCCGTCTTGGGCTGCGTCAGCGTCCGGTATCACGCGATAAATTTTGTGCAATTCCAGCGACGATGGATAGCCGGTATTGCGGATGCACACCGCGAAATGTGGAGTTACCGCTTTTCTGGTTTTCATAGAATCAGTCCAAATAGGATTTACGCTTAATTTCCTTTTTTCCAATCCCGTGCGCTTCATACCAGTGGAGTTCAGCTGTTCTGATACGCCCACTAGCAAGTTTGACGCGCGCCATCCCCTTCATCTTTCGCCATCGGCCTTTGCCATAATTTCTTCGAAGCCGTCTGATATCTCGAATTCCTGTTCCTGTAGCGATAGTTTCGAGAACTGTGATTTCCCCAATGATCTCGAATGCAGAATCCATTCCGGCATTCTAGCTAAAATGGCGATGCCCAAGTTTGCGCCGTATAACGTTCAATGATTTGCCGAAAAAAGTTTAAATTCGTTCAAGGAGCTTACGCCGGATCAAAATTGCTTGCAGAATCACCATTTTCAGAATACTGTATAAAAAGCCAGGTCTTGATAGGTGGTTCGCGATGAGTCATCCGATTGATTCAAAAGCAATTGAGGGTTCTGATAGGCTGCGCGGGCGGCTGTTGGACCAGGTTCACGAGGTGATCCGGCGCCTGCATTACAGCCGGCGAACCGACGAAGCCTACGTTTTCTGGATCCGGCGTTTCATTTTGTGGAGCGGCAAACGGCACCCGGCGACGATGGGGGAGGCGGAGGTGACTGGGTTTCTCAGCCACCTCGCCACCGAGCGCAATGTCGCCGCCGCCACGCAGAATCAGGCGCTTGCGGCGATTCTGTTTCTCTACAAGCAGGTCATCGGTCGCGATCTGCCCTGGATGGATGGCATGGTGCGGGCGAAGCGTCCGGTGCGCCTGCCGGTGGTTCTTTCGCCGGGCGAAGCGCATTCGCTGCTGGCGCAGATGAAGGGCACGCCCTGGTTGATGGCGAGCCTGCTCTACGGCTCCGGACTGCGGCTGAGCGAGTGCCTGCGGCTGCGGGTCAAGGACGTGGACTTCGCCTATCGCCAGATTCTGATTCGCGACGGCAAGGGGGAGAAGGATCGGGTCACCATGCTGCCGGAGTGCGTGGTGCAGCCGCTGCACTTGCAACTGGGTGAGGCCAAACGAATACATCTGATCGATTTGCGCGAGGGGTTTGGTGAAGTGCATCTGCCCTATGCGCTGGCGCGCAAGTATCCGCGCGCCGGCTGGGAATGGGGCTGGCAGTACGTGTTTCCGTCAACCAGGCGTTCTGTCGATCCGGACGACGGCGTGATCCGTCGCCACCACCTGGATGACTCGATGCTCGCGCGCTGGATCAAGGAAGCGTCGCGCGACGCGGGGATCAGCAAACCGGTAAGCGCTCATGTGCTGCGCCACTCCTTCGCCACACATCTGCTGCAATCGGGCTACGACATTCGCACGGTGCAGGAGTTGCTCGGCCACGCCGACGTCTCGACCACCATGATCTACACCCATGTGCTGAACAAGGGCGGGCGGGGGGTAACGTCGCCGCTCGACGGGGTCAGCACTCACCGGATTGAGCAACCGGCACCGCGCTATGCGGTCCGGAATATTCCGCTTGTGTCTGTATAGTTATATCTTTTTTGAATTACAATTGTCCGTAGAAGCGCTCTGCTATTGGCATTAGCATTATAATTCTTCAAGAATTTCCAATAGATCATAGTATCCCTGCGTGCAACCGGCCGCCTGCGCAACAGCCGCTTGCGCGCAGCGCAACCTGCGCCGCAAGCGGCGAAACTCCCGCCGCCCGCCTTGTGGCACTATGATGCCGTCAAACCCTTCGCGGAGGACATCATGTACGGCCTGCCCCGCAGCGTCATCGATCACGTCATCGCCCGCCAGGGCCGCCTGCATGCGTTCAGCGAACTGCACGGGCCGCGCTGCGCGCTGGTGGTGGTGGACATGCAGAACTACTTCCTGAAACCCGGCTTCCAGGCGGAGGTGCCGCTCGCCCGCGACATCGTGGCGGCGGTGAATGCCGCGGCCCGCGCCATGCGCGAACACGGCGGCCTGGTGGTGTGGATCATGACTGCCTCCGACGGCGCCGATTCCTCCTGGAGCATCCTGCACCGGGGAATGCTGTCAGAGGCGCGCAGCGAGCGGCGGCTCGCCGATCTGGCCGAGGGCTCCGAGGGGTATTCGCTGTGGCCCGGGATGCAGGCGCTGCCGCAGGATCTGCGCATCATCAAGCGGCGCTACAGCGCCTTCATCCAGGGCTCCTCGAGCCTGGAGCAGGAACTGCGGCTGCGCGGCATCGACACGGCGCTGATCGCCGGCACCGCCACCAACGTCTGCTGCGAATCCACCGCGCGCGACGCGATGATGCTCAACTTCAGGACCATCATGCTGGCCGATGCCAATGCCGCGCTGGACAACGAGGTTCATGTCCGCACCCTTGCCAACATCTTCACTTACTTCGGCGACGTGATGAACGTGGCCGAGATGAGCGGGCTGCTGGCCGCGACGCGCCAGCCGGCCTGAGAGCCGTTGCGTCGTCTGTGCCGCGGGACCCGGCTCATGGATTCCAGTCCGTGGCACGGCTGCCCATGACATGACGCCGCCCTTCGAAAGCAAGATCTGTCCGCCGGCCGCGCTCAAGGCGCGCCTCGCCGCCGCGGCGCGCCCGCTGGTGTTCACCAACGGCGTGTTCGATCTGCTGCATCGCGGCCATGTCACCTATCTTGCCGAGGCCCGCGCGCTCGGCGCAAGCCTGCTGGTGGCGGCGAACGGCGATGCCTCGGCACGGCGCCTCGGCAAGGGAGCCGGCCGCCCGCTCAACCTGCTCGAGGACCGCCTCGCGCTGCTGGCCGCGCTGGAATCGGTGGACCTGGTCACCTGGTTCGACGAGGACACGCCGCTCGCATTGATCGAGCGCTGCCGCCCCGAGGTGCTGGTCAAAGGCGGCGACTGGCAGCCGCACGCCATGGTGGGCGCGGCCGAGGTGCGAAGCTGGGGCGGCAGCGTGCATTCAATTCCCTTTCGCCACCAGCGCTCGACCTCGTCGCTGCTGCTGCGCATCCGCGGTACCGGGGCGTGAACGAACCGCGCGGCACCGGCGCGAGGCAGGCTGCGGCGGCCCCTCCGGCCATGGGATCAAAAGCGGGATCCAATGCGGCATCCAATGCGGTCTTTGATCCGGACCTTGGCGCGGTGCCGAACCAGGCGGCGGCGCGCATCGTCGCCAACATCGAACGGGTGATGGCCGGCCAGTCGGCCTCGATCCGGCGCATCCTGGCGGCGTTTCTCGCCGGCGGGCACGTGCTGCTGGAAGACAATCCGGGCACCGGCAAGACGACGCTGGCCAAAGCGCTGGCGCGCTCCATCAGCGCGGAATTCCGCCGCGTGCAATTCACCCCCGACCTGCTGCCGGCCGACATTCTCGGCGTATCGGTGTTCAGTCCGAAGGACCAGTCGTTCGGCTTTCATCCCGGCCCGATCTTCACCGAGATCCTGCTCGCGGACGAAATCAACCGCGCCTCGCCGCGCACCCAGTCGGCGCTCCTGGAGGCCATGGCCGAGGGCCAGGTCACCATCGAGGGCAGGAGTTACCGCCTGAGCGACCTGTTTTTCGTCATCGCCACGCAGAACCCGGTCGAGTTTCGCGGCACCTATCCGCTGCCCGAAGCGCAGATGGACCGGTTCGCGGTGCGGCTGTCGCTCGGCTACGTCGGCGCGGAGGAGGAAGTATCCATCCTGTCGGCGCAGGAGCGCGTCCATCCGCTGGAGGGGCTCGCGCCTTGCATCGACCCGGCCCGGGTGCGCGCCCTGCAGGCCGAGGCGCGCGGCGTGCGCCTCAGCGCCGAACTGAAGCGCTACATCGTCGATATCGCGCGCGCCACCCGGACCGCCTCCGGGGTGATGCTGGGCGCGGGACCGCGCGCCTCGCTCGCCCTCAGCCACATCGCCCAGGCGCTGGCGCTGATCGACGGCAATCCGATGGTGACCCCGGACCATATCCGCGAGATGGCGGTCGCGGTGCTGGCGCATCGGCTGGTGCTCGCCCCCGAAGCCCGGTTCGCCGGCGTCACGCCGCAGATCATCGTCGCCGACATCCTGAAAAACCTGCCCGTTCCGGTCTGAGGCCGCAATGTGGACCCTGTCGTATCGCCTCAACCGGGCCGCGTCCGGGCTGCAGTACCGGGTGAGGCGCCGCTTCAGCCGCGCGGGCCTGTTCGCCCTGGGCCTCCTCGTGATCGCCACGGCCCTCGGCGCCGACACCAACCAGACGCTCGCCTATCAGGTCTCCTGCTTTGTTGCCGCCCTGCTCGCTGTGGCGATGTGCGCCGCGGCGCTGGCTCGCCCCCGCATCGACATCGAACGGCAACTGCCGCCGCTGGTTTCCGCCGGCCAGCCGTTCGCCTACACGGTGCGCTTGCGCAATCGCGGCGGCGCCATCGACGGGCTGTCGCTGCTGGAACTGCCGGCCGATGCGCGGCCGGCCTTTGCCGAATTCCGCAGCGCACTGCGCTTTCCCTCGTACCGCGGCTACTGGCGCCTGACGCGCGCGCGCACCGTCGCCGACATCGACGAGACGCGCCTGCCGGCGCTGCCGCGCGACGCGATGGCGGAGGTGCAGGTGCGCGGCATGGCGTGGCGGCGCGGCGTGCTGCACCTGGAAGCGCCGCTGCTGGCAGCGGCCGACCCGACAGGTCTGGTGCGCGCCCTGGTGCGCACAGGCGAACCCGGTAACACCGTGGTGCTGCCGCGCCGCTATGCGCTGCCGCCGATTGCCTTTCCCGGCTCGCGCAAATACCAGCAGGGCGGCGTGAGCCTTGCCTCGTCGGTGGGCGAAAGCGAGGAGTTCATGAGCCTGCGCGAATACCGGCCCGGCGACCCGCTGGCACGGGTGCACTGGAAAAGCTTCGCACGGGCCGGCAAGCCGGTGGTGATGGAGTTTCAGGACGAATTCTTCGAACGATACGCGCTGGTTCTGGATAATTTCGCTGCGCCGCAGGAACGCGCTTTCGCCTCGGAGGCGCGCGCTCGCGTCTCGGAGCAACGCGCTCGCGTCCCGGAGCAACGCGCTCGCGTCTCGGAGCAACGCGCTCGCGTCTCGGAGCAACGCGCTCGCGTCCCGGAGCAACGCGCTCGCGTCTCGGAGCAACGCGCTCGCGTCTCGGAGCAACGCGCTCGCGCGTTTGAGGAAGCGGTGTCCATCGCCGCCTCGTTCGCCTGTCACATCGATACCCAGGAAAGCCTGCTCGACCTGCTGTTTGCCGGCCCCGAAACCTACTGCTACACCGCCGGCCGCGGACAATTGCAGCCGGCTGCGCTGCTCGAAGTGCTGGCGGGCGTGCAACTGTGCCGCGGACCGTCCCCGGACTCTCGATCAGCGGACTCACAGCCAGCGGCCTTGCAACCGCTGGACTCGCTGCGCCAGGCGCTGCTGCAGCGCCGCGGCGCGCTGTCCGGTTGCGTGCTGGTGCTGATCGACTGGGATGAGCCCAGGCGCGAACTGCTGCGCCGGTTGCGCGAGTCCGGTATGGCGCTGCTGGTGCTGCTGGTCAGCGAAGAGCCCGTCGCATCGCCGCCGCCGTGGTTGCACCTGCTCGTTCCGGGGAAAATCGAAGCGGGCCTGGCGCAGCTCGGCAGGCGATCGCCGGACGCGCCGCGCGCATGATCACGCGTCCCCGATGACCACCCCGCCTTTCGCGCTGGCCGCGGCGATCGCGCTGTGGGCCTGGCAGACCGGCCAGTGGCTGGTGGCGGCAGGCGCCTTGATCCTGGTCGAAGGGGCGCGGCTGGCACAGCGGCGGTTTCATTTTGCCGAAGACGACTTCAACCGGGTCGCCGATTTCTGCACCCTCATCGCGTTCGCAGCGGCAGTGTTGTTTTACGTTTCCCACGGCAATCCGCGCGCCATCACCCTGTGGTTCCAGTGGTTGCCGGTAATGGTGCTGCCGCTGATTGCGCTGCAGGCATGGAGCGACACCCGCCGGATGAGCCTGTCGGTGCTGTTCTGGAGCTTGCGCCGGCAGCGGCCGGGCCAAGGGCGATTCCCATCGGCGCCGGGGCCGCGCCAGGTGAACCTCGGCTACACCTGGTTCGCCGCCTGGCTGCTCGCCGCGAGCGCGGCCAATACGCGCCAGGCAGCGTTCTACTTCGCCGCGGCGGCAATCGGCGGCGCGCTACTCTGGACATTGCGTCCCGGCGGGCGCCGCACCGCAGCCTGGCTGGCGGTGATGGGCCTTGCCATCGGCGCCGGCTACGCCGCGCACCTCGGCCTGCATCGTTTCCAGATTTTCATCGAAGGCTACGTGCCGCAATGGCTGAGCGCGGGCGGCACCCGCACCGACCCCTATTCAAGCCGCACCGAGCTCGGCCATATCGGCGAACTGAAGCAATCGGGGCGGATACAGTTGCGCGTGGCCGCGTCGCTGGCCGAGGGCGAATCGCTGCTGCTGCATCGCGCCGGCTACAGCGACTATCGCGGCACCACCTGGATTGCGCGCGGCGCGCCGTTCGAAGCAGTCGCGGGAACTGATGCCGGCGCAGCGCAATTCAACGACACCAACCGGCCCGCGGCAAGAACCGAGTGGACACTCGTTGCCGGCGTCGAGCCGCAATCGAGCCTGATCGTCCATGATTATTCACAGCAGGGCAATCCGCTACTTGCCCTGCCCGGCGGCACGGTGCGCATAGCGGGCCTGAGCGCGACCGGGGTGAAGCGCAACGGACTGGGATCGGTGCAGGTCGAGAACCTGCCCGGCGCATTCAGCTACCGTACCCGGTATCGCGCCGGCGCCGCATTCGAGCTGCCGCCGCGCGCCGAAGACCTGAGCGTGCCGCGCGCCGAGGAGGCCATGTTGCGCCGGCTGGCCGGGGAACACGCCCTGACCGGCGTTGCGCCCGCGGAGGCGCTGAGGCGCATTCGCGAACTGTTCGGACAACGGTTCCGCTATGCAACCTGGCAGTCAGCCGGCCGCGGCGCGGCGGACCCGGGTGGCGCGGGTGCGGAACGCAGCGCGGCCGCCGCGGAGCGCAGCGCGCCCGCCACGCAGCGCAGCGCGCTCGGGCGCTTTCTCACCGAGACCCGCGCCGGGCACTGCGAACACTTTGCCACGGCCACGGTGCTGTTGCTGCGCGCCGCCGGCATACCGGCGCGCTACGCCACCGGCTTTGCGGTGCGCGAGTTCAGCGCGATGGAGGATCTGTACGTGGTGCGCCAGCGGCATGCGCATGCCTGGGCGAGAGCTTGGCTCGATGGCGCATGGCAGGACATCGACACCACCCCCGCCAGTTGGTTCGAAGCGGAGCAGACTGACGAGCCTGCCTGGGCGCGCATCGCCGACCTGTGGTCCTTCGTAACCTTTGCCACGCAGCGGCGCATCGCCGCGCTCACTCAGAACCAGGTGATCGCGGCTGCGGTTGCGCTCGCCTTACTGCTGGCGTTGTGGCTCGCGTGGCGGCTGTTTTCCGGCCGTGAGGCCGGGGCGATCGAAGTCATCGCCGGCAAGTCAGCGAAGCCGCTGCCCGTCCCGGGAGAGGATTCCGCATTCTTCGCGGTCCAGCAACTGCTGGCGGCGCAGACCAGTGCACGCCTGGCTTCGGAAACTTTCCCGGACTGGTTGCGGCGCATCGCCTCGCAATTGCCGCCGCAACTGGATCGCGGCCTGCTGGCGCAGGCGCTCCGCCTGCATTACCGCTACCGCTTCGATCCGCGGGGGCTCGCGCCCGCCGAGCGGGCGTCGCTGGCGCAAACCTGCGCAGCGCTGATTGCCCAGCTCGGCGAGGCCGCCGGCCGGCCGGAAACGCCGGCGGCGTAATTGCCGGCCCCGCCTGTATTGAAGCAGCGATCAGCCTTGCGTCGCATTGCTCGCGTCGTTGCCGCACTCCCTGATGCCGCTGCCGGCAAAACCCTGCTTCAGTTCGTTCAGTCTCGTTGCCAGGGATTCGGCCGCATTGCGAATCCGGAAGAACGTTTTCTGCTCCTGGGATTCACGCGCGCCCATCTGGGCGCTGCGCACCCCGCGGGCGCGCAATTCCTCCAGGCGCAGGCGCGCCGCATCTTCGGTGCTGAATACGCCGAGCGAAATGGCGAAGCGCAATTTCGGATCGTCCTGAATCACGAAGAACTCTGCCACGCCGAGCTGCTTCAATTCGACGGTCTTCTGCTGGGCCGCCTGGCGATTCGCCTGCGCCGGCAGGAATACCCAGTAGCCGGCCTTCTCCTCGACGCGCCGCGTTGACAGCTGCGGACCCAGCTCGAGCGGCGCAAGCGCCTGGCCGGCGCGCGTCAGGTCGGCCGCCGCGACCGGACCCCATTCCAGGCAGGCCGCGAGCCTGGACGCCGCGGCACCGCCCGTCGCCGGCGCCGCAGTTTCCGCCGCGCCGCTCGCCGCGGTTCCCGCCGTACTCCCCGCGTCCGGACTACGCACCCCGGCCAGCAGCGAAACCTGCTCGGGGGTGATCAGCTTGATCGCCTCCGGGTTGAGTTGCTGCTCGAGCAGGTGCAGTTCGCCCGACGCCGGCTCAGGGCCGAACCAAGTCCAGGCGAACAACGCCACGTTGGCCAGGAGCAGCAGGAAAAAAGCGGTTCTCATGCGGCGATGCGCACCAGCCCTTCGAGCACCAGATTCTCAATCACCCGCACCGGGACGGCAAGGCGTCCGGCAATTTTCAGCGCCGCACCGCCGGAAAGAAAGCACACCCCCCCGGCAGGCAGGCGCGCGTACATCCGCTCGATGGCGCCGGCATGCGCCTGCAGCGCGCCGGATTCAATCGCATCGGCGGTGTTGCGCGGCTCCTCGGTGAAACTGCCCGATGTCAGGGGCAGATCGGCCGTGCCCGCGGCGAGCGAGCGTTTCATCAGATCAAGACCGGGCAGTATCACGCCGCCGCGAAAAACGCCCTCGCCGCTCAGCACGTCGATGGTGGTGGCGGTGCCGGCGTTGATCACCAGTGCCGGGCCGCCATGCATGTGCCGCGCCGCGATCAGCGCCGCCCAGCGGTCGGCGCCCAACTGGGCGGGATCAAGATAGCCGTTACTGACGCCGCACTGGTTCGCGCGCGGCGTGAGCCAGTGCGGCGCTGCCGCCATGCCCGCCAGCGCCGCTTCGATCACAGCGCGCGCCCCGGCGCCCGCGACATTCGCCACGATGATGCGGTTCGGCCGCGGCAATCGCGCCCACGCCGCGGCAAGCTGCGCCAACCCGCGAGCGGGTTCGTTCACACCGCGAGCGGGTTCGTTCACACCGCGAGCGGGATCGTGCAGACCGCGGGCGGGATCATTCACACCGCGGTCAGAATGGGGATTGCCGCCGAGCGGCGCCGTACCCTGGGCGCGCCAGCCGCCGCCATCATGGAGGCCCCATTTCAGGCGAGTGTTGCCGCAATCGAGGGCGAGTATCAAGCGCACGCCCGCAGCGAAATCTGACCGGAGTGAAACTGTTCCAGACCGCGCGCCGAACGCAGCAGCAGGGCGCCGTCCGGCGCCACGCCCAGTGCCTCGCCCTCGGCGATGCGCCGCTGGTTCAGTTGCAGCACCACCTGCCTGCCCTGATGGGCGTGATGCTGCTGCCATTCCTCGCGGAACGGGGCGAAGCCGGATGTGCCGAAGCGGCGCAGCGCGAGCGCGAGTTCTTCCAGAGCGGATGCGAGCAGCGCGCTGCGCGTCGGCAGTGCGGCGCCCGCGCGGGCGGCAATTTCGGCCAGAGCGGTGGCCGGCTGATCGATGCCGGCCTTGAGCGCCGCATCAAGCCGCACGTTCAGGCCCACGCCGACCACGATCGTACTCGGGCCAGGCGCGTCGCCCGGGAGCTCGATCAGGATTCCGCCCAGCTTGGCCCCGCCCGCGAGCAGATCATTGGGCCATTTCAAACTGACGCCCTCGAGCGCGTGCCGCTTCAGGGCCCGCAGCATCGCCACCCCGACGGCGAGGCTCAGGCCGGACAGCGCCGCCACGCCCTGTGGCAGGCGCCACAACAGCGAAAACGTCAGGCTGGTACCGATACCCGAATGCCAGGACGCGCCGTACCGGCCTCGGCCTGCGGTCTGATTCTCGCATGCGATCGCCAGGCCCGGCGCTGCGCCCTCGCGCGCGTGCGCCAGCGCGAGGCTGCTGGTCGAAGCGCACTGGTCCACCACCTGCAGCCTGATTGCCGGCACGGCGTTCGCCTGCGCGCTGTGCAGCGCCGCGGCAATGGCTGCCGCATCGAGCAGGTCGAGCGGCGCGGCGAGCCGATAGCCGCGAGCGCGTATCTTGAACACCTGCAGCCCCAGGCGTTCGATGCGGCGGACCTGATGCCAGATGGCGCCCCGCGATACGCCGAGCGCTGCGCCCAGATCCGCGGCGGAATGAACGCCCCCGTCGGCAAGCAGCCGCAGCAGGTCAAAGGGAAGTTGGATCACGGGCGATGCTCGCTGAGAAAGAAAATGGGGCGACTAAACGGCATTCATTCAGGGCCATCGAAAGGCGCGGCGCGACTGCAGCTGTTTCACCACCCCGGCCACCACGGCGAGTAGCCGCCACAGAAGAATCGCGATTGCAAACCCGGCAGGGGACCGCAACCCCACATCGAGTTGAAGGCGTGCTGCATCTGGAACTGCCGGAAGGCCTCTTCGCGGCGCGCCCATTCGATATAAGTCCACTGCATCGCGTCGATAACCGGGTCAGGCACGCCCTGCTCGCGCAAGCGCGCCAGTTCGCTCGCCGGGAGCCGGTACACCGCCCGCGAATCGACGATGCGCCTGATGATCGCGTCCCCGTTGCCGGCGCGGCCCGCTTCGATGATTTCGACGATGGTCGGCGCGGGCGGAGGAGGCGGACCCAGGGCGGCGCATCCGCACAGCAGCAACGCCGCGAGCAACAGGCAGGGAAGCATCGCGCCAGCGCGATCCATTTTTGCGCCAGCGCGATCCATTTTTGCGCCAGCGCGATCCATTTTCGCGCCAGCGCGATCCATTTTTGCGCCAGCGCGATCCAGCCACCCGCCAGCGCGATCCGGCACCGCGCGCCTGCGAACTGTCCGGCTGCCGCAGGGGTCTGTGAAAAGCGAATGCATCATCGAATCCGGCGCCTTTTGGAAGAAAATCACGCTCCCGGCTGATATTTTGACACCTTCGAGCGACAAAGGTCGGCGTGGATCGTTGTCGGGGACGATCAGGACCGCTATGCTCTTGTTCTGCGCGGCCATGCATGGCGCCGTGGCGAGGGCCTTCTCATCGCCTGCCGGCTGCACGGCGTGCGCAGCACTCGACGGTATGCGATTTCGCGCCTCCCGGCACCCCCTGCCGGGAATGCCTCGCAACCGCTCGACCGCGAAAGGGAAATGGATGAAAGCAGCAATGTTGCCGGTTGCACTGGTTTGCAGCGTGCTTTGCCTGTCAGTCCGGCCGGCTCTGGCGGCGACGGACATCCAGTTCTGGCATTCCATGGCGGGCCCGCTCGGAGAACAACTGAGCGAGATCACCGGGCGCTTCAATCGCTCGCAGACCCAGTACCGGGTGATGCCCGTGCTGAAAGGCCCGGCCGATGACGCGGCCGCGGCTGCGCTCGCCGCCAGGCCCGGCCAGGCGCCGCACATCGTGCAGGTTCTCGATATCGGCACTGCCGCGATGATGTCGGCGAAGAACGGCATCAAGCCGCTGGCGCAGGTGATGGCCGACGCGGGCGAACCGTTCAATGCGGCGGGCTTCCTGCCCGCCCTCAGCAGCTATTACGCCGACAGCCGCGGCAGGATGCTGGCGCTGCCCTTCAACAGCTCGGTGCCGATGTTCTACTACAACAGGGACGCATTCAGAAAAGCCGGGCTCGATCCGGACAAGCCCCCGCTTACCTGGCCCGAAGTGAAGGACGCCGCGATCAAACTCCTCGATGCCGGCGCCACCCCCTGCGGCTTTACCATCGCCTGGCAATCCTGGTACCTGCTGGAGAGCATGAGCGCGTGGCACAACGAAGCCTTCGCCACCCGCGACAACGGCTTTGGCGGCACCGACGCCAAGCTGGTATTCAGCAACCAACTGGTGATCCGCCATATTTCATTTCTTTCCTCATGGCTGAAGTCGGAGCTGTTCAGCTACGCCGGGCGCCGCGACGAAGCCGAGGCAAAGTTCGTGAGCGGCGAATGCGGCATGCTGGGCACCTCCTCGGCCGCCTACGCCAACATCACCCGCAGCGCAAACTTTGAATTCGGCGTCGCGCAAGCGCCCTACTACGACGACTTCAAGGGTGCGCCGTTCAATTCCATCGTCGGCGGATCGAGCCTGTGGGTCATGGCGGGCAAGAAGCCGGCCGAGTACGCCGGGGTGGCGAAATTCTTCAGCTTCCTGACGCAGCCCGGGCTATTGGCCGAATGGCATCAGCAGACCGGCTATCTGCCGCTTACCGTCGCCGCGTACGAGCTCAGCCGCAAGCAGGGTTTCTACGCCAGAAATCCGGGCGCCGACACTGCGATGCAAGGCATGAGCCGCAAGCACGGCGCGTTGGTCAAGGGAGTGCGCCTGGGCAACTTTCCCCAGTTGCGAAAAATCTTCGACGAGGAGCTCGAAGCCGTGTGGGCCGGGAAGAAAGCGCCCAAGGAGGCGCTGGATACGGCGGTGACGCGCGGCAACGACCTGTTGCGCCAGTTCGCGAAGACGAACAAATTTCCGGGAACGAAGTAAACGTTGCGCTGCCGGCCATTGTGCACCAGCACGGGCCGGGGCCGGCGGCCCGCGCCGGCATCAGAACGGCAGCGCCATCCCCGGTTTGGCTGCCAGCAGCACCCTGCGAAAATCTGTCTGGATGCGCTTCAGGGCGGCGTCGGTTTCGCCCTCGAAACGCAGCACGATCACCGGCGTGGTGTTGGATGCGCGCGCCAGGCCGAAGCCATCGGCGTATTCGACGCGCAGTCCATCGAGGCGGATGATTTCGGTCGCACCGGGAAATTTCGCCGTTTCCTGAAGTTGCGCAATCAGCCGGTGCGGCTCGCCTTCTTTGAGCTGGATGTTCAATTCGGGGGTGCTGATCGACTCCGGAAGCGCATTGAGCACCGAGCCCGGATCGGCTTCGCGCGACAGTATCTCGAGCAGCCGGGCCCCCGCATACAGGCCGTCGTCGAAGCCGTACCAGCGCTCCACGAAAAATATGTGGCCGCTCATCTCGCCGGCCAGCATGCCGCCCTGCCTGAGCCGGGCCTTGATCAGGGAATGGCCGGTCTGCCACATCGCCGGCCGCCCGCCGTAGCGGCGTATCCACGGCGCCAGATGGCGCGTGCACTTGACATCGTAGATGATTTCCGCGCCCGGACAGCGCGACAGCACGTCGCGCGCGAACAGCATCAGCTGGCGATCCGGGTAAATGATATTGCCTTCCCTGGTCACCACGCCGAGCCGGTCGCCATCGCCATCGAAAGCGAGGCCGATCTCGGCGCCGCCGGATTGGACCGCGGCGACGAGGTCGCGCAGATTTTCCGGGCGCGACGGGTCCGGATGGTGGTTGGGAAAGCTGCCATCGACTTCGCAAAACAATTCGGTCACGTCATTGCCCAGACGCCGGTACAGATCGCCTGCCACCGCACCGCCAACGCCATTGCCGCAATCGATGACGATTTTCATGGGCCGCGCCTGGCGCAGGTCGCCGGCGATGCGCGCCAGATAGGCCTCGCGCACCCCGACTTCGCGATTGCGCCCGTTGCCCGAGGTGAATTCCCGGTTCTCTATACGCTGGCGCAGGCGCTGGATCGATTCGCCCGAAAGCGTGGTCTCGCCCAGCACCATCTTCAATCCGTTGTAGTCGGGCGGGTTGTGGCTGCCGGTCACCGACACCGCGCTGCCGCAGCCCAGATGGATCGCGGCAAAATACGCAAGCGGCGTCGGCACCATGCCGATGTCCGCGGTATCGATGCCGGCGGCACGGATGCCGCGGCCGAGCGCCGCCGCGAGCGCGGGCCCGGACTGGCGCCCGTCGCGGCCCACGGCTATCTCGGTCTGCCCCTGCGCCCTGGCCTCGCTGCCCAGGGCGCGGCCGATCAGCTCCACGCCGGCCTCGGTGAGCGTCTTGCCGACGATGCCGCGAATGTCGTATGCCTTGAAGATTTCCGGGGGTATCGAAGTCATTATTGGATCCAGAATGAGCGTTGCGGATGACTGACGGCCAATCGCACGGCGGGAGGCCTGCGAAAGCACACTCTTAACATACCGGAAAATTTTCCGGATGGGCTACGCCGCTCGCACCCGCTTGCGCCGGTTTGCTCCTCAGGGGCGGTGCAACGATCCGGGGTGCGCGTCGAAAAAGGCGAGCAGCCGTCGCGGCATCCACTCCAGCCGGCCGGGAAATGCCCCGCTGACGAACCCGCAGTGCCCGCCCTCCTCCGGGTATTCGAGGCACACCATGCTCGACACTTCGGTTGAGTCGGGGAGGGCGGCCGGCGGCACGAACGGATCATTGAGAGCGTTGATGATCAGGGTCGGCGCAGCGACACCGCGCAGTCCGGGTTTGCTGCTGGCGCGGGTCCAGTAGTCGTCGGTGTCGCGAAAGCCGTGCAGCGGCGCGGTGACCACGTTGTCGAAGTCGCGCAAGGTGCGCGCGCGCCGCATCGTCCGCGCATCGAACAACCCCGGATGCATGGCGAGCTTGGCCGCTCCCTTGCGCTTCAGGCTGGCAAGGAACATGCGCGCATAGACCAGGTTGAAGCCGCGCCCGAGCGCGTCGCCCGAGAGCATCAGGTCCAGGGGCGCCGACACCGCCGCGGCCGCATCGACCACCGCGCATGCCGCGGCGCCCGCCTCCCCCAGCCATTTCAGCAGCGCATTGCCACCGAGGGACACCCCCGCCGCGTAAAGCGGCGCGCCGGCGGCCCGCTCGCGAAAGCGCGCCAGCACCCAGGCGATCTCCTCATGATCGCCCGAGTGGTAGGCGCGCGGCAGGCGATTGGGCTCGCCGGAGCAGCCGCGAAAGTGCGCCACCGCGCCGCGCCAGCCCCGCAGCGCCAGCCGCTCCAGCATCGCCACCGCATAATGGCTGCGTGCGCCGCCCTCCAGCCCGTGAAACAACACCACCAGCGGCGCGCCGGCCGGGCCCTCGAGCCAGTCGACGTCGATGAAATCCTCATCGGGGGATTCCCAGCGCTCGCGGCGCAAAGGCGCAGCGCCCCGCTCAGGCGGCCCGCGCCGCGCCCGGGCACGGCGGGCGGACGCCGCAACGCGGCCCAGCATGGCAGCGTAAACGGTTTGCAGATTGCCCCCGGGAAGCCAGCGCGGCGCCCGATAGGTCGAGTGCATCGAACCGGCGCTCAATGCAGCACTTTGGGTCCATCGGCTGGACTCTCGACCGGCAGCCGCGCGCCCTGCGGGGCGGGCGATGCGTGATGCGCGACCATGCGCCAGCCGTTTTCGGTGCGCAGATACACATTGGTCGCAATCACCGGCGGACGGGGGCGCGCTTCGCCGGGCAGCTGGATATTCTCGTGGACGCTGTGCACCGCCACCATCATGCCGGCGACCACCACCTGATGGGTCAGGCGCACCTTCATCTGTTGACCCGAGCCGAACAACTGCGTCCAGCTTTCCCGAACCTGCTCCAGACCGGTGAGCCGGGAACCGCCCGGATGCACGCACACCACCTCCTCGTCCTCCGCCCAGACCTCCATCATCGCCTCGAGATTGCTCGATTCGAGGGCGTCGTAGAAGGCGGCCTCGGCATCCTGGGGCGTTGGAAAGGTGGTTTTTTTCATGATGCGCGGGGCGGCGGCGCATGGTAGCGGATCGGCGGCGGATTGCCAACGATGCTCCCGACACGCCGTCGCGACATGTCCTTTGGCGCGTCGGCGCGCGCCGTGCAGAGCGTACCGTGTTGTCACCCGCAAGGGTGCCTTCTCGCCGGCGGCGGGCTGTGCTTGGCGAGAAGGCAGAATTTCAGGATATTCTTGAAGAACTGGAGGTCGCAGAGCGGGTCTTCGGCGCTTGCACTGGCCCGCGAAAGTGCTATCATTATCCGGTGAACAGCAAGCAGCGTCGCACCCTGGAAGCCGTCTGGTCCGATCCAGTCGACGGGAATATCGAATGGGTCCGCATTGAGTCTTTGTTCAGGGCGCTTGGCTGTCGCGTAGTCGAGGGTCCTGGATCGTCGGTTACCTTCGAATGGCAAGGGCGGCGGGCCACGTTCCATCGTCCGCACCCCGGCAAGGAAGCCCTGCGCTATCGCGTCAAGACAGCGCGCGAACTACTGGAACGAATGGGGATAAAACCATGATGAACACCATGACTTATCGCGGGTATACCGCGAGCATGACCTTCGATCCAGAAGACAAGATCATCGTTGGTCGCGTGCTCGACGTGGACGACATCATCTGTTTTCATGGGGAGTCCGTCGCGGAGTTCGAGACTAATCTTCACATGGCCGTAGATGACTACATCGCCGCGTGCGAGGGACTGGGCGGCACAGCCGAGAAACCCGCGAGCGGCAAGCTCATGTTGCGGGTCGCTCCCAATGTCCATGCTGCCGCCCTGAAGGCCGCAACTCGCAGCGGCGTGAGCCTGAACAAGTGGGCGGAACAGGCGCTCAGTATGGCCAGTCGGAAGAGTGCGTCTCCGAGGGCATTGCAAGCGGAGCCTCGCCCTTCGCTCAAGCGGACTCGCTCCGGCCTGCGGCCTCGGCGAGCCGCTTAGCTCAAACGTTGAAGCCGTAGGAAAACCCTCTCGAATCTGGAACTACGCCATCGAACTACGCGCTGCGCCGCTTTCCCAGCGCCTCCGGATTGAGCAGATTGGGCGGCACCCTGCCGGCGAGTATCGCCTCGAGATTATCGACGGCGAGGTGATTCATTTTCAGGCGGGTGGCGCGGCTGGCGCTGCCGATATGCGGCGTAAGCGCCACGTTGTCCAGTTGGTAGAGCGCCGGGTTCACCGCCGGTTCGCCTTCGAATACGTCCAGGCCGGCGCCGGTGATGCGCCCCTCGCGCAGCGCCGACACGAGCGCCTCCTCGTCGATGATGCCGCCGCGCGCCGCGTTGATCAGGATGGCGGTCGGCTTCATCAACGCCAGTTCGCGCCCGCCGATGAGATGATGGCTGGCCGCGGAGTAAGGCAGGTTGAGACTGACGAAATCGGATTGCTGCAGCAGCGCGTCCAGGGACGCATAGGCGGCGCCGGTCTCCCGTTCCATTTCGGGCGGCAGGCGATTGCGATTGCAATACAGGACGCGCATGTCGAATCCGCGGGCGCGGCGCGCCACCGCCTGACCGATGCGGCCCATGCCGATGATGCCCAGGGTCGCGTGATGCACGTCCTGCCCGAGAAACTGGTCGTTCTTCCAGCCCTGCCACTTGCCGGCCCGCATCCAGCGCTCCGACTCGGTGAGCCGGCGCGCCGCGCCGAGCAGCAGCGCCCAGGTCATGTCGGCGGTGGTGTCGTCCAGCACCCCGGGCGTGTTCGAGGCAAGCACGCCGCGCTGGCTGAGCGCCGCGATATCCAGGTTATTGAAGCCGACGGCGACATTGCATACCGCGCGCAGCTTCGGACACGCATCGAGCAAGGCCGCGTCGATGCGGTCGGCATTCGACACGAGCACGCCATCCATGCCGGCGGCGCGGCGGCGCAGTTCCCCGGGTGAATAAACGAGGTCCTCCCGCTGGTTGTCGTCCACGTCGAATTGCGCGCGCAGGCGGGTGATCACCTCATCGAAGGTGGCGCGGGTCACCAGGATTTTCTGCTTCAACGCCGACTCCGCAGGAATGAACACCTCGGGCAATCCATCGGCGGCCGCCAGGCCATGCGCATTGACCACACTTCGCGACCACCCTCAGCGGCCATAGAGCACCTGCGGCAGCCACAGCCCTATTCCGGGAAACAGGTACAGCAGCACCAGCGCGACAACCTGGAGGCCCATGAAAGGCAGCATGCCGGCAAAGATCTGGTTGAGCGTCACATGCGGCGGTGACACGCCCTTGAGATAAAACGCCGCCATCGCCACCGGCGGCGAGAGAAAGGCCGTCTGCAGGTTCAGCGCCACCAGCAGGCCGAAGAACAGCGGATCTATTCCGAAATGCGGCAGCAGCGGGATGAAAATCGGCATGAAAATCACGATGATCTCGGTCCATTCGAGCGGCCAGCCAAGGAGAAAGATCACGACCTGCGCCAGAATCATGAACTGCACCGGCGTCATATCGAGCGACAGCACCCACTGGTTGATGATCTCCTGTCCGCCGAGCAGCGCGAACGCCGCCGAGAAAATGCTCGATCCGACGAACAGCCAGCAGACCATCGCGCTGGTCTTCGCGGTGAGGTACACCGATTCCTTCATCATCACGACGTTGAGTCGCCGGTAGCCGGCCGCCAGGATCAGACCGCCGAGCGAGCCCATCGCCGCCGCCTCGGTCGGCGTCGCCAGACCGAACACGATGGTGCCGAGCACTGCCAGGATCAGCATCGCCAGCGGAAAAAACGATCCCAGCAGCATCTTGAAGATTTCCAGCCGGACGAAGCTGAAGATTGCGTAGAAAAGCGCAAGGGCAAGCGCGCAGATGCCAAGCGCGATCCAGAACCCCGCGGGCGCCGGCACGCGTTCCTTCGACGCCGCCGGTTCAGCCGCGGCCGGCGCCGGCTTCGCCGTCTCTACGGGCGGCTTGACCGAAGGCGCCGCCTCCGCTTCCCCTGGCGCGGGCGCTTGCGGCGCGCCTTCCGCCGGCGGCTCCTTCAAGCCGTCATCTGGCTCAGGTTCCTGCAAGCCCCCGTCCGCGGGCTTTTCCTCCTCGACCCCGCCCAGCGACGTGCCGCCCATCTCGACCACTCCCTCGGGGACACGCTCGACCGGCGCCGTCACGCTCATGTAGATGACGCCCATGATCGACGCTACCGCCAGCGCCGGCAGCAGCGCGACCAACAGGTGGTTGAGCAGATCGCGCATCGGGACCGCGGCATTGCGCTTGCCCTTGATCGCACCGATCAGCCCCGGAAGGACTTTGTTGCTGACGGTGCTCGATATGATTTTCGCGAACTCGGGCAACGGCACGCGCCGGTCTTGGGGCGACAGCGGTGGTGCGAGGCCGGGTTTGATCCTGGCAACGGTGATGACGTAACCGACGTAGAGCGCAGCCAGCATGATGCCGGGGAAGAAGGCGCCGGCGTAGAGCTGCACCACGGACACGCCGGCGGTGGCGCCATAGACAATCAGCAGCACCGAGGGCGGGATCAGGATGCCAAGACAGCCGCCCGCGGTGACGGCGCCGGCGGAGAGCCTGATGCTGTAGCCCGCCTTGAGCATCGCCGGAAATGCCAGCAGGCCCATCAAGGTCACCACCGCGCCGACGATGCCGGTGGCGGTGGCGAACACCGCGCAGGTGACGATGGTCGCAACCGCCAGCGAACCGGGGATGCGCGCGGTCGCAAGATGCAGGCTCCTGAACAATTTTTCGATCAGGTTGGCGCGCTCGACCAGGTAGCCCATGAAGACGAACAGGGGAATGGAAATCAGCACGTCGTTCGACATCACCGAATAGGCGCGCTGCACCATCAGGTCCAGCGTCTGCTGCACCGCCAATTCCGGATTCTGGCTGCGGTAGGCAATCCAGGCGAACATCATGCCCATGCCCATGAGCGTAAACGCCGTGGGAAAGCCGAGCATGATCGCAACGACGATCAGCGCCAGCATCAGCAGGCCCAGGTGGCCGTTGGTCATCTGCGACGGCGATGGCAGCAGGATGAATACCGCGACCACGACCGCGGCCATGATCGAGAGCCCGAACCAGACTTCCTTTCTCACTTGTGGCTCTCGCCGGGAACGACGAAGGCATCGAGCCTGGCGATATCCTCGTCCCTGACGTTCACCATCTCCTTCAGTTTGTCCACGTCCACTTCCTCGACGTCTTCCTCGCGCGATGGCCACTCGCCCTGCCGCAGACAGAGGACGCAGCGGATGATCTCGACCACTCCCTGCGCCAGCAGGAACGCGCCGGCGACCGGGATGATGGTCTTGAACGGGTAGACCGGCGGGCCGTCGGCGGTGACATTCGAATGCTCGTTGATGGCCCAGGACTCCGCCGCAAAGTTGTAGCCGGCCCAGGCGAGAGCAAACACCCCCGGAATGAAAAACAGGATGTACAGGGCCAGATCCAGGCCGGCCTGCAGTCGCGGCGGGAAAAACCCGTAGAGCACGTCACCGCGCACGTGGCCGTTCCTGGACAACGTATAAGCACCCGCCATCATGAATACGGTTCCGTACATCATGATCATGACGTCGAAGGCCCAGGGGTGCGGATGGTCCAGCACGTAGCGCGAGAACACTTCCCACGAAATCATCAAAGTGAGCGCGACGATGAGCCAGGAAAACGACTGGCCAATGAAGGTGCTGATCCTGTCGATCGTAAGGAGCAATTTCTGCATGTTCGGGCCTGAAAAAAAATCGGCCACCCGGACTCTGCCCGGATGGCCGATGAGTCGTACAAAATTTCCTCAAGCCTTCTTGGACGTATCCTTCCTGGCTCCGAAGAAATGGTTCACGGCCATGCGTCGATTGACGTAGGTGTCCTGGTCCCATTTCACGGCGCGCTCGGCGAAGGCCTTCTGCGATGCGACGATTTCCTTGAACAGCGGGTTTTCCGCCGATTTCTTCGCTACGATCGCGTCCCACAGCGTGAGCTGCGCCTGCAGCAACGTATCCGGGGTCTTGTAAAATTTGACCTTGTCCTTGGACTGCAGCTCGATGTAGTCCTTGGAATAACGATCGATCTGTTTCCAGGACATATCGGCGGATGACGCTTCCACGGCAGTGGCTATCACCGACTTGATTTTCGCCGGCAGCGCGTCGTACTTCGGCTTGTTGAACATGATTTCGAACGTTTCGGCGCTCTGGTGGTAGCTCTGCAGCATGCAGACCTTGGACACGTCCGGGAAGCCGAGAATGCGGTCGGAGGTGGCGTTGTTGAACTCGGCCCCATCGAGCAGGCCGCGGTCCATGGCCGGCACGATCTCGCCGCCGGGAAGCGCATTGACCGCAGCGCCCATCGCGGTGAACAAATCGATCGCCAGGCCATTGGTGCGGAACTTGAGGCCCTTGAAATCCGCCGCCTTGGTAATCGGCTTCTTGAACCAGCCCAGCGGCTGCGTCGCCATCGGGCCGTAGAGGAAAGACTGCACAGTGGTCATACCGATGGAAGCGTAGAGCTTGGCCAGCAGTTCCTGGCCGCCGCCATACTTGTGCCAGGAGAGCAGCATGTTGGCGTCCATGCCGAATGCCGGGCCGGAATTCCACAGCGCCAGCGCGTTCTGCTTGCCGTAGTGGTAGCCCAACACCCCGTGTCCACCGTCCAGCGTTCCCTTGGACACCGCTTCCAGCAGGCCGAATGCCGGCACCACTGCGCCCGCCGGCAACACCTCGATCTTCAGTTCGCCGCCGGTCATGTCGTTGACCTTCTTGCCGAAGTCGAGCGCGTACTCGTGGAAAATATCCTTGGCCGGCCAGGTCGATTGCCAGCGCATGCTGATCGGACCCTGCGCTTTTACGATGGTGGGAAAGCCCAGTGTTGCGGCGCCCGCGGTGGCGGCGGTTGCGCCCGCCAGAAATTTCCGGCGCGTAATGGCCTTGTCCTCGCTCATTGCCTTGCTCATTGCCTTGCTCATTGTTCTCTCTCCTTTGGATTGCGCTATCCCGGGAAACGGGCAATTCAGGAAAGTGTCCGGGCCGCAGCAGCGAGCCTTCCCCCCGTAGTCGAAGAAATCCTAGCCTTGTATAGGCGTCAAATCAAGCAGCTACAAGCAGTTTCTTTACCGCAGGCCGCGTCCTTCAACGCTTTCCCGACATACAGCCGGGCACCGGCAGGGCGACGTCGCGCGGGCTCAGTAGCCCTTTTTCATGAGATCGGTGGCCGCATCGTCCGGCGGCGCTGCTGCTGCGGGCGCGGGCGCTGCGGACGGCACGGCCACAGGCACCGTCGAGCGTTTTTCGTGCGGCTGCCAGCCGAGGGTCATCATCAGCACCGCGAAGCCGATGACATAGGCGAGCGCGACGTGCCAGCCGTGATACAGCCAGCGGCCGACGGAGCGTGCCTCGGGATACATGTTCGACAGCGCCACCCCGGCGGAGGAGCCGAACCAGATCATCGATCCGCCGAAGCCGACCGCATAGGCGAGCATGCCCCAGTCGTAGCCTCCCTGCTTCAGCGCCAGGGCGGTGAGCGGGATGTTGTCGAACACCGCCGAAACGAAGCCAAGGCCGAGCGCGGTCTGCCACGATGCCGAAGGCAGCCTTTCAACCGGCATCAGCGAGGCGCAGATCACCAGCGCCAGGAGGAAGACCGTGCCCTTGAAGGCCTCGGGCAACAGCCGCCACTCGGGCCTGCGCAGCGGCGCGGAAACGACAATGGCGATCCATACGGCCACGCCGATGAACGGGAACACGTCGGCCAGCCGCGTGTGCGCGACATTGATGTACACGTTCACGCCTATCGCCGAGAGCAGGATGAAAGCGACGATGCCAAGGCGCGGCCAATCGACCTCGGTGCCCGCCGGCACGTCGCGCATGATCGGGGAATATTTGTGCTGCTGCAGCGCCGCCGGTATGCCGAATACCACCATCGCCACCGCGGCCGCGGCGTAGGCGTGCAATACGTCCAGCGGATCGACGCCGGCGATCCACATCATGGTGGTGGTGGTGTCGCCGACGACGCTCCCGGAACCGCCGGCATTCGAGGCGGCGACGATGGCGGCGAGATAGCCGATGTGCACCTTGCCGCGGAACACCGTGTGCGCCATGGCCCCGCCGATGAGCGCGGCGGCGATGTTGTCGAGGAACGACGAGAGCACGAACACCATGAGGAGCAGCACGAAGGCGCCCTTCCAGTCATCCGGCAGGTAGCGCGGCAGCACCGCGGGGGCCTTGCTGTCTTCGAAATGTTTCGACAGCAGCGCAAAGCCAAGCAGCAGGCACAGGAGGTTGGCGAGGATCACCCACTCGTGCTCAAGGTGCAGCGCCAGTCCGGCCAGGCCCGGGCCGGTCCTGAATCCGGTGAAGGCGAGCTGGTACAGGGTGATGGCCGCGAGCCCGGCGAGCGCGACTTTCAAGGTGTGATGATGGAACAGCGCCACCCCGAGCAGGGTGAGGGCAAACAGGATGAAATCGACCGGGATGCCGAACAGCGACGGCATGCTCATCCCCCGACCAGAATGATGTGCACCCGGTACGGGCCGTGCGCGCCCATCACCATGCGCTGCTCAATGTCGCCGGTGCGCGACGGGCCGGAAATGAAATTCACCGCGCGCGGCAGTTGCCCGAATGCGGCGCGCGCCCGGTCCCAGGCGTCTTCCATGTGGGGAACGATCGCCGCCACCGGGACAATGGCAATGTGCGTTTCGGGCAGCAGGCTGACCGTGGAGGGGGTGTCCGGCCCGGAGCAAACCATCAGCGTGCCGGTCTCGGCGATCGCGGCGAATACGCCGGTTACGCCCACCATGTCCTCGCCATGGGCGCCGCGCGCCGCGAGAGTCAGCCCCGCGCCGCGCCAGTCCAGATACGCCAGCGCCGGCCAGACGCAGCCTGCGCCCGGCAGCGCATGCGCCTCAAGATAGCGCGCGACCGCGGCCGGCACTTCGCTTTCCCCGCCGACCCGGTCGGTCGAGCTTTGCACCGACTGCGCCCGGGCAATGAAACATTCGGCGAGATCACCTGCCAGCGGCGGCAGCGGCGCGCGCGGATGGGCGCGGATGTAGGTCTGGAGCGCCTCGCGCTCGGCCTGCGACGGCCCGCCCTCCCTGCCGCGGCCCTGGGCCTGGCGAATGCGGGACAGGATGCGCTCGCGCGAGGACATCGGTCAGCTTTTCAATCCAGCGCCTTGACCATGTCCTCGACCACCTTCTTCGCATCGCCGAACACCATCATGGTCTTGTCCATGTAGAACAGCGGATTATCGAGGCCGGCATATCCGGATGCCATGGAGCGCTTGTTGACGATCACGGTGCGCGCCTTGTGCGCTTCCAGTATCGGCATGCCATGGATCGCGCTGCCCTTGTCGTGCGCCAGCGGGTTCACCACGTCGTTCGCGCCCAGCACCAGCACCACGTCGGTGTTGCCGAACTCGCCGTTGATGTCGTCCATCTCAAACACCTGCTCGTAGGGCACCTCGGCCTCGGCCAGCAGCACGTTCATGTGTCCCGGCATGCGACCGGCGACCGGATGAATCGCATAGCGCACATTGACGCCCTTTTCCGTGAGCTTGTCCGCCATTTCTCTCACCGCGTGCTGGGCGCGCGCCACCGCCAGGCCGTAGCCGGGCACGATCACCACCGTCTCGGCATTGGACATCATGAACGCCGCGTCCTCCGCCGAGCCGGACTTGACCGGCTTTTGCTCGCCGCCCGCGGCCGCCGTGCCCTCGGCGGCGCCGAAGCCGCCCAGGATCACGCTGAAGAACGAGCGGTTCATCGCCTTGCACATGATGTAGGAGAGGATCGCACCGGAGGAGCCGACCAGCGATCCGGCGATGATCAGCATGGTGTTGTTGAGCGAAAAGCCGATGCCCGCCGCCGCCCATCCGGAGTAGCTGTTGAGCATCGAGATCACCACCGGCATGTCGGCGCCGCCGATCGGGATGATGATCAGCACGCCCAGCGCGAAGGCGATCGCCGTCATCACGATGAAGGGCATCCAGGCGCGGTCGGGAGCAAGGAAATAGGCCGCGCCGAAACCGATCATGACGATGGCCAGCGCAAGGTTTACCAGATGCTGGCCGCGGAACGTCACCGGCGCGCTGGAGAACAGGCGGAAACTTTTCCCCAGGCCCGCCAGCTTGCCGAAGGCGATGATGGAACCGGAGAAGGTGATCGCCCCGACGAAGGTGCCGATGAACAGCTCCAGCTTGTTGCCGAGGGGCATCGGGTCGGCCACCCCGAACGACGCGGGATTGTTGACCACCGCGACGGCAATCAGCACCGCCGCCATGCCGACCAGCGAGTGCATGGCGGCGACCAGTTCGGGCATCTGCGTCATCTGCACCCGGCGCGCCACCACGCCGCCGATGACCCCACCGATCAGCATCGCGATCAGGATGAGATCGAGCCGGCCGCGCGCCACGATGGCGAGCGTGGTGATCACCGCGATGCTCATGCCGGCGATGCCGAACGCATTGCCGCGCCGCGCCGACAGCGGCGAGGACAGGCCCTTCAGCGCCAGGATGAAACAGACCGAGGCGGCGAGATACCACAGGGCAACCAGGTTGGCTGACATCAGCCTTCACCCTTCGCCGGCCTGGTTTTCTTCCGGAACATCTGCAGCATGCGCTGCGTCACCATGAAGCCGCCCGCCACGTTGATCGCGGCCAGTCCCACCGCGATGGCGCCCATGGCCGAGCCGAAATCGACGTCGGGTGGCCCGGCCGCGAGGATGGCGCCGACGATGATCACGCTGGAGATGGCATTGGTCACGCTCATCAGCGGCGTGTGCAATGCCGGGGTCACGTTCCAGATGACGTGATAGCCGACGAACACCGCCAGCACGAACACCACCAGGTTGACGATGGTTGGATCTACGCTTCCGGTCATACTGACATTCCTGTGTTGATGTTGTGTTGCCGCGGCGCCAGCCGGCGCCGCTTTTCACTGCTTTTTCACTGCTTTTTCACTGCTTATTCACTGCTTATTCACTGCTTATTCACTGCTTATTCACTGCTTGTTCACTGCTTGTTCACCACTTGACCGGCATCGGTCATCAGGCACGCGGCGACGATCTCGTCGTCGCGGTTGATGACAAGGTTGCCTTCCTTGTCGATAATGAGCTTGAGAAAATCGAGCACGTTGCGCGCGTACAGCGCCGAAGCGTCCGCGGCCACCAGGGCGGGAAAATTGGTGTGGCCGATGAACGTGACGCCGTGCTTGACCACCACGCGGTCGCGCTCGGTCAGCGGGCAGTTGCCGCCCTGCTCCGCCGCCATATCGACGATCACCGAGCCGGGCTTCATGGTCTTCACCATGTCTTCGGTGACCAGCAGCGGCGCCGCTCGCCCGGGAATGAGCGCGGTGGTGATGACGATGTCGGCGGTCTTGATCTTGCCGGCCACCAGGGCGGCCTGGCGGCGCTTGTAGTCATCGCCCATTTCGCGCGCGTAGCCGCCGGCGCCCCTGGCCAGGTCCTTCTCCGCGTCGGTGAGCGGGACTTCGATGAATCTGGCGCCCAGCGATTCGACCTGCTCCTTGGTTTCCGGGCGGACATCGGTTGCCTCGACGACCGCGCCGAGGCGCTTCGCCGTGGCGATGGCCTGCAGGCCCGCGACGCCGACGCCCATCACCACCACGCGCGCCGCCTTGATGGTGCCCGCGGCGGTCATCATCATCGGAAACATCCTGCCGTAGTAATCAGCGGCCATGATGACGGCCTTGTAGCCGCCGATGTTGGCCTGCGAAGAGAGCACGTCCATCGATTGGGCGCGGGTGATGCGCGGCGCGGCTTCCAGCGCAAAACCGGTCACACCCTGCGTTGCCAATGCGGCCAGGCCTTCGCTGTCGAAGCGATTGAGAATACCGATCAGCACCTGGCCCGGTTTCAGCAGGCCGGTCTCGTTCAGTTGCGGTCCACGCACCTTGAGAACGAGTTCCGCCCACTGATAGAGCCCCGCAGCCGAGCCGGCAAGGGTTGCGCCCGCTGCCTGGAATTCGGTATCGGGGATGCTGGCGCCGCTGCCGGCGCCGGACTGGACCTGCACGGTGTGCCTGCCGGCAATGAGCTTCTTCACGGTTTCCGGCGTCGCCGCAATGCGGGTTTCGCCGCCACGGGTTTCGGCGGGAATGCCGATCCTCATCGATAACTCTCCCTTGTCATGGATGTGATGCTGATGGTCGGAGACGCCGGAATTATTCGTTTGTCGGCCGGCGAAAGCGCGGATTCTACCGCAGCATCATGGCTTGGGGGTGCACGGCGCCGCCGCGCGCCCATGCGACATTCATTCTCGCTCATCGCGCATTCCGGCGGCACGCCCGCTCAGCCCGCTGGTTGACCCGCGGACTGAGATGCGCGCCTCGCCCGCCCCATCCAGCCGAAGCGACGCTCAGTCAGCTCGAATACCCCCTGCACGACCATGGCCAGTGCCGCGGCCGGCAACGCCCCGGCCAGCAGCGTGGTGTTGTCGTTGATCGCCAGTCCGGTGGCGATGCGCTCGCCGTAGCCGCCGGCGCCGATGAAGGCGGCGATGGTGGCGGTGCCGACGTTGATCACTGCGGAGGTCTTGATGCCCGCCAGGATGGAGGGCGCGGCCAGCGGCAATTCCACGAGCAGCATGCGCTCGCACCCGGTCAATCCCAGCGCCATGGCGGCCTCGCGCATGCCGCGGCTGACCGCGACAAGACCGGTGTGGGTGTTGCGCACGATGGGCAGCAGCGCATAGAGGAACAGGGCGATCAGCGCGGGAAAAGTGCCGATCGCGCCGAGCAGCGCGATGAGAAACGCCAGCAGCGCCAGCGACGGGATGGTCTGGATCACGCCGCAGATGCCGAGCACCGTCTGCGCCGTGGCCGGCAAGCGCGCCGCCAGCACGCCCAGGGGCACCCCCACCGCCACGCTCGCCGCCAGCGACACGAACACCAGCAGCAGGTGCTCTCCGGTGAGGCGCCAGAAATCATCGCCGAACAGCACCGGCCAGAAGCTGCGCTTTGCGCCGGGGGCGCCCGGCGCCGGATCGAGCAGGCGCGCCGCGCCGGCAAAACTGCGGCCCTGCAACTCGGCGGCCGCGTTCATGCGGATCATGGCGGGTTCGTCGATGCGTTTTTCCAGCCGCGACAGTGCCTGCCAGGCCTGCGGAAAACGGCCCGGCAAGTCGAGCCGGTGCAGCAGCATCGCGTCGTAACGCGGGAAAAACGAACGGTCATCCTCAAGTACCCGCAGGCCGAAGCGCTCGATCTTGGCGTCGGTGGAATAGATGTCCATGACATCGATGCGGCCGGCGGCAATGGCCTCGTAGGCCAGGCCGTGATCCAGTCCCGAGGGTTGCTGCGGCAGGCCATAGGCCGACTTGAGCCCGGGCCAGCCGTCGGCGCGGCCGATGAATTCCTGCGACAAGCCGAACTTCAGGCCATCCCGGCCAACGAGGTCGGACAGCCGGCGCACCCCGCTTTGTTGCGCCCGGTCATCGCGCATCGCCAGCGCGTAGCTGTTGTTGAAGCCCAGCGGCACCGCCACCGCCAGGCCGTCGCGTGACAGCAGACGGTTCAGCTCATCGAGTGAGGGATTGTGGTCAAGCTTGAGGATTTCACGGGCGATGGTGCCGGTGTACTCGGCATAGACATCGATGGCGCCGCCCTTGAGCGCCGCATAGACGATGCCGGTGTTGCCCAGTCCCTGGCGGTGCACCGCATCGGCTTTCCCCTGCGCCATTTCGTTCACGGCGCGCAGCATCACCTCGCCGAGGATGTAGGACTCGGTGAAGCGCTTGGAGCCGATTTTCAGGGTGTCGGCCTGGGCGGCGCTTGCCAGAACCATGGCGGCGGCGGACAGCGCCGCAGACAACCATGCCACCCGGTATTTATATCTTCTTTTCTCGCCCATATGGCCTTGCAGGCCGTTCCGATGCGCCGTGGAACCCATTCTTCCGAATGTCAAGACAATACGCAAAACCTGACGCTCTTGTCTAAATCGCCTCCACTTTCATCTTCAACCGTTTCGCGTTGGAAGACATCACGGTATCCAGCGTGGCAATCGACTTCGCATCAATCTCCCTCGCCACGGCCAAGTGCAGCGCATCGCCGGCTCGCAGCCGGTGGCCATGTTGCTTCGCCAGATCAGCGGCATCTCGAAACGCGGATCGGCTGACGGGAACGATGCGCAGACCGCTTGCCGCCAGCATCTCGAACTCCTTGCGAACAGCTTTGGCGTTTACCTCGGAAAGTTCCCCTGATCGCACCTTGATCGAAATGGCGCTGTTGAACTCCGTCAGCAACCAGTCACCGCTGACAGGAATTTCCGACAACCCGGCGAACCATGGCTTGACGTCGGCAGTCCCTGGTTCGGGAACCATCAGCGATACGGCGACACTGGTATCCAGATAGATCATCAGTAACGATCCTCTTGACGCATCATCTCGACGGTCGTCGTCGTCATTGGCATCTTCGCATGCAGCTTGCGCAGCCGCTCCATGAATGCCCCCTTGTCGAACGGCGGGGCCGGCGTCAGCTTGATTTCGCCGACAGGCGTAACTTCCGCCTCGACTGTGTCACCTTCCCTCAGACCGGCGGCACGGGTGCATTCCACCGGCAGGCGGACGGCGAGACTATTACCCCACTTTGCCAGTTGCAATCTCACGATTTAGTCTCTTTGTCTATACGAGTAGATACAAACTACTCGCCAATCCGGGAAATTGCAAGCGCCAGATCGCTTGTGGCGGCAACAGTCATCGGCGCGGCCAACCATGCCGAGGTAACGATCCGCGCGCCTCGCGGGCGCGCAGATCACCGTGTTGCCGGAAGGCCGCGCCGATGTTTGGAATGCCTGAATGGTTCACCCCGAAGGGCCATTGCGCGCCGCGAAATTCCATGATGCCCGGGAGGAAAATCCGAAGCTCACCCGGTCTTATACCTCTCCCATGAACTGCAGCGCCGCGAAGCGCGCATACAGCCCCTGCTCGCGCAGCAGTTCGGCGTGGGTGCCCGAGGCGATCACGCGCCCCTGATCCATCACCACGATGCGATCGGCGTGCTGCACCGTGGCGAGGCGGTGCGCCACGATGAGGGTGGTGCGTCCCCGCATCAGTTGCGCCAGGGCCAGTTGCACGTACTGCTCGCTTTGCGCGTCCAGCGAACTGGTGGCCTCGTCAAGCAGCAGCACCGCGCGGTTCGCGAGCACCGCGCGGGCGATGGACAGCCGCTGGCGCTGGCCACCGGAGAGGCGCACGCCGCGCTCGCCCAGCCAGGTGTCCATGCCCTCGGGCAGCCGGGCGATGAATTCGGCGGCGTAGGCCGAGTCGCAGGCCGATTCCACTTCGGCATCGCTCGCCTCGGGGCGGCCGTAGCGCACGTTGTCGCGCACGCTGGCGGCGAACATGACCGGGTCCTGGGGAACAAGCGCGAGGCGCTTGCGGATTTCGACCGGATCGGCTTCGCGCAGCGACACACCGTCCAGCGACACCACACCCGAGTCCGGATCGTAATTCCTGAGCAGCAACTGGAACACCGTCGATTTGCCTGCGCCCGAGGGACCGACCAGCGCCACTTTTTCGCCGGGCCGCACGTGCAGCGAAAAATCCTGGAGCGCCGTGACTTCCGGCCGCGACGGATAACGGAACGTCACCCGCTCGAAGCGCACCTCGCCACCCGGGCGGTCCGCGGGCAACGCGGGCAGCGGACGCGGTGCGGATGGCGCGGTGATGGCAGGACGCGTCGCCAGCAATTCCATCAGCCGCTCGGTCGCGCCGGCGGCGCGCTGCAGATCGCCGATGACTTCCGATATGGCGCCCACCGCCCCCGCCACCAGCACCGCGTAGAAGACGAACGCCGACAGCTCCCCGGCGCTGATGCGCCCGGACAGCACGTCATGCCCGCCGATCCAGAGAATGATGCCGACCGCGCCGAAGGCGAGCAGCATCACCAGCGCCACCAGCAGCGCGCGCTGGCTGATGCGGCGCCTGGCGGTGGCGAAGGCGCGCTCCACGCGCTCCCCGAAATAGCGCCGGTCGTAAGCTTCATGGCCGTAGGCCTGCACGGTGCGGATCTCGTGCAGCGCTTCGTCGATGTAGGCGCTGATGTCGGCGACGCGGTCCTGGCTGTCGCGCGACAGGGTGCGCACCCGCCGTCCGAAAACGAGAATGGGCACGATCACCAGCGGCACCCCCAGCACCACCAGCGCGGTGAGTTTCGGGCTGGTGATCACCAGCATCGCCAGGCTGCCGATGAGCAGCAGCGCGTTGCGCAAGGCGAACGATGCCGACGACCCGACCACCACTTCCAGCAGCGAGGTGTCGTTGGTGAGGCGCGAAATCACCTCACCGGTGCGGGTGGTCTCGAAAAATCCCGGCGACAGCTCGAGCAGATGGCCGAATACCGCGCGGCGGATGTCGGCCGAGACGCGCTCGCCGATCCACGAGACGAAGTAAAAGCGCGTGTAGGTGGCGAGCGCCAGCACGCAGATCACGCCGAGCAGCGCGAACAATGCCGTATCCAGCGACTGCGCATTCCGCTGCGCAAAACCCGCGTCGATCACCTGCCGCAGTCCCTGCCCCAGCACCAGCACGCAGGCCGCCGCCGCCGCCAGCGCCAGCAGGGCGATGAGCACCTGCCGCCGGTACGGCGCAAGAAAGCCGAGCACGCGCCGCAACTGGCGAAGGTCGCGGCTGGCGGGACGATCCGGGATGGAATCCTTCAGGCGGGTGGCCACGTGCGCTCCGCGTTACCCGCCGCGATCGATGGACATACAATGACTCTCTGCCCCGGCGCGCTGCGCCGGGCGCCCACATCCACAGGAGACCCGCCATGCTGCATCCGCTGCCCGCTCTCGTCGTCTGCCTCGCGCTGATCCTCTACTTCGTCCTCGCCGGCCAGGTGGGCTGGGCGCGCGGCAAATTCAACGTGGCGGCGCCCGCAATCACCGGCCATCCGGAATTCGAACGCATCTTCCGCGTGCAGCAGAACACCCTGGAGAGCCTGATCATGTTCCTGCCCGGCATGTGGCTGTTCTCGCAGTACGTGTCCGGAGTCTGGGCAGCGGCCATCGGCGCGTTGTGGCTGATCGGGCGGATCCTGTACGCGGTTGCCTACCGCGCCGATGCAGCCAGGCGCGGTCCGGGCTTCGGCATCTCGGCTCTCGCCAGCGCGGTGCTGGTGCTGGGCGCGCTGGTGGGCGCGGCAATGGCGCTGGTTGGCGGGGGAAACTATATCTAAAATAATAATACAATACCTTGATCAAGCATTCTGTACGGGCATCTGGACAAGTAAAATATTGAAATTAATCGACACCGGGATTGCCGGGAGGCGAGGTTCACGCGTTGAGAATACGCGGTGACAACATCGCGCATTCCCTGCCCGACCTGGGGCTTGCAATCGATCTGGATGATGTCCCGGCGATCCGGCGCCCACGGGTCGCGTCTCTCCGGGCGGCGTTTCCTTGATGCAGTCCGCTTCGCTGCTACCAACGCTCGGCCCCGACATCCCGGCTCACAGCCATGACCTCACCCCCGTGGCGCGCCGGGTCGAAACGGGCCAGTCGTTGCGCCAGCGTGAGATGTACGTCAGTGACCGGCCTGATCACGACTTGCGCGCCTTCCACCGTAATGCGCACGCGCTGGTGGACATACAGATGCGCCGCACGGGCAATTGCCGCAGGCAGCCGGACACCGAGATTGTTGCCCCACTGCTGGATGTCGAGAATGGATTCCGCCATGACGGGCTCCCCAAGGTACGATGTTTGTACGACAGTATAGACAATGCCCGGTGCGTGGTTAAAGGCAAGCTTGGCGTTCGGGCAGTTTCATGGCAATGATGCGCGCCGTGGTGAAGCTCCGGCTGGAGCGCACTTTGCATCGGGAATTGGGCGGGAGCGACCTGCATCTTTCGCCTAAGCTCATCCATATCGCGTACGGGGTCAAGACCGACAGTTTTCTGGGCTTTCTGCGCCACGTGCTGACGCTGGACGCGATCCCCGATTACACACAGATCGTGCAGCGTACTTTCGAGCGGCATGTCGCTGCGCACCGATACAATGCCGACCAGATCCGTTTCCTGCGTGCGGTACAAGAACTGTTCCTGAAGCAGCACCGTCTGGTCGAGGCCGATCTGTACGAGCCGCCGCTCACCGTATTTGGCCGCAATGCGGTCGATCGCTACTTCACGCCGGCCGAGATCAAGGATCTGGTCGAACTGACCGATCGTCTGGCTGCGTGAGTCGCGTCAGGCTTCCCGGAGCCGCACCGGTACCTTTATAATAGTTGTTGATAATTTCAATACAAGAGGTGCGTCGTGGCTACGGTCAATTTCAGCGTGCCCGATAATGTCAAGAACGCGTTCAACAAGGCGTTCGAGGGCGAGAACAAAAGCGCTGTACTGGCGGCGCTGATGCGTCAAGCTATCGAGGAGCGCAATCGCAGAAAGCGTCGCGCCCTCGCGATCGACGCGCTGCTCAGATTGCGGCGCCGCATCCGGCCCGCCACCGATACGGCAATCAACGGGGCGAGACGCAAGGGTCGTCCGTGATCCTTGTCGTTGACGCCAGCGTCGTCGTCAAGTGGTTCTTCCATGACACCGCAATCGAAGAGCATGCCGAACACGCACTATCCGTGCTGCAATCCGTTCGCGCCGGAACCGTAGAAATATTGCAGCCGCCGCACTGGCTCGCCGAGGTGGCCGCAGTGATTGCGCGGCTGGCACCGGGTGTCGCGGACGAAGCGATTGACGTGCTCGATGCCATGGAGCTTCCCGCGGTCGCCGATGCGTCCGTATATAAGCGGGCGGCGCCCCTAGCCGCGACGCTTCGCCAGCACGTTTTCGATACGCTTTACCATGCCGTCGCCTTGGAGCACGGGGCCGAGCTTATCAGCGCCGACCGCCGCTATTACCGGGCGGCAAAGCACCTCGGACGCATCACCTATCTCGCGAATTGGGACCGGTTGTCGGCGAGCTTATCTTCCTGATCCTCGATGATTTTCTGCAGCGCATCGCGCTGGTTCGACGCGCTGCCGATTCGGGGATTTCCGGAATCCAGCAAGAGCTGGTCGATCGACAAGTTCACGGCTGCCATATCTCCCCCATCCTCCCCTCGTATGTGGTCGCAATTTGCGACCACATACCGCACAGGGGGCCAGTCAACACGTCGATAGTCAACGAGATATCAGTGCGCAGGAATGCGCTGTTTGTACTGCTCGATCCGATCGCTGAGGACAAAATTGATGACAGCCTTCATGTCCCCGGAGCAGAAATGGAAGACCAGCCGCTCGATCACTTCAGGGCCCCGCTCCAACACCAGCACGCCGAGCAGTTCGTCGATGAAGGACTGGGTCGCCTCCACTCCGCCGAAATCGAGGACGATTTCAGCATTCTCCGCGAGCAGCGGTTCCAGTTCATCGCGTAGCGCGGCAGCGCGCAGGCGCGCGCCAAGAAAACGCTCCGGCGCCGACTTTTCCGACAAGTTGAACTGGACTTTCATTCGAACCTGATTCCTTTAACAGGCGCGTAGCCGGGTAACTTCTGCATTATGGTCACGAGGTCCATCCCTTGCAACCGCTCCCGTTTCATTTCCAGGTAGGCGGCGACACCCTGCCATGGCGGAATCACCTTGTTTTCCCGGTGTTTTCCTGTGGAATCGGCGAGCCAGGCATTACCGCTCACAAGCGCAATGGTGCCTTCCGCCTGCAACGCGATTTCGCGCGTAACGGTCAGTCCGACACCCTGGTTGAGCAAATCCCGTCCAAAGCCGACGTCGCGGTTGCGGCTCACCTTTGGCTCCAGTGCGGTGGCGATCGCTGCCGCGTGGTTGGACACATGGAGCGCCGGGTGTCCGCGCAGCGATTCCAGATAGCCGCAGCCGTCGTCCACCACGGCAAGCCGCACTTTCCCGGAACGCGGGTAATACTGCGCAGCGATCCACGCCGACGCCCGGCCGAAGCCGCGGGCCCGGCCGTGAGTGAGAGCGTTCTCGATCAATTCATTGAACACACAGCGGAGCGGATGCTCGATGCGGTCGACCTGGGATTTGCCGGACATCTCGTCGGGCGTGTCATCGAGCCGAACATCAGTGATGCTGCCGATGACCGCCCGCGCCAGTCGTGCGGCCGATGCTTCGACATCCCGGTGATCGCTTACCCGGTGTACCTCGACCAGGCTTTCGGTGCTGTTGCGTCTAGCGCCCCCGGCGGGGAGTCCTTTGTCCATCTGCATTGCTTGAGAAAGTCGATCCGCCGCAAGTAATCAAAAACACCGGGGGCGATGCCACTGATCGAAATACGTATGCCGGCCTCATTCAATTTGTTGACTGCGGCAGCAAGTAGGCATAGCCCCACAGGATCGACGTGCTCTGTCGCGCTTGCGTCGATGCTGACCGCGTCCTCTCCCGAGGCGATGATATCGCGGTAAATCGCAATCAAATCACCGATCGTGTAGACGTAAACTCTAGGGGGAAGCCGGAACATATGTACCGAGGATCGTTGGCTCTACCGGTATTTCCTGAACTGCCCGACCACCACCCCGAAAATCTCCAGATCGCCCTTGGGCCGGATGACCGGATAGGCATTGTTCTCCGGCTTGAGCACGATCCGTCCGCGCTCCTTACTCAGCCGCTTGAGCGTGAACTCGTTGTCGATGATGGCAACGACGATCTCGCCGATGTTCGCGGAGGCGCGCTTCTCGACGATGACCACATCGCCCGCATGGATGCCGGCATCGGCCATCGAATCGCCTTTGACGGTGATCAGCACCGTCTTCGAGGGATGGGCGACGAGATACTCGTCGATGGAAATGCCGTCCGGCCTTGAATCCACGGCCGGGCCGGGCATTCCGGCGCGCACGCTTTCGCCCAGCGGGCGTTCGAAAAAGCGCTTGCCCGGCTTCAGCCGCCGGTCCGGCGAACTCTCCAGGAACCTTTCCGCTTTGAGCCGCGTGATCATCCCGGCGACCGAAGCCTTGGAATTCAGGCCGACCAGCGTTCCGATCCTCGAATAGGACGGCAACACCCGATGCCGGGCGTAGTAGTCCTGCAGGCTTGCCAGATATTGACCGTCATCCGTCATGGAGGTAGGATACCGAACGATCGTTCGGTGGTCAAGGAAGAGGAGATATATCTGACCGGTTACAATTCGAAATGGGCGCCTTTGCAGACTGCGAAGGTTGCTGGCCCTGGCAAGAGATCCTCGTCCCCAAGCAGCACAAGGAGGGCACCGTGATCGACAAGAATCCATTTTTTTCGATAAAGCTGGAGGGCCCTGGCGTGAAGCCAGGGCGTATCCGGCTGGAGGACTTTCTCCGGCTGGGGCAAGAAATGCTGCGGGCCGTGGAGCGTGTGGCGCTCGTGTTGCAGGGCAGCGCAGAAAGCCAGCGCCCCGGCCGACGGCCGCAGGATATTCGTGCGGCCGTTTCTCTTGATGTCGTTGCGGTCACGCACGGCAGTCCGTCCGCCGTTATTCGCTTCGAGCGCAGCGATGCCCAACTTTCTATTCCCGATGCCGACCTCGGGCTTGATGCCTATGAGAAGTTTGTTCAGGGGCTGAGCACTGTCACCTCGGGTGGTGACAAGTATCCGTCTGGCTTTGACGCTGGCGTATTGCTTGCGGTGCGCGATGCGGGACTACTTTTCGATCGAGGCGTGGATTGCATCGAGTTCACGCTCAACCATCGTACCGAGCCTCTACGCGCGCTCTACAACCGCGACGGCTATGCGCGTGTTCAACAACGCATCATCGGTCCGCAGATCAATAAGCGAACCATCGAAGGCCGGCTGCTCATGGCGGATTTCAAAGAGCGCGGATCCCGGCTGCGGGTGCATCCATCAAGCGGCGATCCGGTTATTTGTTTGTTCAGCGATTCGCTTCGCGACGAGGTATATCGGAGCATTCTTCACTTTGTGCGTGTCACCGGCGAAGCCAGGGAAGACCCGGTCCTGAACAGGATTGTGAGCATCACGATCTCGGACATTGAACGCATCGAAGCCAAAGAGGATCAGGCAATCGAGATTCTCCCGAGCGGCGCCCCGCTTCCCGGGGACTTCTGGCAGGCGATGAGCTTTGACGAGCTTGCGGCAGTGCAAGGCGTGCGTCCGTTGACTGACATCGACGCAATTGTGGGCATGTGGCCGGGCGACGTGGATGACGGCTTCGAGGAATCTGTGCACAAGCTGCGGCAAGCGAACATCAAGGCCGCGTAACCGTGAGCGAGGGACGAATCATCGCGGATACGAACGTCGTTTCGTACCTGATGAAGGGTACTGACATCGGGCAGCGTTACAAGCGGCATCTGGCCGGAAAAATCGTCGGAATAGTTTTCGTCACCGTTGCCGAAATGCACTACGGTGCAGAGAAGAACAGTTGGGGCGAGAAGCGCCGCCTGCAACTTGAGGAACATCTCAAGAACTTCGTCGTTCTTCCCTACAACAACGAAATCGCCAGAGTCTACGCACGGGTCGTGGTACAACGCGAACGCGTCGGTCGACCGATAGGCTGGCCGGATGCGTGGGTCGCGGCACCGGCTGTTTGGCACCGAATACCGCTTGAGTCACGATGGTGACTTCGTGGGAATCACAGGACTGGATCTCGTTAGAGAGAACTGATCCTTGGAGCCGCATTGATACGAATTTGCGACCGATCAATAAGTGCCGGAGAACGTGTGGCTCGGCGTGTCGGTAGAAAATCGCAAGCACGGCCTGCCGAGAATTCCGGTACTGAGAAATGTGACGGCCAGTGTGCGGTTCCTGTCGGTTGAACCGCTGCTTGAAGACCTCGGCCGCATCGATGTCACCGGCATACAGTGGGTTATTGTCGGTGGCGAGTCGGGCACGCGTGCCCGGCCGATGAAGCCGGAATGGGTGGACGGGATAAAGCGTCAATGCGATGCAGCTGGCGTCGCGTTCTTCTTCAAGCAGTGGGGCACCTGGGGCGCCGATGGGGAGAAGCGGTCGAAGGGCGCGAACGGTCGCAAATATCGCGGTCAGGTCTGGGACGCAATGCCACAGTTCGTATGAACGTAACCGGCGATTCGTCGCTCGCCAGGCTCACTTCCACAGCGCGCCTCGTGTTGAGGACCGAAGCCGCCATCAGCGTCCCGTGCTTCGAGGCTATCCCAAAAGCCGTCCGGCCAGTGATCGCGGCGAGCGGATGGTTACTCCGGCGAACAACTTGCCGTAACCCGGACCAAAGTACCTGCGGTCGCCCGTGACCAGCGCATCGCAGCGCAAACGTATTGCAGCGGCCAACACGGTGCGGTCTTTTTCCGGCAGCCAGTTGACCAATTTCAGTTCCGGGCCAGGTGCTTGTGCGGGGCTGATACCCAGGCGCTTGAGTAAGGCTTCAAACGAGATCAACGCATCCGGCGGCGCCTTGGCAATGAGATTCCGGCGTGCCTCGATCACGACGTAATCGTCAACCCAGCACTCGTGTCCGCCGTCGAGAAGCAGGCGCAGCAATTCGCGCACTGCGCCAGCGGATTTCGCCGCAGAGAACAGGGTGTTTGCGTCCAGAAACACCCGCATGGCATGGGCGCGCCGCGCTCAGCGGGCAGATTTTTGCTTGGGCCGCGCAGTACGCTTGACCGCCGGGGTGTTGGCGCCAAGGTAGGCGGCGAGTTCCTGTTCGGCCGCGTCGAACTCGCGCACGCGCTCGGGCGTGTACATCTCCACCGGCAGCGTGACGGCAGGGCGCAACAGCAAACCCTCCGGCGTGGTTTCGGCGATCAGATGGTCTTCGGCCTTCAGCCCGAGCGCCTGACGCAGTTTGGCCGGCAGTGTGATCACGCCCCGGCTGGTGATGGTGACAGTGGCTTTCATGCATTGCAGCATAGCAGAATTACTGCAAGATACGGCAGAGAATGTCAGGTTGAGGCTGGAGGCTGCTATCAACGCGCCGTGCTCGGTGAGGGCGAACGGCATCGTCAGGGAAAGCCTCAGCCATTGGAGGTCGCCTGCACCCGAAGTACCGGATTACGCTGCCCGCCGATCTGGATGATTAAGCCCGATAATCCGTACTACCGCGCCATAAAGCGCTAACAGCTAAGCTGCCTTCGGCTGATAGCTTCCCGTCTCCGAGCGGAACGGGACCGCGAGCCGGTTCCAGCCATTGATGCCGACGATCGCGAGCGTGAGGTCCACAAGCGCCTTTTCGTCGAAATGACGCCGGACTTCGGCGTAAAGCTCATCCGGCACGCCGCTCGTGGAGATCTGCGTGACCGCCTCGGCCCAGAGGAGCGCGGCCCGCTCGCGGTCCGAGTAGAACGGCGCCTCCCGCCACGCCGGCAGCAGGTGCAGCCGCTGCTCGGTTTCGCCGGCGGCGCGCGCTTCCTTGGTGTGCATGTCCAGGCAATGTGCGCAGCCGTTGATCTGCGAGACGCGCGTCTTCACCAGTTCCAGCAGCGAGCGCTCAAGCCCCGAACCTCGCACGTAGGCTTCTATGCCCTGCATCGCCTTGTAGGCCCCGGGCGCCACCTTCTTGTAATCGATGCGTTGTTTCATTGTCCGTCTCCTTTGAAAAGGATCGTACTCGAGTCGTTTCCGTCAAGCTCCCTCGAAAAATCGCTGCACATCCGGGTGGGTCAGGGCGGCTCCCAGAGATTCGAACCGGCCGCTTTCGCGAAGTTCCTTCGCCGCGCGCTCCACAGCCGACAGGGCGAGGGTCGCAAAGCGTGTCGCCGTGCTCACGCGCGCGACCCCGAGTCGCTCGAGCTCGGCCAGGCCCGGCATGCCGGGTCTGGCAGCGACGTTGATCGGCGCATCGAGCGCCTTCACCAGCGCCCCGAGCGTGGCGCCGTCACCGAGCCCGATCGGGAAAACACAGTCCGCGCCTGCGGCGAAATAGGCGTTCGCGCGACGAACCGTCTCATCGAAGCGCTCCGCCTCGCTTGCGCCGTACTTCAACATGTACGTGTCGGTGCGGGCGTTGATGACTATCGGAACGCCCGCTGCGGCTGCGGCCTCGCGCGCGGCGCGAATCCGCTCCGCGGCCGCTTCGAGCTCGCGCAGTGCGCCGGGCGCGTGCAGCCCGTCCTCGAGGTTGATGCCCACGGCACCCGCCTCGACGACGGCGCGCACCGTGTCGGCGACATCTTCGGGCGTCGCGCCGTAACCGGCCTCCATGTCCGCGGTCACCGGCACATCGACCGCGCGAGCGATCCGCGCGGTGGCGGCGAGGACCTCGGCCAGCGGGGCATGCTCGCCGTCGGCATAGCCGAGCGACCAGGCGACGCCGCCGCTCGTGGTGGCCACGGCAGCAAATCCCAGCCGGGCGAACAGGCGGGCGGTGACCGCGTCCCACGCGTTGGGCAGGACCAGGATGGCCGAGCGGTCGTGCATTGTCCGGAATGCGTGTGCCTTGCGGATCTGCGCTTCGATGTTCATGTCTGTCCCCCGGTATTCCGCGGTTTCCGGCGCCCGGCCATCATGCGTGCATCATATACACAATCGATCTTCGCCTACTGCGATTCCGAGCGCCGGTCCTTCGCCGGCGCTCAAACTCAAGCCCTGGCTTGGTTCCGCTTGACCAGGAAAATGAGCAGAGGATTTACAAGCGCGCGCACCCGGTCGGCGGTCCGATGGTGTATCGGGCGCGCCTTCAGATCGATGCTCTTGAGCGAGCGGAATGCGCACTCGGCGTTTGGTCCCCCACGGCGGCATCGGCAGCGGTTCATCTCCGCGCGTCGGGGAACACATTCGCGGGATCTCGATAATCGCTAGCTAGTGAGTCACGATGGTGACTTCGTCGGAATCACAGGACTGGATCTCGTTAGAGAAAACTGATCCGTGGATCCACGCTATTACAGTGCATCCAGCCGCCGATAACTCTGTCCTCACTACATTCCCGTCATCGCCGCGAAAGATTTGCCGGTGGCGTTTTGCCGATGCGCTCAATGACCTTCTTTGTCACAGCGTGTCCTACATCCGCAGCATTCAGCTTCGGCCCAAAATCGTCGATGCCGACATCGAAAACGCTGACGGCAATCTGTTGCGAGCCGTGCACATGGGACACCAAACGCTTGTGCTCCTGGTCATAGGGAGCCTGAGCCGTTGACCCACCAAACTCGCCGGAGTTGGCGATGAGTACATGCTGGTACATGTGGTACCGCAGCGCCGCCACCATGCTGTCGAATATTTTCACGTCCTTGTTCATTGCTGCGACAACGAACATGTGACTTTCATCTTTGAGGTCCGCAGCTAGGGCGATATCCGTGGCGTCGTAGCAAACGGCTCCGGAAATGCGGTACCCCGGCTCATTGTTCCAACGCAGTTCAATGACGACTTGATACGGGCGCCATTGTGACACACTCAGTCCCTGTTCTTCGGACGTCAGATGCCACTTTCCTTGGTCAACCTCAATCCACGAACGGCGACCGCCTCTTCGTTGCGGAACCAGCCAGCGCGCCGCGTTAATAACTTTTGAAGTTCCGGGCGCCGTTGCGCCGAGTAGCCCATAAAAGAGCATTGCGCCAGTGGCATCTGAGAACGCGCGCATGAGGTCCTGGTCGTCCACGTGAATGGTGTACTCCGGAAAGACGACGAGGTCGACTTGTGGTTTGTGCTCTTTCCCCAGCACTGAGTCGCGCGCCAGAAGTTGCCGGTACGCCAGATGCAGCAATGCTGCGGTGTGATTGCGGTGTCTTTCACGGTATCGCGGTTCTGCTAACCCAGCGAGGCCATCCGCAAAGTCCTTGGTTGCGGGCATGAGACCCTGAATCAGCACGACCCGTAGTTCCCGACTCGCCTTCAACTGCCACTCCACCGGGTATCGGTACACTGGCATATTGGAACTCACGCCAAACAGCCTTGCTTGCTGGTCAAGTCGGCGTTGGACAAGAATGGCAAAGTCCTTCGGCTTATTTACCGTCTCGACGTCTGGCAACGGTCCCTCCGCGATAATTCCCGGCCAGCGCAGAAGCCCAAGCAACAGGTTTGAGAACCAGGGCGTGATGGCCGACGTCGTGCCGCCGAGCGCCTTCGAAGTGTGCAGCATCCCCATTCGACGCTTCTGCCAAGTGCTTCCGATTCCGCTGTACCAGCCAGGCTCCTCCCGAAGCAGCCACTGTCGCGTCGTGAAATCGAGCTCGCCGGTCGCGGCGGCTCGTAGCAACCGACCGAACGCGTACATCCACGCTTGCGAACGGGCGCACCAGTTTGGCGTCTCGTAGAGCGGGTCGCTCTCTTCCGGTGCGGGCACGTACTTCACTGACAACACGGCTGCTCTTGGGTCCTCAAGCTTTCTCCAGTCTGGACAACAGAGGTGCAGGCTCAATGGCGTCAGCAGCTCGGGAGTCTTGAGGGCCGCCATCGGCAACGTGGTCAGTACGAGTGCCAGTTTAAGAAGCGCGTTCTCCTGGTCGAAGACAGCCCCTGGGTGGGTGATAACCTTTGCGAACGAAAGCCACGTATCGACCGGCAGTGCGGGAGGATTGGCAGGCCATCGCGCGTCGACGTACTCCCCCAGGTATCGGGGAATGAGCTTCGCGTCAGCGGCGGTCTTTCCGCGTCCGGGCCGTGTGATGCCCGTGAACAATTCCTGATTCGTTTGCCCGATCAGCTGCAGGGCCTCGGCGACTTCCTGCTTCTTTCTACCAAACGCAAACCGTCTGAACCAATTGACGTATTCACCTCGCTGTCCGCGCAGTTGGTAACCCACCAAAGAGATAGACACCTCATCCTTGGCCGACACCTCGCGGCTCTTACTCTCACCTCGTAAAAACTCGTGAAGCGTTCGATGGAATCGAAGCTCAATCCCGCCGGACAGTGCGACTGTGGAATGACCAACCGTCGCGAGCAGCAAAGCGGCCTGTTGCTGAACGTACCAAGGAACGGCAGGCCACTCCATCACGGTCTGCGCGAGGTTCACCAGATTGGCTCGATACTCAACCACATCACCGACCTGAAATGCCGCATCACGCGTCGCTCGCTGGCCGGTCTCCGTTGCGCCAGACTTAAAGAGTTCAGCTAGCACGTAGAAGACCACGCGCTCTTCGAAGAGCGTTGGCTCCTCCATCAGCTTTCGCGTCAAGGCATCCGCAACTGGCGACAACAAATCAGGGGCCGGGAATAGATCAAGCGCATAGCGAAGCACTTGAACCAGCGAGGGGTTGACCGCCCACGCTGCCACGAGCCGTCGCGCAGCCACCTCGAAGTCGTGCAGCAATGCATCCTTCGCCGACCCTTCACGGACCCTCTCACTCAAGTCCGTCATGCTCCGACGCATACGAAGCGACTTCGTCAGACGATAGGCGGAGAAACGGGTCAGCGTATCATCCCGCACCTCCAGCTTCGGCCTCGCCACCGCAGCCAGTACTGGTAACGAGTCGGTCGAAGTCGAGGACTCGTCCCTCAATCCAAGTTCAGCAAGCGCCAGAAGTCCGCTAAGCCCCGTTTCAACCTGTTGGAGCGTCGCCATATCGAAAGGACCGCTCAACTGCTGCTGTAGCGACTTCATCTGCGCCGCAGTTCCGGATTCCCCTCCCACAGCGCTGTAGAGCTCTAGCTCGGTTTTGGCACTGTTGATTCGCAACCGCGATTGTTGGCCGTCTGCAGGAGCTGTCGCTTTCTGTAGCTTGCCCTCGATCCATGTCGCAACTGTTGCTACAACCTGGTCCTCTGCAGTTTCTGCCGCTCTAGCTGAGATCACTAATCGCAAGTCGTCGACGTAACGGCAGTAGTCGTGAATACGCACGTCGAAGTCGCTTTTAATGCCTGTGACGGCCTTCGCCCCTTCGCCTACGACCCTATCGAAGGCCAACAAGTATGCATTCGCTAGGAAGCCACTCGCCACTAAACCCTGTGGAAGACCGTTGGGCAACACTCCATCTCGAAGTAACGGTGCCAATGGCCGATCTTCTTCCCCCCAACGGAAGCTAAGCACTTGGTGGGCAAGCTGCCAGAACTCGGCATCGGCTTTTGGAAGCGAGCTGTCGGACCGACGGAATGCCGCGTACTCGCGCTTGAGGCACGCCACTAATTGCGCGACGTCCACGTTGTCGTAGAAGGCGCTGAGGTCAAGTTTGATGATATAGACCAACTCATCGTTGGCCTTCTGCGCCTCCACACGCCGCGCAATGGCGTTGGGACGTTCGACAAACCGCTGATAGTCTTGAAAGTACCGACTATAGGTGTTCGAATTTCCCCACGAGAACCGCGCTCTGCGTCCGTCGCTTGTCCAGTTGCAATACAGGCGGTTGCCGTAGCTATAAACGCCCTTTACGAGAGCCTGCTCTGGCGGCTCCGTGGGGTTGCCCTGTGCCGTTTCTATGCAATCAGCCATGCAAAGCATCAATGCAGTGGCAACCGTCTGCTCCCTGATACTAAGGTGCGCCAGGGGCCGAAGGACCGGGCCCGTCTCGCCCGGCTTCGGACCCCATCCACCTGGAAGGGATGTGCTGAACACCCACGGGGCGTTCTTCGGCGCCGGCACCAGTCGGGACGGTTCTGGCTGATAGGTTCCCCGCGACAGAGCTGCGGACCATTCACCGAGCTTATGGTCGAGATCTACGGCTGAGCAATCGAGTTCAAGCGTGTCGGCATACCAGTTGTGACGTCGAATATAGGTGTGTGCCTTCTTCCATGCTTGCGCCAGCACGACGATATCGTGAAGATACTCTGCCCGTGGCGCAAGAGTCCTGTACTTCTCTTTGACGAGACTCATGAACAATCACCTTTTCCTGATACCTGCTCCTACGCATTCATACTTGCCACGCTCGTCATCAGCCGCGCCTGAAGAGAAGATTTTCCTCAGCCCCGAGATTCAACTCGAGCACTGGGTTCGCCGGGGCTCGCAATCGTGTGGCGGCGCTGGTGTGGCGGCGACGATAGAAAACGGATCCCCGCCGAATCGGCGAGATGCTCATCGGCTTCCGCGGACATCAGCAAGAATTCACGATGCAGCCGTTCGCTCATGTCAGCCTCACGGGGGCAGTCGTGAATAAGGAATCCGGGGTGATTACTATAGTATATACTTTACCAATATACTTTTGAGGGAATGACAATGAAAACCGCCAAACTGTTTCAAAATGGGCAAAGTCAGGCTGTACGTCTTCCCAAAGAGTTTCGCTTTGACGGCGATGAGGTGTTTATCAAGAAATCCGGCAGCGCAGTGGTTTTAATTCCTCTCGTCAATTCCTGGGATTCCCTGATTGGCAGTCTGGACAAGTTCACCAAGGACTACATGTCAGACAGGCATCAACCCAAGCAACAAAAGCGGGAGGCGCTATTTGAATGAAGGTCATGCTCGATACCAATACCTGTATCGCCATCATCAAGCGAAAGCCGCCGCAGGCGTTAACGCGCTTCAACAATTATAAGATTGGTGAAATCTGCATTTCATGGGTAACGCTCGCGGAGTTGGAATTCGGTGTTGCCAAGAGCCAGCACCTGGAGAAAAACCAGACGGCTCTCGACGAGTTCGTTTTGCCACTGGAGATTGCAAACTTCAATCGCGACGCGGCCAGAGTCTATGGACAGGTTCGAGCAGCGCTGGAGAAAAAAGGGACGCCCATCGGCTCATTGGACATGATGATCGGGGCGCATGCCCTGGCCTTGGGCGTAACGCTCGCCACCAATAACACCAGGGAATTTTCCCGTATCAAGGGATTGACCGTCGTGGACTGGCTGGATAGCAGAACCTAGCAGATGCGGTGTGCACGCCGCGACCGGCTGTTACCTGTCGCGACGCCGGTTCATCCCCGCGCGTGCGGGGGACACCCATAAACCGGTGCGCGGGCATGGTGCAATCTCACTCCCCCAGCGACGAGAGAATTTCGAATACCAACTCACCCGGCAGGTAGTAACCGGTTGCGTGCAGACGCTCCAACAGGGGGCGAAGCGCGGAAAACAACCCATCCTCGCGCCCCCGGAGCAGCAGGCCCAGGGTACCGATCACCGGTCTGCCCAACTCGATGGCAACCAGTCGGGCACGCCGGTCGTCCATGAGCAGGCTGGCGTTCAACTCGATCCCCAGCGCGATGGCGCCGCGCTCGCCCGCGTCGATGCTCGTGCGCAACAAGGATTCCGGAATGGTCTGCGGATCGGCGACCACACGAATCAGCCTGGCGTCGACCGCGGACGAAAGACGAGGCGCCTCATCGACGCCCGGCTTGCGCGTAACCTCCTGCCATACCGTGGAGGGGACAAGCACCGACTCGAAATAACGAGCCGGCAAATCAAGAAGATCCAACCTGGCCAGTGCGATCAGCGGGCCGCTATCAGCGACCAGCAAGGCTGCGGACATATTTCATTTCAACCGCGAAGTCGTCCCCGGAATAGCGCACCACGGGTATGCCACGCCGGCCCAGTTCGTCGATCGTTTCACTGATCGACAGCCCGGCGATGCGCGAGGCGACACCGAGGCTCACCTGCTCACGATCGAACAGGGACACGGCGAGTTCCAGCCGAATCCTCCGACTGTCGAGATTCGCTCCCATAGGCAGGGTCATGAACACCGGCTCACCATCCCGCGTGACCATGCCGATTTCTCCGTCCTGCGCATCGGACAGCAGCTTGTCCGGGTGTTCGAGAAACTGTTCCACCGAAATGGACCCCATGATGCCTCCACGCTTTCCCATGGCCGAATAAATCATCGTAGCACGCTGCAAGCTACAGGCGCCCCCACCAGCCGCAAGCCGCGGCCGAAGACTTTGGCGGGCCGACGGGGGACTTGCACTCGCCGGCGCCGCGAGTCATGCCTTTGGCAAGCAACCAGATAGGCAAGTTTTCATGAAATTGCCAGCGGCCGATCAGGCATGCCAGATGGCCATTTAACTTTTAGAAAGTTTCGGATTATTCTCTGGACAGCCGCTCCTCCAGCGCCACCACCCAGTGCCGCACCGGCACCGCGGCGCCCGCAGCCAGATGCGTCTGGCAACCGATGTTGGCGGTGAGGATCAGCTGCGGATCGCCGCTGGCCAGCGCGGCCAGCTTGTTGTCGCGCAATTGCCCGGCGAGCTCAGGCTGCAGGATCGAGTACGTCCCGGCCGAGCCGCAGCACAGGTGCGCCTCGGGCACCGGCGTCAGTTCGAAACCGCACGCCGCCAGCACCCGCTCCGCCACGCCCGTGATTCTCTGCCCATGCTGCAAGGTGCAAGGCGGATGAAAGGCGATGCGCGGGACGGTTGCAGACTGGTCGCGGTGAACGGCCAGACCCCGCAGCGCCGGCAGTTCCGCATCCAGCACCTCCGCCAGGTCGCGCGTCATGGCGCTGATGCGCGCCGCCTTGTCGCGGTACAGGGGATCGTTGCGCAGCAGGTGCCCGTACTCCTTCACCACCGCGCCGCAGCCGCTGGCGGTCATGACGATGGCTTCGATGGCGCCCTGCTCCACTTGCGGCCACCAGGCATCGATCAGAGCGCGCATGTCCGCCAGGCCTGCCGCCTGGTAGTCGAGGTGATAGCGCAGCGCGCCGCAGCAGCCGGCGGAGGTATCGGGTTTGAGCAAGGAGATGCCGATGCGGTCGAGCAATCGCGCCGCGGCCGTATTGATGTCGGGCGACAAGGAGGGCTGCACGCAACCGGCCAGCACCAGCATGCGCCGCGCATGGCTCTCCGGCGGCCAGGCGCCGGCTGTGCCCGACACAGCGGGGATTTTTTCCGCGAGCACATTCGGCAACACCGGCCGCACCAAACGGCCCAGCGCAAGCAGCGGGGCGAACAGGCTACGCCGCGGCAGGACGGCTGCAAGGGCCCTGCGCCGCAGCCGCTGCCAGGACGATCGGGGCACGCGTTCGTTCACCAGCCGCCGGCCGATGTCGGCCAGCCGCCCGTACTGCACTCCGGAGGGGCAGGTGGTTTCGCAGGCGCGGCAGGTGAGACAGCGATCGAGGTGCAACTGCGTTTTCGCGGTGACCTCGCCGCCCTCCAGCAGTTGCTTGATGAGATAAATCCGGCCGCGCGGCCCGTCCAGTTCGTCGCCGAGCAACTGATAGGTCGGACAGGTGGCGTTGCAGAAACCGCAATGCACGCATTTGCGCAGGATCGCTTCGGCTTCATCGCCCTGTTGTGTGCCCTTGATCCAGCCGGCAAGACTCGTCTGCATCAGGCCTCACCAGCCGGGATACATGCGGCCGCGATTGAACACGCCCTGCGGATCGAACTCGGCCTTGAGATTGCGATGGATTTTCTCCAGCGCCGGGGCCAGCGGCTGGAATACGCCGGCCAACTTGTCGCCGCCGCGGAACAAGGTGGCGTGCCCGCCGGCTCTGGCGACGGCCCCGCGCACCGTGCGCGGGTCGGCGCGGCTGGCGAGCCAGCGCAGCGCGCCGCCCCACTCGATCAGGCAGGCGCCGGAAAGGGCGAGCGGCGGCGTGTTGGAGGGGACCGACAGCCGCCACAACGGCACCTGCTGCGCTGAGCAGGAGGCGAAAAACGGCTCGCTGTGATCGCGCAGGCCGCGCCAGAATTGCGCGGCCTCGACATCGGCAAGGCGCTCGCCGCCGAGCCTGTCGCAGGCGGCGCTCACCGCGGCGGCGGCCCCCGAGAGACGAATGGCGAGACTGCCGCCCGACCAGGCGCTGGCGGATATCGGCAGCGGCCGCGCGGCCCAGTGATTGAGCGTGGTGATGGCGCGCTCTTCGGGCAATTCGAAGCGCAGGCTCGCCTCCGCCACCGGCAACGGCAGGGTCTTCAGCGACGCTTCAAGAATCACGCCCAGGGTGCCCAGCGATCCGGCCAGCAGCCGCGACACATCGTAGCCGGCGACGTTTTTCATCACCTGCCCGCCGAAGCGCAGCACCTCACCGGCGCCGTTCATGAGGGTCGCGCCGAGGACGAAGTCGCGCAATGCACCCGCGGCCTGCCGGCGCGGGCCGGACAGGCCCGCGGCGATGGCGCCGCCAAAAGTAGGCACAGCGGTAGGCACAGCGGTGGCGAGGGCCGCGCCCGGCGCGGCGAAGTACGGCGGCTCGAACGCCAGCATCTGTCCCTCGCCGCGCAGCACCGCTTCCAGTTCCGCAAGCGGCGTGCCGCAGCGCGCGCTCACCACCAGTTCGCCCGGATCATAGTCGAGGATGCCGGCATGGCCGCGCAGATCCAGTATTTCGCCCTCGAGCGACTGCCCGTAAAAATCCTTGGTGCCGCCACCGCGCAGCCGCAGGCACTGCCTTGCCGCAGCCGCGGCACGGATGGTGTCCGAGAGTTGCGCGAGCACGCCGGTTAGAAACGCGGCAGGCCGGCATTCGGCGACGTTGCGCCGCCCCGGCCGCCCCGCAGATGCATGCCGCCGTATTCGGCGCAGCGGTGCAAGGTCGGAATGTTCTTGCCGGGATTGAGCAGTCCGCGCGGATCGAAAGCGCGCTTCACGCCGCGAAACGCCTCGAGCTCCAGGGGCGCGAACTGGGTGCACATCTGGTTGATCTTCTCGATGCCCACGCCGTGTTCGCCGGTGATGGTGCCGCCCACCGCGATGCATTTCTCCAGCACCTCCGCGGCGAAGTTTTCGGTGCGCCGCAGTTGCTCCGCATCGTTGGCGTCGAACAGGATCAGCGGGTGCAGGTTGCCATCGCCGGCATGAAACACGTTGGGGCAGCGCAGCGCGTATTTCTTCTCCATGGCGGCGATGAAGCGCAGCACTTCGCCGAGTTTCCTCCGCGGGATGGTGCCGTCCATGCAGTAGTAATCGGGCGAGATGCGGCCGACCGCCGGAAACGCCGCCTTGCGGCCGGCCCAGAAGCGCAGCCGCTCCGCCTCATCGCCGGACACGCGGATGCCGGTCGCGCCCGCCGCTTTGAGCACCTCGCACATGCGGCCGATCTCCTCGTCCACTTCCTCCTGCGTGCCGTCCGATTCGCACAGCAGCAGCGCCTGAGCGTCCAGGTCATAACCGGCGTGGACGAATTCCTCCACCGCGCGCGTCGCCGGCTGATCCATCATCTCCAGACCGGCGGGAATGATGCCGGCGGCAATGATGCCGGCCACGGCGTTGCCGGCGCGCTCGACGTCATCGAACGAGGCCATGATGCAGCGCGCCGTGTCGGGCCTGGCGATGAGGCGCACCGTGACCTCGGTGGTGACCGCGAGCATCCCCTCGGAACCGGTCACCAATGCGAGCAAATCGTAGCCTTGCGTGTCCAGCGCCTCGCTGCCGAACTCGACCAGTTCGCCCTCGACGGTGCAGCCGCGCACCCGCAGCAGGTTGTGCAGCGTGAGGCCGTACTTCAGGCAATGCACGCCGCCGGAATTCTCGGCGACGTTGCCGCCGATGGTGCAGGCGATCTGCGAGGACGGATCGGGCGCGTAATAAAGTCCGTAGGGCGCGGCGGCCTCGGAGATGGCGGCATTGCGCACCCCGGGCTGCAGGCGCGCCACGCGCGCCACCGGATCGAGCGACAGGATGCGCTTCATCTTCGCCAGGGACAGCAGCACGCCCTCGCGCGAGGGCAGTGCGCCGCCCGACAAACCGGTGCCGGCGCCACGCGCAATCACCTGCACGCCAAGCTCGTGACAGGTTCGCAGCACCGCGGCCACTTCCTGCTCGGTTTCGGGCAGTGCCACGAGCATCGGCTGCTCGCGGTAGGCGGTGAGGCCGTCGCATTCATAGGGCCGGGTGTCTTCGGCGGCATGCAGCACGGCGCCCTCCGGCAGCAGCCTCGCCAGACGCGCAGCCACCTGCGCCTGGCGGATGAAGTCGATGGCTGCGGGGCGCCTGTTCATCGTGCCGGCGGGTCAGCCGCGATAAGGCTGCAGCCAGCCCAGACTGTCGGCGGTATTGGCTGAGGGCACATATTCGGCGCCGATCCAGCCCTCGTAGCCGAGCTTGTCGATCAGCGAAAACAGGAACGGAAAATTGATTTCTCCGGTGCCGGGCTCGTGGCGCTCGGGCACGTCGGCGATCTGGAAGTGGCCGATGGCGCCGATGTTCGCCGCGATGGTCGCCGCCAGATCGCCTTCCATGATCTGCATGTGGAACACATCGAATTGCAGTTTCAGGTTCGGCACGCCGGATTCGTTGATCAGGGCAAAGGCCTGGCCCGAGTTGCGCAAGTAAAAACCCGGCACGCTGCGGGTGTTGAGCGCTTCCATCATCAGGGTGGAGCCGTCGGCAGCGAGCTCGCCGGCCGCGTAGCGGAGGTTGGACAGGAACGTCTCGCGCACCAGCCGCTCGCCCAGGCGCGGCGCGAGGCCGGCGAGGCAGTTGAGGCGCCTGCATCCCAGGGCGCGCGCATATCCACGCGCCCTCGCCACGCCATCGCGGAATTCCGACATCCGCGCCGGCAGGCAGGCCATGCCGCGATCGCCCTTGTCGAAGTCGCCGGCCGGGAGGTTGAACAGCACCACCTCCACCCCGGCGCTGCAGGCGCGCTCGGCGAGCAGGTCCTTGTCCCACGCATAGGGAAACTGGATTTCCACGCCTTTGAATCCGGCGCGGGCGGCGGCGTCGAACCGCTCCGGCATCTCGACTTCGGTGAAAAGCATGCTGATGTTGGCGCTGAAACGGGGCATGGTTCGGCGGGTCCTGGTGCGTGCAGCGGAGGAATGGCGCTAGCGTATATCAATTCAACTGCAGCGCGGCAAAACGCAAACGGGAGGCCGCAACGCGGCTGCGCCCGGCGCGCAGCCTGAAATGCTCAGGCGCTCGCCGCGGACGCGCTGCGCGCGATGGGGCGCTCGTCGATGGGCAGATTGAGCAAGGTCGCGGTGACCGACAGTCCCAGCGCCAGCAGCCAGACCATCTGGTAGGAGCCCGACAGGTCGTACACGTAGCCGCCCAGCCAGCCGCCGAAGAAAGAGCCGACCTGGTGGAAAAAGAACACCAGCCCGGACAGCATGGCGAGATGGCGCACGCCGAAAATGCCGGCGACCACGCCGTTGGTGAGCGGCACCGTGGAAAGCCAGGTCAGCCCCATGATGATGGCGAACAGATAGACGCTCGCCGCCGTCAGCGGCAGCGCCATCAGCAACACGATCGCCATGCCGCGCGCCGCATACAGCCCGGACAGCAGCCAGGCTTTTGGATAACGCCCGCCGAGGTAGCCGGCGCCCCAGGAGCCGGCGATATTGAACAATCCGATCAGCGCCAGCGCCATCGTGCCTTCGGTCGCGCCAAGGCCCTCATCGAGCAGGAATGCCGGCAGATGCGTGCCGATGAACACGATCTGGAAGCCGCAGGTGAAATAACCGAATCCCAGCAGCCAGAATCCCTTGTGGTGGAACGCTTCGCCGATCGCCTCGCGCAGCGACACCTGGCCGGCCGGCTGGCCGTGGTAGCCGGTGTCCTTGACGCCCAGTGAAAACGGCAAGATCAGCAGCATCAGCGCGGCCAGCCCCAGCATCGCGGTCAACCAGCCCTGCGCCGAAATGAGGATCAAGGTCAGCGGCAGCAGCACGAACTGCCCCAGCGACCCGAGCGCGCTGCTGGCGCCGAGCACGGCGCTTCGCCGCTCCGGCGGATAAGCCCGCCCCAGCGCGCCGTGAACGATATTGAAGGTGGTGCACGACAGCGCCAGCCCGACCATCAGCCCGCCGCTCAGCAGCAGCATCGCCGGGGACGTCGCATACGCCATCATCGCCACCCCGGCCGCGTACAGCAGGCAGCCGCCAAACATCACCCGGCCGGCGCCGTAGCGGTCGGCGATCATGCCGGTGAACGGCTGCGCCAGGCCCCACGTCAGGTTCTGTATGGCGATGGCGAAGCCGAACACTTCGCGGCCCCAGCCGTTGTCCAGGCTCATCGGCTGGAGAAACAGGCCAAAGCCATGCCGCACGCCCAGCGCGCAGGTCAGGATCAGGCTGGCGCAGACGAGAATGGGCGCGGGACCGCGCCAGTGATGGGAAGTCATGGACTGCGAGCCGGCGGGGCGGGACTACAGATCGACAATTTTAGCATTGCGCGATTCAATCACACGGACACCCACGTTCGCGCTGACCGGCGCGCACCACTGTTGCGCGCGCCCGGGTCGAGCGCGCGGATAGACCCTTGCCTAGATCGACAAGACGAGGCGAAGCCCATCGTCAACTTCGGCAAGCAATCAAGGGGTGAGTCTTCCGATTCGCTCTGTGAGAAATGTCTTGTCCAGGGTGATGATCTGAGAAATATCTGCGACGGACACTTTCGTAAGCAAGACACGTTACCTTCCCTGCATAGACGCCGGATTTACAAAGTACATCCCAACCGCAGATGGAGGGCTTCGCGGTCAGGTGCTTCGAATCGAACCTGCGCGCCCCGGATGCACCACGCCTTCGCATTATCGATCAGGCCGGTTCTTGTTCATCGTCCCGCAGTTTCGGATTGGGCTTCCTTCAGACCCCGCCTCGCGGCGAGGCCCTTGCCCTTCTCCTTGCCTTCGGCTCTGCGAAAACCTGGCAATCGGACTTGCACCGACCAAGTAACGTGCCATGCCCGGCATACACGTTCGCGTTCGGGCGCGCGCCGCTCGCGGTGCGTCGCCCTGCAAGCCGTTGTTCGGTGGCACGCGCGTCTGAGCCGCACTGCATGGAATGGCTGCAAACGGTCATAGCGGTCGTTCGATCACACGCTCGGTGCGGAAAGAACTACACAAGCAACGTTACGGCTGCCCAGAAGATCAGCAGACCCCCAAGTAATTTCCCGACCGTTGCCCCGACCGGCGAAAGCTTCTCCAAAAGTACGACCAGCGTCAGCATGGCAATCCATATCAGATTCATCACGCCCCCGACAAAAAGTAACACCATCAGCATCCAGCAGCACCCGACGCAGTACGCGCCGTGGCGAACGCCGAGGACAAAGCTGCCGAAGCGGCCGGGTCGCCAGTACTCGGTTAGAAAACGCACCGGACTGCGGCATTGCGCAAGGCAAGCGTGCTTGAGCTCGGATAGCTGGTATAGGCCCGCGGCGGCGAGTACGGTCGCCGAGAGCGCGGCGCTTTTTGACCACAACATCATCTCGGAAAGCAGTCCTGCCGGCTGCAGCACTTTCTGCAACGCCGCCGCGGCAACGGAGAACGCAAGCCAGACCACGAGATATCCCGCGAGCAGCAGCAGCGAGGGCAGGTACGCATTCTGGCCGGGCGCCGCATGGTGGCGCAGCACAAGTCCGTAAAGGAGCACCAGGGGCGCTGCGCTCGGCGTCATCATCGCGATCATCATCACCCACCACATCGCGACAACGACCGGCCACGTTGAATCCATCTCGCCCATGACATCAGCCTGCCGATGCGGAAACAGGCTCAGCGTGGTCATGTCGATCGCGCTCATGCCCATGCCTGCCCCCCGCCAGAGGTAGAACCAGGCGAGCGCGACCACCACGGCAAGCCCCGCGGCGATTGCCGCCCGCTCGCGCCGAAGGACCACCTCAATGCCGATCAAGCGGCGGCGCGGTGCCGGATTAGCCCTTTGTTGTTCATGTGCAGGCGCGCGAACTGGGCGTAGCTATTCTTGAGCTCGAAGGCGAGATTGCCGCGGGAGCGGCTCGACGCCGACCCCATCTCCGCGAGCTCATACTCGAATCCATGCGGCAGATCAATGCGGGCTCGATGCTCCTGCCCGCTGACCGGGTTGCGAATCGGTTCGCCGTCGAGCTCGAACACACCCTCGGCGTGCACCTTCCCGCGCCGGGCGTCAACGTCAACAGCGTATTCGATCGTCGTGAAAATCGGATCGAATACTTTTTCCAGCGTCGTGGCGAACACCGCGAACATCGTGGCAAAAGGCTCGGTGTCCTGCCCGGACATGATCTTCAGAAGCGCCTCGCGCTGCTGCGCGCTCGCCTTGGCTTCTACAATCGGCTGGCACTTGCCCTTGCCCTCGTGGATCGCGCCGGGCCACTGGAATACAACCCCTATCTTCAAGCCGTCAAGGCGCACGTCACCGTAGTGGCCCTTGTCGATCGCGATCGCGCCCATCGCTTGGCAGAATCCCTTGGTGGGCAGGGCATTGAACTGGCATGGACATCCGTATGCGCAATTGCAGTTGATTAACTCGCTGCCTTGAATTTCCCATGGAGTCATATCTTTAACCTCCGTAACAATGAAGACGCTGCTGACAGATTGATTCGAGCCGATGAACCCCGAAAGGAGGGCACAGTCCGTGGCTTGAAAGAATCCGCACGCCGGATAATTGTGCTTTTACACCTGCCGCCAGATCGGAGTCAAGTCAAGGGGCTCGGCTTCCAACACGGTAGTACCAGCATGTGCCAGTGCCAGGAGGTCGTCGCGAAGCAATTCCCAGCGATCAGTCGAATATCCGAGGGCGCTGAAGAATGCGGCCTTGAAACGGCCGACCGGATGAATCTCGGACAGGAGATAGTCCCGAATCTTTGCTGCATCGATTACTGTGCGGTCAGCGTTCGGAAGACTCATTGTCACGACGCGTGAAAGTGCGCTCGTAATCGGCTAACAAGAAGTCGCCCCCCAAAAAAAGGGCTGTATAAGACGCCAAATGCGGGGTCGAGTACGGCCAGAATACTCCGAGGTCCTTGATTCCTCATCCACGTCAACCGGAATGGGAACCTGTACTTTCATCCAGTATAGGCCCCGCCGGGGGATCTGCTCAAAGCAGGTGGTCTTGGTCATTGATCGCCAGTTCCCGCACTCCGTCGGAAGAGTAACCCCATATTGAACACATGTAGCCGGATTGCCGGTGACAATGAACGTCGGGACGTGTACGACGGCCAGGGATGACACGGCGCCGGGTCCTCCCCCGCGGCCGGCCCGCTTCTGCCACGCAATTCTCCAACGCAGTTCTCCCACGCTACTTCGCGCCGCGCTGCGCGGCGGAAAAGCACGGTAACATTCATGCAGCCGGATGCAGCGTGAGCGGGATGAGGCCGTTGCGCCGCCGGCATCAAACCCGAATAACCGCCATTACGGCGACACCATGCGATTCAGCCTGTTCCTGATTTTCCGCGATCCGACCAGGCCGGCGGCGCGGCTCGGCGAGACGGCCATGAACGCACTGATTGAAATCGTGCGCGCCACGCCGCGGCTGGCCCGGGCGCATCTCTACACGCCCGGGCAGGCCGACGATCCCTTTCTCAACGACGGTCCGCCGCCGCAGCTCGCGCTGCAACTGTATTTCGCCGAACTGCCCGACCTCGAAGCCGCGTGCGGGCGCGCCGGCCATCTGCAGGCGCTGGCCGAGGTGCCGGGACTGAAGGACGCGGCCGGCGTGCAGCAGGCGATGCTGGTGCGCTCCTATGCCGTGCCCGATCCGCTCATACGGGGCACGCCGCACTGCACCTCGCACTGTACCTATCTGGTCGCCTACGAAGGTCCGGCAGAGGACGAGCATGCCTGGCACGCGCATTATCTGGCGCATCATCCGCAGCTCATGCTGCGGTTTCCCGGCATCCGTGAAGTGGAGATATATACGCGCCTTGACTGGGTCAGCTTCCTGCCGTGGCGCCGCGCGGGCGATATGCAACGAAACAAGGTGGCTTTCGACAGTCCCGCCGCCATGACTGAAGCGCTCGCATCGCCGGTGCGCCGGTTGATACGCGCCGACTTCGCCACCTTCCCGCCGTATTCGGGAGCAGTCACGCATTTTCCGATGGCGACGCAGATCGTCGATCCGGCGGTGAATCGATCCCGCGCCGGCCCCTTCGTAAAGTGATGCGGCTCTCTGCGCATCCCGCACTGGCGCGGCTGTTGCCGTTCCTGCGCTGGGGACGGTCGGTCAACAGATCGACCGTGAAAGCCGATCTGATCGCCGGCCTGGTCGGTGCGGTCATCGTGCTGCCGCAGGGCCTCGCGTTCGCCGCGCTGGCGGGATTGCCGCCGGAGTACGGCTTGTACGCGGCCATGGTTCCCACTGCGATCGCCGCGCTGTTCGGTTCTTCGCTGCATGCCGTCTCCGGGCCGACCAACGCCGTGTCGCTGATGGTCTTTGCCGCCTTGAGCCCGCTGGCCACGCCCGGTTCGGAGCACTACGTCCAGCTCGCGCTGACGCTCGCCTTCATGTCGGGTGTCATGATGATCGCGATGGGCGCGTTCGGACTCGGCTCACTGGTCAATTTCGTCTCCAGCACCGTGATCATCGGCTTTACCGCCGCGATTGGCGTCCTCATCTTTGCCAGCCAGCTGCAATACGTGCTTGGTCTAGACCTGCCGCAGACCGCCGGTTTCCTTGATCTGCTGGGCGGCACGTTTCGTCATATCACCCAGACCAAACCGTGGGTCGTGGCCATTGCCGCGATTACCATTGGCGCCGGCGTCATGTCGAAACGCTGGCTGCCGCGGATGCCCTCGATGTTCGTCGCCATGATCGCCGGCAGCCTCGCCGGCGCCGGATTGAACCACTTGCTCGGCGCGGCGCACACTGGCGTGCGCAGCATCGGGCCGCTGTCCGGCGCGCTGCCGCCGCTCTCCTGGCCGGACCTGTCACCGCAGCAGCTGCAGTCGCTGCTGGGCGCGGCCGTTGCCGTGTCGCTGGTTTCGCTGACCCAGACGATATCCATTGCGCGCGCCATATCGCTCAGATCCGGACAGCGGCTGGACAACAATCAGGAGTTCATCGGACAGGGCCTGGCGAACCTCGCCGGCAGCTTCTTTTCCTCTTTCCCCACCAGCGCTTCGGTCAATCGCTGCGGAATCAATTTCGAAGCAGGCGCCAGAACACCCCTCGCCGCGGTATTCTCCGCGGTGCTGCTCGCGATCATCCTGCTCGCGATCGCGCCGCTCGCCGCGTATCTGCCGCTGCCGGCCGTGGGCGGACTGCTGTTTCTCGCGGCGTGGGGATTGATCGACAGCGATCGCATCGGCGCCATTGTGCGCACCAGCCGTGCCGAAGCGCTGGTGCTGGCCGTCACGTTTTTCGCGACGCTGCTGCTCGACGTCGAGATCGCCATCCTGGTCGGGGTGATGGCTTCGCTCTCGCTGTACCTGAACCGCACTTCGCATCCGCAAATGCGCAGCCTCGTTCCCGATCCGCGCCACGCCGGGCGCAAGATGACCGAGATCGAAGACGGCCTGCGCGAATGCCCGCAGGCGAAGATCCTGCGCATCGAGGGCTCGATCTACTTCGGCGCGGTGAATCACGTAGGCAATCATTTCGACACCCTGCGCGCGCACAGTCCCGGCCAGAAACACCTGCTGCTGATGGCCAAGAGCATCAATTTCGTGGACATTGCCGGCGCCGAGTTGCTGGTGAGCGAAGCGCGCCGCCGCCGCGAGGAAGGCGGCAGGCTCTACTTCTACAGCCTGCGCCGGCCGGTCGATGCGCTGCTCGCGCGCGGCGGCTACCTGCGCGAGATCGGGCGGGAAAATATTTTCCGCGGCAAGCGCGAGGCATTCGCCGGCGTGATTGCCCATCTCGATCGGGGCATCTGCGCCAACTGCACCGCGCGCATTTTCGAGGAATGCCGCCATCTGCCCGGGGCGGCCCGGGTCACGAGCTGAATGCACCGGATCAATACGGCCGGGACTTCAGCGCAAACGGCAGGATGCCGAACGCCAGGGTCAGCGCCGTCCCGACGGACATGACGATCACCATCGGCAGCGGGGTGCCGTCGGCGATCGCGGTGTAGATCTGCACCAGCACCGCGCCGAACGCAAAATGGCAGAACATGGTGATGCCCGCCGCGGTGCCCGAGAGCTCGGGCCTGACCCGGATTGCGCCGGCCTGGGCATTGGGCGTGAGCAGGCCCTGGGCGATGCTGATCAGCGACCAGGGGATGACCAGCGTCAGCGGGGTGACGTGGCCCGCCAGCAGCAACGCCGCCTGGCCCGCGACCAGCAGGCTCATGAGCACCGCGCCGATGAGGATGATCGCTTCGCTCGACAGGCGCGCCGTCAGCCGCACCCCGAGGTAGCCGCCCAGCGCGTAGGCCGAGGGAAAAAGCATGAAGTACAGGCCGTACTCGGTTGCGGAGCGCCCCAGATTGTCCTTGAGCAGAAAGGCGAGCGCAGCGACCGCCGCGACGAAAGTGCCGGAAGAGAACCCCGAGGAAAACACGAAGCCGACGAAGGAGGGATTTTTCAGCAGCGTGCCGTAGTTGCGCAGCAGCCCGGGCGACTGCGCGGCAAGGTCCTCCTGCGGGCGCGATTCCGACAATACGCGCCAGGCCGCAAACATGATCGCGACGCCCGCCAGCAGCGCGAACCAGAGCACGCTGCGCCAGCCCAGGCTGTCCACCAGCAGTCCGCCGACCAGCGGAGAAAAGCTCGACCCGAGCGTGGTGGCCATGGTCAGGTAGGCGATGACTTTCACCAGTCGCCCGACCCCGAACCGGTCGCGCGCGATGGCGCGGGCGAGCGTAAGGCCGCAGCCCGCCCCGAGCCCCTGTATCAGGCGCCCGGCGAGGAGCATCTCCACCGATCCGGCCAGCGCCGACAGCAACGTGCCCAGGCAGAACAGGCCCAGTCCGATGAGCAGCACCGGCCGCCTGCCGTGGCGATCCGACAGCGCGCCATAGACGAGGGTGCTGCTGGCCATGACCAGAAGGGCCAGACTGAAAGTCGCTCCGACCATCGCGTCGGATGCGCCAAAATGCTTCTTCACCTCCGGCATCACCGGCAAAAACAGGTGTATCGACATCGTGCCCACCAGGGTGATTGCCACCAGGGTGAGCATGAAGACGGGGCTGGGCGAACTACGGTTCATGACCATTATTTATATTTTTTTTGGAATCAATATGTCCGGAGATGCCCGCCTGCTGGCGCAGTCATTAAAATATTTAAATAAATTTACGCAAGACACGGCAGGCCGGGGGGCTGCCCCGGCGACGGCGCACTACAGCAGCGCAGTGCCGATCAGCCCGTCGCGGGTGATCATCGCTGCGAGCCGCGCTTGGTCCAGACCCTCGGTGCCGGCCGGGCGCAGCGGCATGATCATGTAGCGCATGTCGGCGCTGGAGTCATGCACGCGGATGTCCACGTCCGCCGGCAGGCGGGTGCCGAATTCCTCCAGCACCTTGCGCGGCTCGCGCACCACGCGGCTGCGGTATTCGCGGCTCTTGTACCAGTCCGGCGGAATGCCGAGCAGGAACCGCGGATAACAGGAACACAGGGTGCAGACCACCACGTTGTGCACCCGCGCCGTGTTCTCCAGGACGATCAGGTGCATCGGTCCGACTTCGATCTGCAGTTCGGCGCAGGCTGCCTTGCCGTTGGCCAGCATTCGCTCCTTGTAGGCCGGATCGACCCAGGCGCGCGCCACCATCCTGGCGCCGCGCTCGTAGGTGCGCGCTGCCATGATCTGGACTTCGCGCTGCACCTCCTCGGCGCTCATCACGCCTTTCAGGATGAGCAGCGCCTCGACGGCAGCCTGCATGCGCCGGTAATAGCCGCGGGCATCGCCGCTGCCGGTGGCATTGTCCGGGGGTGCGTTCATTGCGGAAACCTTTCTTGATTGCCCGGTGTCCCGGCGTTGCCCGGCGTCCCGGCGTTGCCCGGCGTCCCGGCGCCGGCGAGGCGTTTCAATTCGCCGGCTCCAGCCAGTTCTGAAAAATTTCGATCTCGACGGCGTCCCCGGGGCTGCCGGCGTAGTCCGCCCACAGCTCGCGGCTGGCGAAGCGTACCCGGTAAAGCGGCAGGGCCGGCTCGCCGGCGCGGCCGTAGGCCAGTTCCTCGGGATTGGGAAAGGCGCCGCAGACGCGCTCCACCACCCCGGCATGGCCGCGGCAGTAGTGCGGCGTGCGCACGTGACCGGGCGGCGTGGCGGCGCGTACCCGCACCCGGTCGCCGGCGCGGAACCTCGCCCTGACGGCTTCAGCGGCTTGCATGACCTGCCTTTGCCGGCCTGGCGCCTGCCACCGTGCCGGGCTCGGCCATGGCGCGTCCCACTTCGTCGATGCTGAGCACGCCGCGCGCAATCAGGTTCTGGGTGATGGCATACAGCCAGCGCTCGTAGTAGCTCATGTTCCAGACGGCTTCACCCAGGTCCTCGAGGGTGCGCCGCACCTCGTCGATGCGCACTTTGCCGGCACGCGACAGTATCGTCATCATCGCGTCGATGCGCCGCTCCCAGTCCTCGACTTCATGCTCCTGGCGCGCGCCGGACGGAAAAATCGGGCCGGCCGGCTGACCGCCCATGTCGTGAAAACGCCTGCCTGCATCTCTCATGGTGACATCCCCGGGAACCCGATCGCCCTGCGTATGAATAGCACCGCACCTGCCGGCGCGCAAGCCTCAGATGGACCGCGTGGCGCCGTAGCGCACAATGAAGGCAGGGTCGATGCGGTCTTTCCAGCGCCACACCCAGCGGCCTTCGAGCGCGAACCCCGCATGGCACGCCACCGCGTAGCGTTCGCCGCAACTCAGTTAATCCGACCCTGGCCCCTTTCCACCCAGCCTTGCAAGATCCTCGGGACGGTCCAGATCCCACAGCGCCGGCAATTCGAAACACGAGAGACGAAGTGTGGCAATGCGCTCACGCGTCACCGCGAGCACCGTGGGCCCGCCCCAGGCGATGCCGGCAAACAGCCGCGGCGCGGGCCGCTGCAGGCCGATCAGGACATATCCGCCATCCTCCGCCGGCCCCAGCACCACCTGATGGCGCTCGAGGGACGCGATGGCGTCGCGCAGGTAGTCCGGAGACAAATCGGGAATGTCGCTGCCGATGAGCACGGAACAAGCACCCGGCCCGGACGCGCTGCCGCCCGCCAGCATCGCGGCGTGCATGCGTTCACCGAGATCCGCGCCGCGCTGTGCGAACAGCGCCACGCCGAAACGGCGGGCGCACTCGGCGAAAAACGGATGCCGCGCATTCGGCGCGCACCACAGTTCCACCCTGCCGGGGGCCGCGGCACAGGCGGCGGCAAGCGCATGCGTCACCAGCCGGCGATGCAGCCGCGCCGCGCCCGCGGCGCCCAGCGCCGGGATCAGGCGCGTCTTGGCCGCGCCCGGCACGGGCGCTCTGGCGAATACGATGAGACGGCAGGGTTCGGCGGGCGCCGTCATCGCACGCTGCGGTACGCCCGCTCAAGACTGCCGGCATCCGCACCCAGGAAGAACCGCAGCCGCAGCCACCACATCAGACAGACGGTGCGCAGCACGCCGCGTTGTTGCCATCGGCGGCCCGAGGTGACGGCGCGCTGCCGCAGACACGCCGGCGGCGAAACGTGCTTCAGCAGCCGCGACAGCGCAATGTCCTCCATCAGCGGCAGGACGGGAAATCCGCCCAGCGCATGAAAAGTATCGCGCTGCACGAACATCGCCTGATCGCCGGTGGCGATGCCGGTGAGGCGCGAGCGCAGGTTCATCATGGCGGCGACCATGCCGAGCAGCGCACTGTCGCCGCTGATGGCGACGTCGAAGCGTCCCCACGAATATCCCGTCGCCAGCGCCGCGGCAATCAGCATGTCGGCGCCGGGCGGCAGCCGGGTGTCGGCGTGGAGAAACAGCAGCACCTCGCCGCGCGCCACGGCCGCGCCGGCATTCATCTGCATCGCCCGGCCGGGCGATGCGCCGAGCACCGTGTCGGCCAGCTTGCCCGCCAGCGCGGGGGTTTCGTCCACCGAACCGCCATCGACCACGATCACCTCATGAGCGCGCGCCCGCAGCGGCGCCAGCGCTTCCAGACAGGCGACAATATGCGCACCCTCGTTCAGGGCCGGGATGATGATCGAGAGCATGTTCAGGTGTTGCACCCCGGCTGCCTCACGATTTCAGGTCCGCATCCAGGCGTGATACTTCGCCAACGTATTGCTTGAAGTCGAATGCGAAAATTGCGACGAGGAGCGCGGTGATGACCGCAACGAGCAGCAGCCGGCTCTTCAATGACCCTCCGGTATTTTCAGCCGGACTTCATCGGGTCAGCGCGCCGCCGCAACTGGACCCCTGCCCGGCGGTGCAGCCGTAGCAGTGGTCTTTCACCACCACGGCATTGCCCTCCAGATCGCGGCCGGCCAGCTCCTCGAGCCTGACGCGGCGCCTGCCGGCAACGATCAGCGGCAAGCCGAGCATCTGGTTGAAATCGCAGTCGTACACATAACCCTGCCAGTCCACCGATACCAGGCTGCGGCACATCACCGATTCCAGGTTCGGCTCGCGAAAGGATGCGTGCAGCAGGCTCATGTAGGCATTGAACTCGCCTTTCGAGATCAGCATCGAGCCAAAGCGCGCGATGGGCATGTTGGCAAGCGTATAGAGGCGATTGAATTCGATGCCGGCCGCATTGAACAGGACGCGCTTGTAATCGGCTTCGAGCGCCGACTGTTCAGGCGGCAGGCTCGGACCCTGCGGGTTGTAGACCAGGTTGAGCAGCAGACCCGAGCCGGCCCTGGCATAGCCCAGCGCGTTCAGCCGCTGCAAGCCGCGCAGGCTGGATGCATACACGCCCTGGCCGCGCTGGCGGTCCACCAGATCTTCGGTGTAGCACGGCAGGGACGCCACCACCTCCACAGCGTGCGCAGCGAGGAATTCAGCCAGGTCTTCCTGGCCGGGCTGTTCAAGGACGGTGAGATTGCAGCGGTCGATCACATGGACCCCGAGGGCGCGGGCGCGTTGCACCAATGTTCGGAAATGCGGATTCAGTTCCGGCGCGCCGCCGGTTATATCGAGGGTTTTGATGCCGCCCGCAGCGGTTTGGTTGCCGCTCGCGGCAGTTTGGTTGCCGCTCGCGGCAAGGAACGCCAGAACCGATTCCACCGTTGCGGCGGACATCATTTCGGTGCGCGCCGGCCCGGCGTTGACGTGGCAGTGCAGGCAGGACTGGTTGCACCTGTAGCCGAGGTTGACCTGCAAGGTCTCGAGGCGGGCCCGGCGCACGGCGGGAAACCGGGTGGCCTCGAGCAGGGGCAGGGTCGCGTGCATGCAGCACTCTCCATGAAATACGGGGGTGAAGGCGAGACTGTCGCTCCCCGGCGCCCGCTCCTTACACCGGGAACTTGCATCGTGTCGTTACGTTCGCTACCGGCAGCGGCGGCAACGCCATCATAACCACCACCATGGTATATATAGCCGACTTTCATCGCCAAAGCCCTGCAACGCAAAAGCCGCTGCCCATGGGACATCGACTCTCGAAAATCTATACGCGCACCGGCGACGCCGGCGAAACCGGTCTGGGTGACGGTTCACGCGTGCCCAAGGACGGCGAGCGCATCGGCGCCCTGGGTGAGGTGGACGAACTGAATTCGGCGATCGGCCTGCTGCTGGCGGAACCGCTGCCGGAAGCGGTACAGGGGGTGCTGGAGGCGGTGCAGCACGACCTGTTCGACCTGGGCGGCGAAGTCTGCATTCCGGGCCATGTCGCCATGAGCGCTCGCCAGGTGAGCCGTCTCGAAACGGATCTCGACCGCTTCAACGACGAGCTGCCGCCGCTGAAGGAATTCATCCTGCCCGGCGGCACGCGCGCCGCGGCGCTGGCGCATCAGGCGCGCACCATCTGCCGCCGCGCCGAGCGCTCGCTGGTGGCGCTGGCGCGCGCCGAGCCGGTGGGCGAGGTGGCGCGCATCTACCTGAACCGGCTGTCGGATCTGCTGTTCGTGCTGGGACGGGTGCTCAACCGCTCCGGCGGGCGCGGCGACGTGCTGTGGCAGCCGGGCAAGAACCGATAGACGCAGTACCCGCGCACACCGGCGCTTTGCCGAATGAATTTCGCGCATGGCGGCCCTACGGAAGGGTGCGCGGTGTCATCCGGGCAGCCAATCGTGGTATTTATGCGTCTCACCCATCCGCTCCACATCGCCGCCCATGCCCAATACGAGCGCGATCCCGGAGGACCTCCGGGATTTCATCATCAGCCGCATCGATTCCATCGCCGAGATGGAAGCGCTGCGCCTGCTGCGCCTCGATCCGGCCGCGGAATGGGACGGCGCCAGGCTCGCGGCGCGGCTGTACATCGACACGGAAGAGGCGCGCAGGGTGCTGGAACGGCTTTGCGATCACGGTTTCCTGATGCGCAGCGGCTCCGCGTATCGTTACGGCTGCGCTTCGGCGGAAATCGAATCGATGGTTGGCCGGGTTGCCCTCCTCTACGACACGCAGTTGATTCCCGTCACCCACCTGATCCACTCCAGATCTTCCAGCCGCATTCAGAAATTCGCGGATGCCTTCAAACTGAAAAAAGGCGACTGACCATGGTTGGCGTCATCTACGGCCTGTGTGCCCTCACCGCGCTGCTGTGCGCTTTCCTGCTGCTGCAGGCGTATGCGAAGCAGCGTTACCGGCTGCTGCTGTGGAGCGGCCTGTGCTTTTCCGGACTTGCCGTGAACAACCTGCTGCTGGTGATCGACAAGCTGGTATTCCCGTCGGCGGTCGATCTTTCGCTGTGGCGGACGGCCACCGCCCTGATCGCGATGATGGTGCTGCTGTACGGCCTGATCTGGGACGCCGAATGATGGCCAACACCCTGATGCTCGGCGCCGTGGCGATGGCGTCGCTGCTGGCCGCGCTGTTTTTCCTGCGCTTCTGGACGCGGACGCGCGACCGGTTCTTTCTGTTGTTTGCGATAGCGTTCGGCGTGGACGCCGTATCGCGCACGGCGCTCGGCCTGGCCACGATCAGCGAGGAACACGAGCCGGTGTTCTACCTGGTGCGGCTGTGCATGTTCGCCATCATTCTCATCGCCATCATCGACAAGAACTGGAAGAACAGGCGCGGGGGCGCGAAATGAGCCGGCACCGCCTTGCGCCGGATTGAGCGGATACGCATTGGCTGAAGCGCAACCGGGGTTCGGGCCATGAGTCTGTCACTGCGTTTCGTGTTGCCGCTGCTGCTGGTATTGGCGGCATTCGCCTGGGCCATTCTGCCGCTGGTGGACAAGCTGACGTTGCGCTGGTTCGTGCGCGATATCGACGTTCGCGCCGCCCTGGTGGTCAACACCATCCAGGAGCCGCTGCTGGAGCAGCTTGCCGCGGGCTCCAGGGGCAGGACCACCCGGTTCTTCAACACCATCACCCAGGACGAGCGCCTGTTCGCGATCGGCTATTGCGCATCACCGCAGGGTCCGCCGCTCGCCTCCAGCCTGCTGCCGCCGGAAGTGCGCTGCAGCGAACTGGAACGGCTCGGCGATCTGCCCGACCACTTGCTGAAAAGCGCGCGCGGCCTGCTGCACGTGGCGGTGCAACCCCTGCCAAGCGAAAGCGCCCCTGCCGGGCGCCTGGTGATGGTGCACGACATGAATTTCGTCGAACGGCGTTCCGAGGAAACCAGGCGCTACCTGTTCTGGTTCTTCGTCGGGCTGGGCGCGGTGGTGTCTCTGCTCACGGTGGTGATCGCCCAGCTTTCCTGGCGCGGCTGGGTACAGGGCATGCGCGCCCTGCTGCGCGGCGAGGGGCTGCTGCGCCAGCCCCTCGCCAAGGCGGCCGCGTTTGAATTGCCGCCCGAGTTCGATCCCCTGCCGCGCGATCTGCAGCGGCTGATTCGCGAACTGCAGACAGAAGCGCGCTCGCGCGATGAGAGCCAGATCACCTGGACGCAGGACAGCCTGCGCGCCATCCTGCACGGGGAACTGCGCGGCGAGGATGTCATCGTGGTCTCGAACCGCGAGCCTTATGTTCACCAGCGCCGCGGCGAGCGCATCGAGATCCAGCGCCCGGCCAGCGGCCTCGTTACCGCGCTCGAGCCGATCATGCGCGCCTGCTCCGGAACGTGGATTGCGCACGGCAGCGGCTCCGCCGACCGCGAGGTGGTGGACCAGCATGACCGGGTTGCCGTGCCGCCCGACAATCCAGCCTACCGCATCCGGCGCGTCTGGCTGAGCGCAGAGGAAGAGGCGGGCTACTACTTCGGCTTTGCCAACGAGGGGCTGTGGCCACTGTGCCACATTGCGCACGTGCGCCCGACATTCCGCTCCGCGGACTGGGCGCACTACGTGGCGGTGAACCGAAAATTCGCCGATGCGGTGGTAGCCGAAGCGCACACCAGGGCGCCGATCGTGCTGGTGCACGACTATCATTTCGCGCTGCTGCCGCGCATGCTGCGCGAGCAGTTGCCCGAGGCCACCATCATCGCCTTCTGGCATATCCCGTGGCCGAATCCGGAATCGTTCGCCATCTGCCCGTGGCGGGAACAGATCCTCGCAGGCATGCTCGGCAGCACCATCCTGGGATTCCACACCCAGTTCCACTGCAACAACTTCGTCGATACCGTGGACCGGCTCCTCGAAGCCCGCGTCGATCGGGAAGCGTTCACCGTATCCCTGGGCGGCAAGCTGACGGCGGTGCACCGCTATCCGATCTCCATCGCCTGGCCGCCGGAAGAAACGCTGGCGGCAAAACCGGTGGAGGCGTGCCGCGCGGCAGTGCGCGCCCGCGACGGGCTTCCCGCCGCGCATGCGATCGGCGTCGGCGTGGACCGGCTCGATTACACCAAAGGCATCATTGAGCGCTTCAGCGCCATTGAACGCCTGCTGGAGTTGAAGCCCGAATGGATCGGCCGGGTGAGCTTCGTGCAGATCGCCGCGCCGACCCGTTCCAGCATCGATGAATACCAGTCCTACGAGGCGCGGGTGCGGGCCGTGGCGCAGCGCATCAACGACCGCTTCGGGCGGGGCGGGCCGCCGCCGATCGTACTCAAGGTGGAGCACCACGATCCCAGCCAGGTTTATGAGTATTACCGCGCCGCCGATCTGTGCTTCGTCAGCAGCCTCCACGACGGGATGAACCTGGTGGCCAAGGAATTCGTCGCGGCGCGGGACGACGAGCGCGGCGTGCTGATCCTGTCGCGGTTCACCGGCGCGGCCCGGGAATTGCCCGAGGCGTTGATCGTCAACCCTTACGATGCCGACCAGTGCGCCGCGGCCCTGCATCTTGCGCTCAGCATGCCGCCCGGCGAACAGCGCGACCGGATGCGCCTGATGCGCGGGCTCATCAGCGAGTACAACGTTTATCGCTGGGCCGGCCGGATGCTGCTCGATGCCGCCACCATGCGCCGGCGCGGGCGGCTGCTGGAAAAAACCAACGCCGCGCGCAGCCCCGCTTGATCGTATTTTTACCGCCGCCGGCGCGAACCGCGACAATTCGGCGGTGTTACCCGCGCCGCGTTTTCGATACCTGTGCAGACCGGATTCCACCCTGGCCGCAACACCGCGCGCGAAATCGTCGGCGCCTGCGCAGTCTGCTCATGGCGCCTTGTCCCGTTTGGCAAGCGCGCCGATATGGATCACGAGTTTCTGCCCCGCCACCACGATGAGATTGCGCAGCTTGTTCCACTGGCGCAGATCGGCCACGCTTACGCGATGCTGCCGGGCAATGCCGGCCAGCGTGTTGCCCCGTTTTACGGTGTAAATAATCTTCCGTCCCGCCGGGGTTGCCGGCGACGTTCCCGGTGAGGGGACGACAAGAGATCCGGGCTGGGCGGCCTCCTTCGGCTGCTGTATCGGAAGCAACAGTTCCATGCCGGGCACAATCCGGGTCCGGGCACCGATGCCATTTATCTTCTTCAGGCGAGCAAGGCTGATGCCATGCGCGGCGGCGATGCGACCCAGGCTCTCGCCGCGTTTGAGCCGGTAGGGCTTCCACGAGACCAGGGGCTTGGTCCGGACAGCCAGATTTGCCAGAAATTTCTTGACGCGATTCGCCGGCAACAGCAGCGCCTCCGATTGCGCCGCGGATATCATCGGCCGGTTGTGGGCAGGGTTGAGGGCAAGCAGTTCCTCAACCGGCATTTCCGCCAGGTTCGCGGCTACGCGAATATCGATGTCCTCGGTGACCACGCTGACAAAATACGGCTGGTTGGGAATGGCATCGAGGTCAACGCCGAAAGCCTGAGGATTGGAGATGATGTTTTTCAGGGCTTGCAGCTTCGGCACATAGTGGCGCGTCTCAAGCGGCATGGTCAGACTCGAGTAGTCGGTGGGGAGCCCGCGGGCGCGGTTTTTATTGATGGCCCGGGCGACCGCGTTTTCGCCCCAGTTGTAGGATGCAAGAGCCAGTTGCCAGTCGCCATGCATGTCATAGAGAAAGCTCAGATAGTCGAGCGCCGCGTCGGTCGAGGCGACAATGTCCCGCCGCGCGTCGTACCAGCGGTTCTGCCGCAGCTTGTACTGCCTGCCCGTGGAGGGAATGAATTGCCATAAACCGGACGCCTGGGCGCCCGAAAAGGCCATCGGATTAAAAGCACTTTCAACCATCGGCAGCAGCGCCAGTTCGGCAGGCATGCCGCGTTTATCCAGTTCATCGACGATGTGGTAGAGGTACAGCCTGCCGCGCTCGAACATGCGTTGCAGATAGGCTCCCTGCCCCGCGTACCAGGCCTGGCGGTCGAGCACCAGCGGGTTATCCAGGTCGGGCATGGCGAAGCCATTGCGTATCCGGTCCCATAAATCATCGGGCCGCGCGGTCAGGTCCAGCATCCTGGCGAGCGGCAACTGGTCCTCGATCTCGCCAAGATGCTGTATCGGCGGGCTGGGAAAATGCTTGCCTGCCGCCCCCCGGCTGATACGCGGGGAAATCCGGGCCGGGGAGGCAGGCGAATGCCATTCGCCTGCCTCCGGGACGGGCGCCGGAGGTGGCGCCGATGGCCCGGGAATGGGAATAGGGCCGGACGCCGGACTGGCGCTGGGGGATACGGGCTCGCGTGGAGCGGCTGCCTGTTCCGCCACCGGCGCACTGCCGCATCCGGCCAGACCGGCCAGCAGCAACATGCCTGCCAGCAAGAAAACGCCCGGCGTTTTCCCCGATATCAGGGTGTGCAAGGGGGCTTGTCCCCTCGCGTCGTGGATGACCAGGGAGAAAACACCGGCGGGAAACCGGATGCGGCAGCGAGCCGGGCGTCCGCTGCCTGCCCTCACAGATCCGGTTTCTGCCACGGTGCGATGGCACGGCCCCATGGGTTTCACGGATGATCTCCTGAAAGGCTCTCCCGCATAGCTGACGGCTGATGCGCCCGGATTTTCCGCCCTGTCCGCGTGGCTCCTTGATTCAGTCCGGATGATGAGGCTATCCGGACTGAATCAAGGACCTTGGATAAACGCAAAATCCTCTTTCGCTTTTATCCGAGGACCTTGGGTAAACGCAAAATCCTCTTTCGCTTTTATCCGAAATCGTGGTTTTGCGCGGATGGCTTCATCATCTGTGCAAAACCACGATTCGCCTTTTCTTTGCCCAACCGCCGCGGTTCCTGGAACCGTCTTCCCGATACAAAGACCGTGTGGCTCCTTGATTCAGTCCGGATGATGAACCCATCCGGACTGAATCAAGGACCTTAAATAAAAGCAAAACCCTCTTTCGCTTTTATCCGAAATCGCGGTTTTGCGCGGATGGCTTCATCATCCGTGCAAAACCACGATTCGCCTTTTCTTTGCCCAACCGCCGCGGTTCCTGGAACCGTCTTCCCGATACAAAGACCGCGTGGCTCCTTGATTCAGTCCGGATGATGAACCCATCCGGACTGAATCAAGGACCTGGGGTAAACGCAAAATCCTCTTTCGCTTTTATCCGAAATCGTGGTTTTGCGCGGATGGCTTCATCATCCGTGCAAAACCACGATTCGCCTTTTCTTTGCCCAACTGCCGCGGTTCCTGGAACCGTCTTCCCGATACAAAGACCGCGTGGCTCCTTGATTCAGTCCGGATGATGAACCCATCCGGACTGAATCAAGGACCTGGGATAAACGCAAAATCCTCTTTCGCTTTTATTCGAAATCGCGTTCTGTCACCGGTTACCGGCTGAGAGGAAGCTTACGCGCTGAACCGGACATACCGCGCCGGGCGTCGCGAGCGCATGGACGGCGGGCGCCTGCGGACAGGCGCCGCCCGCTTGTCCCGCCGGATCAATCGGCGACGAACGCCTCTTCGCGCTTGACGCGCACCGCCGGCAAAACCACCACAATCAGCAGCAGTATCGACATCACCAGCATGGTGGCGCTGATGGGACGCTGGAAGAACACGGACCAGTCGCCGCGCGACAGCAGCATGGCGCGGCGCAGGTTTTCTTCCATCAGCGGCCCGAGGATGAAACCGAGAATCAGCGGCGCCGGTTCGCAGGCGAGCTTGACGAAAATATAGCCGAACAGCCCCAGCACCGCCGTCTGCAGCACATCGAACGGACTGTTTTGCAGGCTGTACACCCCCACCGCCATGAACATCAGGATGGCCGGATAGAGCAGGCGATAGGGAATGGTGAGCAGTTTGATCCACATGCCTATCATCGGCAGGTTCAGGATCACCAGCATCAGGTTGCCCACCCACATGCTGGCAATCATGCCCCAGAACAACTGCGGCCTTTCGGTCATCACCTGCGGCCCCGGGGCAATGCCCTGGATCATCATCGCGCCTATCATCAGCGCCATCACCGGATTGGACGGAATGCCCAACGTGAGCAGCGGGATGAAGGAGGTCTGGGCGCCGGCGTTGTTCGCCGCCTCCGGGGCGGCGACGCCCTGGATCGCGCCCTTGCCGAACTGGGCTGAGTTCTTCGACACTTTTTTCTCGAGCGTGTAGGCGGCAAAAGCGGCGAGCAGCGCGCCGCCCCCCGGCAGTATGCCGAGGAAGGAGCCGAGCGCGGTGCCGCGCAGGATCGGCATGATGCAATCCCTGATGTCCTTCAGCGAGGGCAGCAGGCCCGACACCCTGCTGGTGAACACCTCGCGTTTGGTCCCCAGTTCGAGGTTGGTGATGATCTCGGCGAAACCGAACAGGCCCATGGCGATGCTGATGAAGCCGACCCCGTCAGAGAGTTCCGAAATGGCGAAGTTGAAGCGCGCCACCCCGGAGTTGACGTCGGTACCGACCAGGCCCACCAACAGACCGAGCAGGACCATGGCAATCGCCTTCATCAGCGAGCCGTGGGCGAGCACCACCGCCGCGATCAGGCCGAGCACCATCAGCGAAAAATATTCTGCGGGACCGAATTTCAACGCCACTTCGGCCAGCGGCGGCGCAAACAGCGCGACGATGACCGTGGCAACCGTGCCGGCGAAAAACGAGCCGATGGCCGCGATGCCCAGCGCCGGTCCGGCCCTTCCCTGCCTGGCCATCTGGTAGCCGTCTATGCAGGTCACCACCGAGGAGGTTTCACCCGGCAGGTTCACCAGTATCGCCGTGGTCGAGCCGCCGTACTGGGCGCCGTAATAGATGCCGGCCAGCATGATCAGCGCCGAAATCGGCGACAAGGTGAAGGTCACCGGCAGCAACATGGCGATGGTCGCCACCGGCCCGATGCCGGGGAGCACCCCCACCAGGGTGCCCAGCGTAACCCCGAGCAGGCAGTACAACAGGTTCTGTATCGTCAGCGCAACGCCGAAACCGATCCCGAGATTGGTGAATAGTGCATCCATGGCGTCCTATCCTCCGAAAACCGCGGGCCAGACGTTCAACGGCAGCCCCAGGCCATAAATGAACACGCCCACCCCGAACGCCGCCAGGCCGACTGAAAGAAAAAGCACTTCCTTCAAGCGGAACTCATGCCCGGCGAAAGCGGAAAAGAACACCAGGATGATGGCGGCCAGCACCATGCCCAGGGGCTTCAGCAGATAGCCGAAGGCGAGCGAGGCGCCGAGGATCATCCACAGCAGCCTGGGCCCGAAGGCGCCGAATATCAGCATCAGCCCACCCCCCGCAAGCACCATGTAGGCAGCCTCGCCCAGGGCGCCGGCGCTGCGCAGGCCGATGGCGAAATAAGAAACGACCGCCACCACGATGCCGGCTATCAGCACCAGCGGACGAAACTCGATCACCTTGAGTGGCGATTTTTCCCTGCTGATGAACGAGCGGAACAGGATGATGGCGCCGAGAATCGCCAGAATGGCGCCCAGCATCGTCGGGAAATAGGCCGGCCCCATGCGGACCGACGTGCCCATGGGATAGTTCCCTGAAACGATCATGAAGCCCACGCCGAATGCCACGAACATCAATCCGGCCCAGAAATCCCTGCCCTCTACTTTCATATCCCCCTCCGTCTGCTGGTGCCGGCGTATTCTGCCATAGTTTGTGAGCACAAAACGTCCGTGCAATTTTGTTTGGCGGTATGTTTTCGCCGCGTAAGCGGCGCGTCAGCCTGGCTCGCGATCCATATAGCTGACCAGCTTGGCGCTGGTCTGGCGCAGGCGTTGTGACAGCATCAGCACCAGTTCCATCAGGATCTTCGCGCCGAGAATCGGCTGCTCGAGAATGATGCGCGCCAGCGATTCGCGCGACAGCACCGAAACGAGGCAGGTCTCCGCGGCGACGCAGGTGGCGAAGCGCGGCTCGCCGTCTATCATCGACATTTCGCCCAGGGATTGTCCCGGGCCCACCACCGCGATAAGGCGCGGCGCGTTCCAGCGATCCTGCTTGAACACTTCGATTTTTCCCTCGATGACGAACAGCATGAAATCGCCAGCATCCCCCTCGCGGATGATCTCATCGCCGGTCGCTGCGCGATAGACGTGCATGAAATGGCTCATCAGCCGGATTTCCGCCAGGTTGAAGTTCTCGAACAGCGGCGAATAGGTGATGAGCCCATGGATCTGGCTGGCGAACTGGGTCGCATCGCCCAGTGAATCAAGCGACGGCAGACGAGCTCGTTCGGCGCTATCGGCCATGGTGATGGATTGTCGCTGACTGTTTTTCGCTGACTGTCTTTTCGCTGATTGCCTGCGTCTGTGGCCCCGGCGGATTATGCCCAATCGGGGCGCCACTCACAAATTCGCTTTTCCAGGCTGCTTTTTCCGGACGTGGTCCGCAAGGCCGGCTGGGCACGCCCGCAGAATCGTGACGGAACGAGGTTGTGGCGCTGCAAAACCCCGGAAGGCATTACGCAGCCGCGTACAACAGCCACCAGATGAGTCCGACCCAGCCAAGCGATGTGACCAGCAGATGCGGATCGCCCAGCAGATCGGCCGACGGATCCGCGCCGCCGCCCCGGCGGTAGAGCAGATGAAGATAGCGGAATACCGCGTACAACACCACCGGCAGCGTGTAGATCAGCTTGTCCGTGCCATGCAGGGCGATGGTCGACAGATCGACGGTGTACAGCGCATAGCCGATCACGCTGCCGCCCGCGCTGATGGCAATCATCTGGTCGAGCAGCTTCGGCGTGTAGCCGGCCAGTGAACGCCGTTGTGGCGGCGCGGCCGTGGATGCGGCGTTCGGGTTGTCATCATTGTCCGCGGCGCTGCCACTGCCATTCTGGTGCTCGAACAATTCGGCGCGGCGTTTGGCAAAGCCGAGAAACAATGTCACCAGCAGCCCGCACAGCAACAGCCACTGTGACGGCTCGATGCCGATACCCAGGGTCCCGGCGAGGATGCGCAGCATGAAGCCGGCCGCGATGAGAAACACATCGAGGACCGCAACATGCTTCAGACCGGCGCTGTAGGCGAGGTTGAGCAGCACGTACGCGGCGAAGATTGCGAACGCGGACGACGAGACCCGGTACGCAATCGTCAGGCCGGCCAGCGCCAGCGCCACGGCCAGCGCCGCTGCGGCGCCGGGCGCGATGCGTCCGCCCGCCACCGGCCGGTTGCGCTTGTCCGGATGGGCGCGGTCGGCGTCGCGGTCGAACACGTCGTTCATCGCGTACACGCCGCTCGCGAGCAGGCAGAAGCCGGCGAGCAGCCGCGCCACGTTCATCACCTGCTGCGGATCGTCCCAGGCATGGCCGAATACCAGACCGATCAGGACGAACGCATTCTTGACCCATTGATGCGGCCGCAGCAGGCGAACCAGATCGGCAGGCGCGCTCATGTCAGTTGTCCACGACGCAAGGGGGCAAGCCCCCTCGCACACCCCGGCATCGGGGAAAACGCCGGGGCGTTTTCATCCAGTTGTCCACGACGCAAGGGGGCAAGCCCCCTCGCACACCCCGACATCGGGGAAAACGCCGGGGCGTTTTCATCCAGT
>Ga0080064_1000811_pt1 | contig 74474 bp, 77 predicted proteins | sample Subgrocontami54m_FD_69260 | JGI IMG/M metagenome (GOLD analysis project Ga0080064, IMG submission 69260) | Subsurface groundwater microbial communities from S. Glens Falls, New York, USA - GMW46 contaminated, 5.4 m (SPADES assembly) (version 2) ...
CACTGGCGGTCTCGGCTAAACGGTCGTACTGGCACCGTGGCCTCCTTGCCCCTGCTCCGCACTCCGCACCACGATCGCACGCCGACCAGTTATGAGACAGCCTCTTTTCAGCCCGCGCGGTGCGGACCGGCATCCAGTGTCGTCGCCGCGTTGGAATTCGCTCCTCGCGCCACGTACGCTCGCATGGACGCGGCCGCGTGCCAAGATCGCCCGGTGCGCTGGAATGTGACGCGACAGCCGCAACGCCGCTCGAAACACTGAAAAGTGCCGACCGAACTCGTGACTGCGGCGAGGGCTCGTTACCCGCGGGGCGCAGCTTCAAAGGGATAACTGCCGCGGGTGCGGATGATATCCCGTCGAGTTCTTCCGCGCCCAGTTAAGTCCGGGGTTTGAGGCGGGCGGCGGCTTCGAGCAGGCGGTGCGCGCGCTCGACGATGGGGGCGTCGACCATGCGGCCGTCGATGGCGACGGCGCCGCGGCCGGCGGCCGCGCCCTGCTCGGCCGCGGCGACGATGCGGCGGGCCTCGGCGATCTCGGCGGCCGACGGCGCAAAGATGCGGTTGACGGCGGCGACCTGGCCGGGGTGGATGAGGAGCTTGCCCTTGAACCCGATCGCCTTGACCGCGCGCGTCTCCTTCGCGAGGCCGGCCGCGTCCTTCGTGTCGGTGTAGGGCGTATCAATCGGCAGCAGACCGCAGGCGACGGCGACCTGCACGACGGCGTAGCGGATGTGCTGCAGCGCGGCGGCGGTGCGTGGCACGCCGAGCTCCGTACTGTAGTCCTCGCCGCCGACGGCGAGGGCGGCGACGCGGTCGGAGGCGAGCGCGATCTCCTCGCAGCGCAGCAGGCCGCGGGCGCTCTCGATGATCGGCATCGTGCGGACGTCCCCGGGCCGGACCTTCGCGGCGAGCTCCGCCTCGCGCAGCAGCACATCGAGGTCGCGGAGGTCCTGCGCCCCCTGGGCCTTCGGCAGCACGACGCCGGCGAGCCCCTTGCGCACGACAGCCATCACGTCGTCGCGGGTGGCGCCGGTATCGATGCCGTTGACGCGCACGAAGATCGTCTGCCCCGCGGCGGCGAGGCGCGGCACCCAGCTCCGCACGAGCTTCCGCGCGGCCTTCTTTTCTTGCTGCGGCACGGCGTCTTCGAGGTCGACGATCAGGACATCGGCGCCGGCGTTGCGGGCGCGCTCCAGCATGCGCTCCCGGTTGCCCGGGACGAACAACAGCGACCGGAACAGCTCCATGCGCGTATCCTCATCGATGCGACGGCGGGTGAGGGCAGTATCGCCCCGAGCAGCGCGGCGGGCAACGGCGGGGGAGAAGGTTGTTAGGCGGACACATGAAATGCGGGAGAACGCGGATGCACGGCGCGTCGTGGGAGCCGATACTATGAAAGAGCGACGCGCGCAGCATGGCATCCTCGATAGCGCGCTCCTCCCGGCACCCTGCACTGGCGTCTCCCATAGAAGAAGCCGCAACGGGCGCGGCCGCTTGACAGGCACCCGGGTCTCTTGACAGACATCCGGGTGATGAGGTAACAAGAAGCGTAGATTCACCGCTCACTCCCGGCGCTCATTCTCCCGGCGCCGAAGCGACTCCCATTGAACCAGGCACAGTTCGGCTCGCCGAAGGCCACCACGGCCGTGCACGTTCGACAGAGCGCATCCCAGGGATTCAGATCAAGCCAGCTACAGGCATCACCCCAATAGAGGTCCAACATGGGCGCAGTACGAGAACGAAGACGGTCGGTCGCAGGTCCGCGGCCCGCGCCGCAGGAGGACATCGGCGATCAGCCGATGACGCAGGCGGAGCGCGACAGTGCGCTGACGACCGGCGGCATTCTGGAGATCGTGGATGACGGATACGGCTTCCTGCGCGGCGAAAGCCTGCTGCCGGGCGCCAACGACGTGTACGTCAGCCAGTCGCAGATCCGGCGCTTCGGGCTGCGCACCGGCGATTACGTCACCGGCCAGGTGCGCCCGCCGAAGGACAGCGAGAAGTACTACGGACTCCTGCGCGTCGAGCACGTCAACGGACTCGACCCGGAAGTCGCGAAGAACCGCCCCTACTTCGAAAACCTCACCGCCATCTTCCCGAACCAGCTTATAGACCTTGAGACGCCGTCACCCGATCTTTCGGGCCGGCTGATCAACCTGATCTCGCCGATCGGGCGCGGGCAGCGCGGTCTCATCGTCTCGCCGCCGAAGGCCGGCAAGACCTTCTTGCTGAAGGCGATCGCCGCGGGCATCGCCGCGAACTACCCGGACATCCACTTGATGGTCGCGCTGATCGGCGAGCGTCCGGAAGAAGTCACGGACATGAAGCGCTCGGTGAAGGGCGAGGTCGTCGCCTCGACGTTCGACGAGCCGGTCGAGGACCACACGCGCGTGGCCGAGATGGCGCTTGAGCGCGCGAAGCGGCTGGTCGAAGGCGGCGTGGACGTCGTCATCCTGCTCGACAGCATCACGCGGCTCACGCGCGCGTACAACCTGGCGATGCCGCCGAGCGGCCGGACGCTGACGGGTGGTATGGACCCCGTGGCGCTCTACCCGCCGAAGCGTTTCTTCGGCGCGGCGCGCAAGTGCGAGGAGGCCGGCAGCCTGACCGTCATTGCGACGTGTCTGGTCGACACCGGCAGCCGCATGGACGAAGTGATCTTTGAGGAGTTCAAGGGCACCGGCAACCAGGAGCTGCGGCTGGACCGCCGCCTGGCCGAGCGGCGCGTGTTCCCGGCGATCGACATCGCGGGGAGCAGCACGCGGCGCGAGGAGCTGCTGCTCGACGAGCCGACGCTGCGGCAGGTGTGGCTGATGCGGCGGATGATGTCGATGATCTCGTCCAACGCGAACAACCCGTCGGAGGCGACGGAGCGGCTGCTGGAGCGGCTGTCTCGCACCGGCAGCAACGCGGAGTTCCTGGCGACGCTGTCGAAGACCGAAGTCTGAGTTTAGTTCACGGTTCACAGTTTGCAGTTCACAGTGACGCGCGCCGAGAGGCGCGCGTTTCTTGTTTGTTTGCGCCTGTGCCGTGATGTCCGCAATGCGGCGGCGAGTCGCTCTCAGCTGGCTCGTGCGACGGCTTATACTCTCAGTCATGAGATGGACAAGGGTGCGCAAGTTGATCCGGGAGGGCTTTGCGGACTCCGTTCGCGATCGAGTTGACCTGCGTGTCACGAACGCTGATCCTCGCGGTACGTCTCGGCGGGACACGTGCAACGAGGGCTGGATCTCGGTGGATGGAACCGTTGTCGCACATATCGATCCCCACAGGCTGCGTAAGCTGACGCTGACGATCCCGGCTCCCCACGGGGGAGCGGGCGAGCGCCAAGTGGTCTTGATCGTTGAGCCAAGGCAAGAGCAGAAGGTGCCTGCCGGAGCCGAGGTCGGTGAGTTCCTCGACGTCCCGCAGGCATGCTGGGAGTATCTTCATTCGAACCTCAGCAAATCGCTACTCAGCAGCGATCCGTTCATCTCGTCGCTGGCGGTGTTGAATGCAAAGGTCGGGAGACAGCGACTTCGACGCATGGCGACCCGGAACTTGCATCCGCTGACGCGCGCGATGCTCAACTTCAGGCTGGAGGCCGAACGAGACGCGCGCAGTCGCGCGGGTGCGCTCACGACCACTGCGACGGGGAGTAGGACGGACCGACTCTAACCTCGGAATGGCGACTACTACGCGAGGTCAATCGGTTCTTCGGTGATGGTGGCGTCTTCGATGCGGAAGGCGCGGACGACGGGTTGCGCTTCCTCCATGAGGGAGACGAGCACGTAGTAGGCGCCGGGCCAGGTGGCGAGGCGGACGTCGGTGGGTGAGGGGTAGGCCTCGGTGTGGGTGTGGGAGTGGTAGATGACGAGGAAGTCCCAGTCGTTGCCATCGACCTCTTTGTGGATGCGCAGCAGGTCCTTCGTGTCGACGCTGTAGCGGTAGGGGCTGGCCTCGGCGTTGATGGCGCGGTAGAGCTTCGTCGCGCGGCCGTCCTTGCCGGCGATGATGCCGCAGCACTCGTTCGGCGCCTCTTCCTTGGCGTGCGCGATCATCTCGTCGATGTAGCTCTGTTCCAACACCAGGGCCAAGTTACGCTCCTGACGGCATCATGACGCCCATGGCGCTGCGGGGCAGCTCGACGGTCATCAGCGGCAAGTTCAGCGAGGTGTAGCAGGCGGCGAGCGCGGCGGCGGCGCAGCCGCGGCAGAGGCGCTCGTATTCGGCATCGAGGTTGCGGAAGACGGCGCGGGTGTCCTCTTCGGGCAGCTCCGGGTCGACGAAGGCGGGCGTGAGCCACGCGAAGTGGCTCTGCTCGCCGCAGCGGCCGCACGGGTCGCCGATGCTCAGCATCATCCACGAGACGCCTTCGATGTCCTCGCGCGGGAACTGGTAGGCGGGCATCTCGTCGAGCCGGTAGTAGAGGTGGAACTTGTTGTCGCCGAACGGCTCGACGATGACGCCGATCCCCTCGGTCTTTGCGTAGGCCTCCTTCAGCCCCTTGGCGAGGCAGTCGAAGCCGAGCAGCAGGGGGCCGTCGTCGCCGCTGTAGCTGCCGTGGCAGGTGGGGTCGATGCCGACGCGGCCGCGCTCTTTCTGGCAGACCCAGCACAGCTCGCCCTCGACGAAGATCGCCTCGCCGTCGTCCTCTTCGTCATCGTCCTCGCTGATGATGTTGAGGCCGTCCTCCTGCTCTTCCTGGATCTGGTCCTTCTCTTCGCCGGAGCCGGCGCGTCGGAATACCATCTGCTACGTCCTTAGTTTGCGTTTGCGGTGTTGGTCCTGGTGGGACTGCCAGTCCGGCATGATCCTCCGCATATGGTTGAGGGGCGGACATTGCGCCCGCCCCGCCGTATCGTTCCACTCCCGCGCGTTACGCGCTACTTCTTCGAGAGCGCGCTGGCCGCGGACCTCAGCGGCGGCCGCCCTCGATCGCCCAGAGGGAGCTGAGGAGAGCGGCGCAGAAGAGGATGGCGATGGAGGCGGCGAGCGTGGCCATCGAGAGGAGCACCGACCAGCGCCGCGTCTGCGCGACCTCGTCGGGGGGCGCGCCGCGCTCCTGCAACCCCTGCAGGCGGCGGCCGAAGACGGCGCCGTGGAGCAGCGTGAAGACGACGACGAGCGACACGAGCGTCAGCTTGACCTGCAGAACCATGAAGTAGCGCGTTGCATGCAGATAGCCGAGGTCCTCGGCGCGGTAGTAGTTGATGATGCCGGTGATCAGCAGCGCGACGAGCGCGCCGCCGCCGATCCATCCGAATCGCCCGGTCATGATTCGCATCGCAGCGGCGCGCTGCTTCACATCCTCGACGGTGCGCATGGCGGGCACGCCGGCGAGCACGAGGAAGAGCTGCGGGCCGATGAACAGCACGGCGGAGAGGATGTGGATTGCGAGGACGATGGCGTAGTACATGGCTTCGATTGTAGGCGACGCTGGCGGCGGCAGGAAGCGCGCCCGGCGTGGTTCAGCGGGAGCAGCCGGTGCCGAGCGCGCGACCCCAGACGACGCGACGGCCCTGGTTCATCGCCGCCGCCGCCGTGATGAGGGTGAGCGACTCCTCCGGCGTGGACGCCACGAGTTCGGACCAGTCGATCCCGTCCACCGCCGTCGTCTTGTTGAATTCGACTTCGTACGCCAGCGTCCTGCCGTCGGACGTGTTGATCTGCATCAGGTCGCCGGGGACGAGTTCGGACAGGCGAAAGAACACGGCCTGCCCAACATTGATGAAGTCGTAGTTTCCGGCGACGATCACGTTCCCATGGTCTGTGCCCGGTGTGCCGCCGAGATCGGGAAATTGGGAGAAGTCATACCACGAGACGTCGGTAGCGCTGTCCGACGGCGGCATGACGCCGCTCGGGGGGACGACGCGCACCATGAACGGCGCGCTGATGCCGAGCTTCCTGATGACCAAACTGACGCCGAGGAACGGCTTACGGACCGGATCTCCGCGGCCGCGGGCAACGAGGTCGCCGGGGGAAAACGACTCACCCGGGCTGAAGCTGATCTTGCGGCACGGCGGCGGCACCGTCGCCGTCGGCTCGATGCCGGTCGGCGTGGCCGTTGCGGGCGCGGGTGTCGTGGGAGGCGTAGCGGTCGCAGGGGGCGCAGGGGTTGGGGTGGCCGGCGGCTGCGTTTCCTCTGCCTGCGGTCCGGCCGTCTCGGTCGCATCGAGTGTTGCCGTTGCGGTGGTCAGGCCTTCGGTGGGCGACGCCTCGACGAGTGCGCGCTGCCCGTCTTCCGGGTTGCCGCATGCCGCTGATGCGGCAGCCAGCGCGGCGAAGCAGAGGAGTGTGGACAGTTGTGGGCGGCAAACGCGCATGTTCCGCCTTCCATCGGCGTAGGAGCGGGAGTCTACCACCGGCCGAAGGTGGTTGCCAACTCCCGGCTGCCGCTCGGCGACAGGAGGCGAGCTGACCCGGCACCTGGCGGGCGGTCCAAGGGCGTCCGGAGGCGTCCGGTATCCTGAATCGCATTCCCTGCCGATGCGTCGAAAGGCTGGTCGTCCACTGCGGCGGTTTATCTTCGCTCCTCTCTTCGTGTTCGCCACGACCGCAGCGGCGGCCTGCTCGGGGGCCTCCGGCGCGGCGCATACGCCCACGCCCGAGGCTCCGACCGCGACGGCGACGCCGGCCGGGCCGGACCTCAGCGTCTTCCGCGGCTTCATCTATCCCATCAAAGGCGGCTGCCTGCCGGCGAGCGACAACCTGATGCCGAACGCGCCGCGGGAGTATCGCGGCGGGGTGCACGAGGGCATCGACTTCTACAACGTGGACAACTGCACGGAGATCGCGAAGGGGACCCCGATCCTGGCGGCGAAGGACGGCGTCGTGATCCGGGTTGACCGCGACTACCACGCGCTGACGCAGGCGGAACTCGATGCGGCCAATCAACGCATCGCCGACGGCCATGCCAATGATTTCGAGGTGCTGGACCTGTTCCGGGGCCGGCAGGTGTGGATCGACCACGGCAAGGGCATCGTGACGCGGTACGCGCACATGTCGGGTGTGGCGGACGGCATCGAAGTTGGCGGCAAGGTGGCGCAGGGCCAGACTATCGGCTTCGTCGGCGATTCCGGAACGCCGGAGTCGCTGAGCAACCCTGACACCGAACTGCACCTGCACTGGGAGCTGCGCACCGGCGAGAGCTTCCTCGGCGCGGGGCTGCCGCCGGAGGACGTGCGCGCCATCTACGAACACCTCTTCGAGCCGCTGCCGTGAGCATGCAAGACGACCTTCCCATCGACGACGTGTCGGGCGTCGAGGAGCGGCCGCAGAACCGGCGTGAGTGGCGGGGAATGCTCCAGAGCCTGGTGCTGCCGCTGCTGATCGTGGCGACCGTCACCGGCGGGCTGTTCTACGTCGAGCAGCGGCGGGGCGGCGGCTCGGCTGACGTGGCGGGCGGCTTTGGCGTGGTCGCCCTGCCAGACGAGAAGAACACCACCGGCCGCTCCGTCTCCACGGAGATCGGCCGCGCGGCGCCGGACTTCCTGCTCGAGACGGCGGACGGCGGACAGCTGCGCCTGAGCGACCTGCGCGGACGTCCGCTGCTGGTCAATTTCTGGGCGTCGTGGTGCACGCCGTGCCGAAAAGAGATGCCGGAGATCGTGCGGGCGTATGCCGCGCACAAGGGCAGCGGGCTGGAGATCGTGGCGGTCGACCTGCAGGAGAATGCCGAGCAAGTGCGCGCGTTCGCGGATGAGTTCGGCATGACGTTTCCGGTGGTGATCGACCGCACGGGCAGCGTCGGCGACGCGTGGCGCATCGGCGGGCCGGTGCAGGGCATCCCGTCGTCGTACTTCATCGATGCGGGGGGCGTCGTGCGGGCGCGGGTCTTTGGTCCGATGACGGAGCAGGAGATCGCGGAGCACCTGGCGACGGTGGGGGTGGGGGCGCCGTGACGGTTGATGCGCGGGCGTTGAGGGCGCGGGGGGCGGCGTTTGACGTGATGCGGCCGCTGTGGCGGATCCTGACGTCGGTGCGGATGGCGGTGTTCTTCATCGGCACGCTGGCGGCGTTCGGGATGCTGGGCGTGCTGATACCGCAGGTGCCGGAACCGATGCGCGGCAACGAAGCCGCCATCCAGGTCTGGCTCGATACGCAGCGCGGGAACTTCGGCCCGCTCACGGACGCGATGTACCGCCTGGGGCTGTTTGAGGTGTTCCAGGCGCGGTGGTTCCTCTTTGCGCTCGGTTACCTGGTGGTGAATGTCAGCGTCTGCACGTTCAATCGCTGGTCGCCGACGTTCCGCAACGTTTTCCATCCGCCGCGGCGGGTACCGGACACCTTCTTCGAGCGCGCGCACAACCGCACCGTGCTGGCGCCGGTCAGCACTGGGGCGCTCGATGCCGCGCTGCGCCGGCAGCGGTATCGGATCACGACGGAGCAGCGCGACGGGGCGACGTACGTGTTCGCCGACCGGCACGGGTGGGCGCAACTGGCAACCTTCGTCAGCCACCTGGCGCTGATCATGTTCATCTCGGGCGGCCTGGTGACGCGGCTCACGGCGTTCAACGCCAACATCTTCGCGGGCGACGGGACGACGACGCCGGTGTTCGCGGTCAGCCACCCCAACCAGATGCAGGTGCGCATCGACGAGGCGATCGGGCGGTACGGGTCGAAGGGGAACCCGCTCGATTTCCGGACGCGCCTGACGGTCTTCCAGAACGGCCGCGAGGCGGCATCGGGCACGGCGACGGTCAACGACCCGTTCAGTTACGGCGGGTATCGCTTCCACCAGGTGGCGTACTTCCCGGATGGCGTTGAGCTGAAGATCCGCGACCTTGCGACCGGCAACGCCGTGTTCCACGAGACATTCCCGCTGGAGGACACGACCGCCGCTCCGGCCGTGACGATCAGCGACGTCGCAGGCAACGTGCTGCTCAGCGCGACGGTCGCGCCCACCGACTTCCTCGATATCGCTAGCGGGGCGCTGGTGGCGGTGCCGGGGAGCGACCGCGTGTTGTGGGTGGGGTTGACGGCGCCCGACGACAAGACGTGGCAGCTCGTCGCCTACGACCCGCGCGGCGCGGGCCCGGACGCGCAGTTGCGCATCGATGAGGGCAGCGCGGGCACGATCAGCGGGCTTGGCGTGCGGTTCGACCGCGTGGACGCGCTGCCTTCGGCGATCGGGATCGGCGTGCCGGGCAGCGACGCGCAGACGCTGGCGCAGCTCGCTCCGGGCGAAGACGGAACACCGGCGCTGCTGCTGACGGCGAAGAGCCGTCCGGCAATCTCTCTCGCGCCGGGGCAGCCGGTCGCGGTGGGGAGCTATGAGTACACGTTCGAAGGCCGGCGCGCGTTCGCCGGCATCGCTGTCAAGCGCGATGCGGGGGTGTGGTTCATCTGGGTCGCGACGGCTATGCTCCTGATTGGTCTTGGGATAACCTTCTACGTGCCGCGCCGCCGCCTCTGGATCAAGCTCACGGGCAGCGGCACGCACGTGGCGGCGCTGGCCGAAAAGAGCGGCGGGTTCGAGAAAGATATGCGCTCGCTCGCCCGGCGGCTGGGCGTCGGGGTCCCGCCGGAGCTCGAGGAGGAACGTTAGTGGTCCTGTTGCTGCACCTGCTCTCGATCACGGTCCCGTGGGATCCCAACATCGCGGAATTCGGGCCGTTCACGCTCTCGTGGCACGGCGTGTTCACCGCGGTGGGGATCGCCGCCGGCGTCTATCTCGGCGGCTGGCTGGGGCGGCGGCAGGGGTTCACCGAGGACGATGCGTACAGCATCGCACTGGTCGGTGTGCCGGCCGGCATCATCGGCGCGCGCGCGATGTTCGTGCTGGAGAACCGGATCCGCTTCGAGGGCCAGTGGATCGAGGTGCTCAAGATCAACGAGGGCGGCATCACGGTCTATGGCGCCGTGATCGGCGGCATACTCGGCGCCTGCGCCTACGGCTGGATCCGCCGCATGCCGATCGCCCGCGGGCTCGATGTCGCGGGCTTCGGGCTGTTGCTGGGCATGGGGCTCGGCCGCATCGGCGACTTCATCAACGGCGAGCACATCGCGACGGCATCGAGCCTGCCGTGGGCGGTGAAGTACACCGACCCGGACAGCCCCGGCTACGGGTTCTCGTCGACGGTCAGCGGCGACTTCATCGCGCGCCACCCGGCGACAACCTACGAGATGATCGGCGACTTCCTGATCATCGGCATCATGGCGGTCCTGTTCATCAAGCTCTGGCAGCACCGGCCGGGCATCACCTTCTTCACGGGCGTCGTACTCTACTCGGCGATGCGCTTCGGTGTCAGCTACCTGCGCATCGACAGCGGCCCGCACTGTCCGAGCATCAGCGAAGGTGTGCAGTGCCCCGAGTACCTGATAAAGAACTGGATGTCGTTCCCGCAGGTGGTCTCGCTGATCACGTTCAGCATCGGCTCGCTGGGGCTGTTGTGGTATGCGACGCGTCCGCCGCAGGAAGCGCCGAAGATCGCCGCGCCCGCGTCCGTAACCACAAAGGCGAAGGAGACATCCACATCGGCGCGCTACCGCTGATGGACCGCGAGGTCATCCTCTACACGCGCCGCGTCTGCGGGCTCTGCGACGAAACGGCGGAGATGCTGCGGTCGCTGCGAGACGACCTGCGCTTCGCGCTGACCGAGCGCGACGTCGACGAAGACGCGGCGCTGCGCGAGGAGTACAACGACATCGTGCCGGTGGTGGTCGTCGGCGGGCGCGTCGTCGCGCACGCGCCGGTCGATGCGGCGGAGTTGCGCGCGGCGCTGGCGGCTGCGCTGGGCGCGACCTAACCCCCGGCCTCTTCCCTACGAGGTGGAGCGATCAGCTTCCGGTGGCGAACGCCTCGGTCCACGCCGGGGCGGTGTTGGTGGTGATGCGGTCGACGCCGGCGTCGACCAGGCGCTCGATCCAGCGTCTTGATTCCGGGCCGTGGTGGTCGGGCGTCCAGACGTTAGCGCCGATGCCGCGCGCGTGCAGCCAGTCCGCGACGTTGAAGCCATCGTCGAGCATCTGCAGGACCAGGCGGAACGCGAGGAAGTACTCGCGCGCGGCGGGCGCCTGTAGCGCCAGCATCTCCATGCGCGCTTCGAGGTAGTCGCCGACGGCTTCCGCTCGGCCGAGCGACATGGGGTGATCGTCGCGGTAGCCGTAGGCGCCGAGGTTGCGCGGCAGAAACACCGATTGCCCCTCGATGGCGTAATCGAGGTAGTGGCCGGGGTCGAAGCCGTACGGGAACGACGGGTCGGCGGCCTGTAACCGGCGCAGGTTCCAGTCCTGCGGGCTGGAGACGATGATCTTCTCCCGGACCGGCGCGACGGTGTCGATCAGCGCGCGCAGGCGGGCGTCCGACATCAGCCGCAGGTCCTTCCAGTCGAGCTGCATCTCCGTGTCGTAGCCCCGCGCCAGGTCGACGAGCTCGCTGAGGAGCGGCGGCCGCGCATCCGGGTCGGCCTTGTAGCGCAGCGCGCGCACCGCATCGGGCGTGGCCTTACCGGCGGCGCCGCTGCCGGTGGTCTCGTTATCAAAATGCAGGTCGTGGAAGACGACGTAGTCCTGCCCCTTGAGCGAGTGCACGTCGATCTCGATGCGGGCGGCGCCGGCCTCGAAGCACTCGCGGATGGCGGCGAACGAGTTGCGCTCGTGGCGGCCGGAAAGCACGCCCATGTGGCACACAAGGATTGAGGTGCGGCCGTTGTGGGTGACGCTGATCGGTGTGCTGGCCATGCTTCGAGCCTCCGCCGGTCGTACGGTACAACAGCGCGGCTGTTACGGCATGGCCGCTGCGCCGCGGCGCCGCTACTTCACGCGCTTGAGCGCGGCGAGGAACGCATCGGCGATCAGGCGGTGGCCCGCGTCGTTCGGGTGCGGGTCGAACGCCGGGTCGAGCACGTGCGTGAGCGACGCGCCTCTGCCGGCAAACGCGGGGGCGGCCGCGGCGACGGCGGTGTGCTGGTAGCGGGCGGCGACGCGCGCGATCACCTCATCGAGCCGCGGCAGCACGCGCTCGGCCGGCGCTTCGAACGGGTGGCCGGTGCCGGAGAAGAAGTTGGGGTAGAGGAGCAGCACGACCGGCGTCTTCGGGTACGCCGCGCGCAGTTGCTTCATCAGCGCGTCGAGGTCGGCTTCGACCTGCGAGAGCGCGGGCTCAAGCGGGCAGGACGCCGGCAGCGGATCCTGCTGGCACGTCGTGTTGGGGATCAGCGCCGCGAGGTCATTGCCGCCAACGGAGACCGTGATGAAGGCGAGCTTGCGGCCGCCAGCGGCGGTCTCGGCGCGCGGCAATTGCTTCTCGATGACGTCGCGGGTGGTTGCGCCGGCCACGGCGAGATTCGCGATCTCGATGCTTCCGGCGTCCTTCGCGACGAGCGCGGCAAAGCTCGTCGATGATGCGTCGGTGGCGCCGCTGCCGGCGGCGACGGAATCGCCAAGTGACAGGTACAGCCCTTCGTACGGCGCTTCCGACGCCGAACCGCCGCCGCAGCCCGCGATGGCGGCGGCCGCGAGCATCGCCAGCGCAAGCGCGAGCGGCCGCGTGATCATGCGGCCTCCGTCGGCCACCAGATGGCGCCTTCTATTTGTGTTTGTGCGTCAGTCGCGTGCGTGAGATGGCGCAACTCGACGGCGTGACGCGCCATGACCAAGGCCGACACCGCGGCGTCGAATGCGTCCTCGCACGATGACGCGAGATCGCGCAGCGCGGGGTTGAGTGTCGGAAAGTGCTCGCACAGGTACGCATGGCGGCACGCTTCGCGGGACTTGTTCACTGGTCCGGTGAGCAGCCGCGGGTAGATCTCGACGAGCGTCGCGGGCGCGGGCGCGGTGAACGGCCACACGGCAAAGCCTGCCTCGCGCAATCTGTGCAGCACCGGCATCCCGCGTATCGATCCCGTACCGACTGCGCCAGCGCCGCCAACCTGGAATACCGACTTGCAGCCGATGCCGGCGGTCGCGCCGGCGCGCCTTTCGGTTGCGCGGAAATGCTCCGCGAGCGCCGGCTTCGGATGCGCCTTGAGGCCCCAGAGCGGAGGCTCGCACTCAGCGAGCCATCGGTCAGCTTCGCCGTCGTCGGCGAGTGCAGCCCAGAGCGCTGGCGCTGCAACGAATCCGCGCTCGCCCATGAACCACTGCGGGAGCGAGAACGCAAAGTCGAGCCCGACAACCATCCGGTCGCCGCGCGATGCTTCCTCGATCAGGTGCGTGGCGACTTGGTCGCGGGTGCGCCCGGTTTCGAGCCGCAGCAACTCGCCTCGCGGCGCGACTTCTGCGAGCCAGATCTTCTTCTGCGCGTACCGCTTCGCGCCGGACCAGTCGATGGCGATCACGCGCACGTCATGCCTCCATTCTGGCGCCTTCGAGCGGGTACGACGCGAGCTCGCGGTAGGCCGCGCCGCCGGGGCCGAGCAGCGACTGCATGAGGTGCACCTGATCGACGTGGGACGCCGGGTAAAGCGGCGGGTCGAAGCGCGTCAGCAGGTCGTGCAGGCGCGCGCGGTCCTGCGGCGTCGCGGCGTCCCGGACGCGTGCCAGCGTGAGGTGTGCGTTGAACGAGCGCTTCTCTCGCAGGTAACCGAGCGGTTCGAGCGCGGTTTCGACGCGCTCGGCGAGCGCGGCCAGCGCACCGCCATCGCCGCCGACGCCCACCCAGATGACGCGCAGGTGCGCGCGCCCGCCGAACGAGCCGACGCCCAGCGGCGTCACGTCGAACGGCGCGGCGTCGCGCACGCCGAGGCGCACCGCGGTGTGGATCAGCGGCAGGCGGTCCTCCGGCGTCGCGCCCAGGAACTCCAGCGTGAGGTGGATGCCCTCCGGCCGCGCCCAGCGCACCGCATCGCCGCGCACTTCGCGCTGGAGCGCATCGACCGTATCGACGAGCAGGCGGCGCACTTCGTGTGGGAGTTCGATCGCGACGAACAGGCGGAGCTGCTTCGGCTCCGGCGGGGCCGGCGCTTGCGGCGATCCCTGGGGCTTCTTGGGGAAGAGCGGCATCAGAGCCCCAACAGCTCGGCGGCGTTGCCGCCGGTGACAGCAGCGAGCTCGTCGCCGGTCAGGCCGGCGTCGCGCGTGCGGGCGAGCGCTTTCGCCTGTGTCGTCAACGGGAAGTCGGTGCCCCAGAGGATCCTCTTCACGCCTACGGCATCAATGACGCGGCGGTAGACCGCGGGGTCGTAGAGCAGGTGGCTCGCGGCGGTGTCGAAGTAGACGTTTTCGATCGCGTCGCGAACTTCCGGCATGAGCGTGTAGAACGGCAGTCCGCCGCCCCAGTGCGCGGCGATGATCGTGACGGCCGGCGCGGATCGCGCGAACGCGTAGAGCGTGCCAATCGAGAGGCCCTCCTTGCCGGCGTAGGCGTGGCCGACGGGCTCGCTGGCGTGGCAGAGCAGCGCCAGGTCGAAGGCGGCCGCCGCCCACGCCAGCATGTCCGCCTCGTCGCTGTTCGCGAGGTCGTAGCCGCTGTCGTCAGGCCGCAGCTCGCCGATGCCCCGCGCGCCGGCGGCGGCCAGCGCGCGTATCTTGCTGCGCGGATCGACCGCGCCGGGCGCCGGCGCCTCTTCCATCTCGGCGTGCCCGTGGCGTGTGCGGCCGGCGAGGTACACGGAGACGAACGGGATCAGGCGCCCGCCGGAGCGCGATGCCGCGTCGAGGATGTAGGCGTTCGTCTCATCGATCAGCTCCTCGTCGCGCCAGGCGAAGTTGCAGATGATCGTGCGGTCGACACCGGCCCCGTCCATGGAAGCGAGGACCTCGCCGGCGCTGGCCATGGCGGCGTCCTTGTTGGAGTAGATCGCGGCGAAGGCGGGTTCGGTCGCGATCAGCGACTCGCGGCGATCGCGCACGGCGGGCGGGAAGACGTGGGCGTGGACATCGATGATCATCAGTCTGCCTTTGCGTGCTGGACGAACGTGTTGACGAGCGCGGTGAGCGTCGCGCGCTCGGGCGGCTGCCCGAGCGCGACGGCCGTGACGTTGCCGGTGAGGCTGCCTACGCGCAGGAACACACTATCGGCGACGAAGTTGACGGTGAAGCCGCTCGCGAACGTCGCCTTGCCGCTGATGCGCCAGGCGAACGACTCATCGCCCGCGGCCGCGACATCGATGTCCTTCACCACCTGCGTCTCGCTGATCTTCGTGCCCGCGCCGTCGTTCACCAGGAAGTTGGCGATGAGCGCGGGTGCGAGGCCGCGCACGTACGCCAGCGCTGCGGCCGCGCCGTCATCGGTGTGGAACAGCGTGGCGGTGTTCATGACGCGGGCGGTCTTGCCGTTGAAAACGAGGTCGGCGCCGGGCGGCGCGCCGAACTGCACGTTGTAGGCGAGGATCTGCCCCCAATCCGCGTACTGCTGCCGCGCGGTCTCGGTGTCGGGACGGGCGGTCGCGGCGTCCTCGTTCGTCTGCGTGCGCGCGACCTCCTGCGTGAACCCGGGGCCGGCGTCGGTGGCGGTGAGCACGATCTTCGCCAGCCGGGCTTCGGCGGCGGAAGCGGAGAGCGTGGGCGAGGCTGCGGGCGCCTTCGCCGCGCCGCTGCCGCACGCGGCGAGCAAGACGGCGGCGCAGGCGAGGGGGAGGATGCGGTTCACGGGGACAGGATAGCGGGGGCGGGACGACAGCAAACAGCAAACAGCAAAGGCGCCGAGAGCGCGCAGAACAGACAACAGATCGGGGGGCGGAGTTTCGTAGGGGCACGGTGCGCCGTGCCCTCGTCCCGGTGCGCGGCGGCGCCTACGGGCGGGCGGCGTGTTCGAGGGCGCGGCCGAAGCGCATGATGGCTTCAGGGATCTCGCGTTCGGCGACGTTGCTGTAGCAGAGGCGGGCGCGGTGGTGGCCGCTGGCGTCGTCGAAGAACGCTTCGCCGCCGACGTAGCCGACACCCTCCTCGTTGGCGGTGTAGCGGAGGCGTTCGGTGTCGATCGCCTCCGACAGCTCGAGCCAGACGAAGAAGCCGCCCTGCGGCACGCTCCAGCGGGCGAAGCGCGAGCAGCGTTCGTCGAGGGCGGCGAGCATGGCGTCGCGCTTGCGGCGATAGATCTCGGTCACGCGATCCAGATGCTGGTCGAACAGGCCGGACTCGCAGAACTCGGTGATGACGCGGCTCGACCACGGCGACACGCCCATGTCGAAGCGCATGCGGGTGACGGCATCGATCAGCGGCTTTTCGCCCATGATCCAGCCGACGCGCAGGCCCGTCGCCAGCGTCTTGCTGAAGGTGCCGAGCAGCACGGCGCCGCTGCCGCCGGCGACGGAGAACAGCGACGGGTGCGGCTCCGGCCCGAAGCTGATCGCGCCGTATGCGTCGTCCTGGATGATCAGGATGCCGCGCCGCTGGCACAGGTCGACGACCTGCTTGCGCCGGTCGAGGGTGAGCGTCGCGCCGGCGGGGTTGTGGAAGTTGGCGATGGTGTAGAGCAGCTTCGGCCGCTTGCCGGCGGCGATGACGCGCTCGATCGTCTCGTGCAGCGCATCGGGGCGCAGGCCGTCGTCATCGACGGTGACGCCGGCGATTTCGGGCAGGCACGAGATGATGGTGCGGAGGCTGCCGGGGAACGTCGGCCGCTCGACGATGGCGACGTCGCCGGGGTCGAGGAACGTCTCGCAGAGGTTCTCCAACCCGCCCGCGGAGCCGCAGGTGAGGACGAAGTTCTGCGCGCCGAGATCTAAGCCCTCCTGCGCGTTGATGCGCTTCGCCAGCCACTCGGCGAGGCCGGGGAACCCCTGTGGGCCGCCGTACATCAGCGCCTGACGGCCTTCGCGGCGCAGCACGCGCTCGTTGCAGGCGATCAGGTCATCGATCGGCAGGGAGTCGGGGTCGGGGACGCCGCCGGTGAGCATGATCGGCGGCACGGCGGGAGGCGGCAGTTCGCCCTGCCACCACGGCGACCACGCCGCGGCCTTGCTGCGCGCGGAGAGCGCCTGCTCCCAGTTGAGCGCGGCGTTAGGCGGCAGGGCGTGCGGGTCGATGGCCATGGGACATTGTACGGGGGCGGGGGGCGATGTTAGAAGGCGGTGGCCCGGACCGCCATCGAGCCGATTCGAACCCGTGACGACTGCGACCTCACTGAGGTGGCACGTGAGTTAGCATCTCACGGCCTAATCCGACATCGCGTGGCCGCCACCCACGTACAGCAACTGGCCGGTGAGCCAGCGGGCCTGGTGTGATGCGAGGAACGTGACGACGTCGGCCACGTCGTCCGGCTCGCCCAAACGGCGGAGAGGAGTGCCGGCGACGATCCTCGGTTCCGCCTCTGGGGGGATGTAACCCGTCTGAATCGGTCCCAGCGCGACGATGTTGGCGGTGATCCCGTATCGCCCGAGCTCCGCTGCCGCGGCCCGCGTCACAGATTCGAGCGCGTGCTTGCTGGCACCGTAAGAGACCTCGGTCGCGAATCCGGACGCGCCGTCCGTGCTGACGCTGATGATCCGCCCCCAAGCCGTGTTCCGCTCGATCAGGCGACGCGCGAGCTCGCGCATAAGCAACGCGGGCGCGCGCACGTTCACGTGGAAATGGCGGTCGTGGCGTTCGGGATCGAACGCGCCAATGGGAATGCCCCCCGCCGATGGGGCACCGCCCGCGATTTCATCCGGCAACAGGCTATCGGCCAGGGAGACGGCCGCATTGTTCACCAGGATCGAGACCGGTCCAAATAGCTCTTCGGCCCGGTCGAAGAGCTGTCGGGGCGCCGCCGCATCATCCAGATCCACCTCGACCGCATCGACACGCCCGCCCGCATGCCGGACGCGCTCTACCACTTCGCTGGCACTGAGCGTCGAGAGGTGGCGATAGAGTGCCTCGCCAGCGGTGCCGTTCGCCGCTTCTCGTAACGCACCTGAGTCGCCTGAGGCTCGCAGATACGTCGCAAACACAGCGACGCCTTGCGCTGCGAGCGCCGCCGCCACGGCCGCGCCGATGCCACGCGCATTGTTGACGCCAGTGACGATTGCGGTCCTGCCGTCGAGGCCAGCGTCGATCATGGTTGGTCGTGCCTCCTGCGTGAGATCATTGTGTTTGATCGGGTCACGATAGAGCCAATCCGGGCACGAGTTGTAGCACGAAGAAAGAACGGCGAGTCCTAACTCCCGCGCTTCGCGACGCGCTCGGCGGCGGCGCGGAAGCGGTCGTGGTGCTCGGGCGAGACGCGCAGGCCGCGGTTCCACTCGGCCTCGGCGTGCTGGCCGGCGTCGACCTCAGTCGCGCGGTCGACGACTTCCTTCGTGGCGATGAGCGCCTCGGGTGAGTTCGCGGCGATCAGGCGCGCCATCTCCATCGCCGTGTCGAACACCTGCGCGTGCGGCACGACGGTGTTGACCAGGCCGATGCGCAGCGCCTCGTCGGCGTGGACGACGCGGGCGGTGAAGAGCAGCTCCTTCGCGGCAGCCGGTCCGATGAGGCGGGGCAGTTGCGAGCCGCCGACGACGAGCCCGTAGGCCGCGCCCGGGAAGCGGAACGCCGCGTTGTCGGACGCGACGCGGATGTCGCACATGCTGGCGACCAGAGCGCCGCCTCCGTAGCAGATGCCGTTGACGCAGGCGATGAGCGGCTTCCGGAACGAGGCGACGGCGCCGTAGACGCCGGCCATGCCCTCGCTGCGGCCCTTGCCCTCGATCGCGGCGACGGCCTCGTTCATGTCGGCGCCGGCGCTGAAGGCGTTGCCGGTGCCGGTGATGATCGCGACGTGCACGCCCGGGTCGGCGTCGAGCCCGGCGAGCGCGGCGCTCACCTCGGCGTCGAGTGCGCGGTTGAATGCGTTGTGCTTGTCGGCGCGCGTCATGCGGACGACGCCGACGTGCCCTTCGCGCTCGACCTGGCAGATGTCGCTCATGCGGAGATTGTACGGGAGCGCGCACCGATGTGGCAGCGGCCGGCGGCGGCATATTGACTTCGGGGCGCGGCGTCGTATGCTTGCGGCACTCGACGACATCGCGGCATGTGCCGCCAGCCACAGGAGGACGTCATGGCAACCTACGCGGTGCTCTACAAGTACACGGCCGAGGGCGCTAAGAACATCCGCGACAGCGTGAAGCGCGCCGGGCGCATCAGGCAGGAGAACGCGCGCGCCGGCTTCAAGGTGCGGGACGTCTTCTGGACGCAGGGCTCGTACGACATGCTGGCGATCGTCGAAGCGCCTTCCGAGGAGGCGATGATGGGGGCGATGCTGAACGTCGTGGCGGCAGGCAACGTCACCAGCACGATCATGCGGGCGTTCGACGCGACCGAGATGGGACGCATCCTGGCGCAGACGCTGCCGCTGTCGAAGGTGCCGAAGGCGGCCTCGGGCAAGGGCCGGAAGGCCGCGGCACGCGCCTGAACGAAGCGGGCGCGGCAACCTAACCCCCGGCCCCTTCCCTACGAGGGAAGGGGAGATCGAGTCGGACTTTGAAGCGATCTTCGGCAGGGCGCTGTAGATGTGGCTCTTGCTGTGGCGCGGCCTTCGGGTTTCTCGGCACGCTGCTGGCCGCGCATATGCTCTGATTTACCGATTGCCCGGATCCGCGGATCGTGCGAACCTGCGCAGCGGGACGCCTCCGGCGGCGCCCCGCGTGATATCGCGCGTTCGACGAAAGGGGTCCCCGCCCATGACGCTCAGCATGCGCCCGCCCACCAGCATCAAGTTCGGCACCGACGGATGGCGCGCCATCATCGGCGAGGAGTACACGTTCGACAACGTTCGGGCGTGCGCCGCTAGCGCCGCGCTGTACCTGAAGCAGCACGGACTCGGCGAGCGCGGCCTGATCGTCGGCTACGACGCGCGCTTCGCTTCGGAGGACTTCGCCGATGCGGTGGCCGAGGTGGTGGCGGCGCACGGGATCAAGGTGTGGGTGAGCGAGACGCTCTGTCCCACGCCGGTCGTGAGCTTCTCGATCATCGACCGGAAGGCGGGCGGCGGCGTGGTGATCACCGCCAGCCACAACCCGTGGCGCTGGAACGGTTTCAAGTACAAGCCTGATTACGGCGGCAGCGCATCGCCCGAGATCGTCGCGGAGATCGAGGCGCCGCTGCCGGACCTCGTCGGCCGCGACGTGCCGCGCATGGACATCGCCGAGGCGAAGAGGGCCGGCATGGTGCAGACGTTCGACGCGCGGACGCCGTACCTGGCGCACCTGGGGCGGCTGGTCGACCTGGAACGGCTGAAGGCCGCCGGGCTGAACGTGGCGTACGACGCGATGTACGGCACCGGCGCAGGCTACTTCAACGAACTGCTGGACGGCGGCAAGACGAAGGTCACGGAGCTGCACGGCTTCCGCAACCCCGTGTTCCCCGGCATGCACGCGCCGGAGCCGATCGCGCGCAACCTCACCGAGATGTCGGCGCTGCTGGCGAAGGGCGGCTTCGACGTCGGCATCGCGACCGATGGCGATGCGGACCGCGTGGGCATCGCCGACGAGCGCGGCAACTTCATCAACCAGCTGCAGGTGTTTGCGTTGCTGGCGTACTACCTGCTCGAGGCGCGGGGCGAGCGCGGCGCCATCGTCAAGTCGATCACGACGACGCGTATGGTGCAGCGGCTGGGCGAGCTGTACGGCGTGCCGGTGCACGAGACGCAGGTGGGATTCAAGTTCCTCGGCCCGAAGATGATGGAGACGGACGCGCTGATCGGCGGCGAGGAGAGCGGCGGCTACGGCTTCCGCGGCCACGTGCCCGAGCGGGACGGCGTGCTCGCGGGGCTGTTCATGCTCGATTTCATGGCGCGCACCAGCAAGCGGCCGAGCGAGCTGCTGGCGGAGCTGTTCGAGAAGGTCGGCCCGCACTATTACGACCGCATCGACATCACGCTGCGGCCGGAGGACCGCGACGCCATCTGGAAGCGCGCGGAGGCGCTGCGCCCGGACAGCGTCGCCGGCATCAAGGTCACGAGCATCGACACGACCGACGGCTTCCGTTTCATGCTCGACGACAAGGGCTGGCTGCTCTTCCGCTTCAGCGGCACGGAGCCGCTGCTCCGCATCTACACCGAGGTCGTCGGCGACGAATCGCTGGTGCAGAAGGTGCTGGCGGCGGGGCGGGAGCTGCTGGGGGTGGGGAGTTAGAAGTTTATCGATCGCCGAGCCCGCAGGGAGCGAGGCGCCGGGGGTGCTTCCACGACGGAAGCCCTTCCATCAACTTGGCATCCACGAAAAGGAAATGTACATCTTCATTCGTAACTCTTAGGTGCCGCTAGCATTCGCGCGATGAAATGCCAGTCAACGTCTTCCGGAACATACGGAGGCACTCGACCGAGGTCGCGCCAAGCGCTCGCCCAAGTCTCATCAATTGGGGAACTGCTGCGCTCACACATGGCCTCGGTCCAAGCGGCCATGGCTTCCAGGTATCCGTCGAGAGTCCAGTTCTCCCAGTCCGACCTACTCAGCGCTAAGTCTTCCCGCAGCTCTCTCAAGAATCGCAGAAAAGCGTCACACGAGTCTATCTGCTGGAACTCTAGCCGCCTGACGCCATAACTCGACACCTCGTCGCCTGATGACATTCCGAAGTCCCTTCGTCTAACAGTGAATATCTCCCGCGATCTCCAATACTTCTACCACGGAGTCCGGGGATCATCGTAGAAGATCCGAACCTGCCCTGATACCGCCACCGCCTCGGCTTCCATGGCGAGCATGCCGTCGTCCACCACTACTGTTCCCGTCAGGCGCCGGACTTATGCTCGGCGAGGACTTCGGCGATGCGATGTCGCGCCTTCGCCACGATCGCCGGGTTCGTGTTGAGGTAGTACGGCAGCTCGAGGATCGCCGTCGACAGCGCCCACCCGCGCCCGCGCGCCCACGTCGCATCGTCCACGCCCAGCGCCGCCCTGAACGCTGCGCGGCTCTCACCCGAGAATAGCGACCACGCGACGATCAGCTCCGCCGCCGGATCGCCCACCAGTGGACCCCAATCGATGACCGCACTCACGCGCCCGTGCCGCGCGAGGACGTTGCCGGGAAGCAGGTCGCCGTGGATCCACACCGGCTCGCCGCCCCAGGCCGCCGCGGCCAGCGCCGCTTCCCACGCCGCCGTCACCGCTTCGACGTCCACCAACCCCTCCGACCTCGCGATGCCGTTGCGCGTGTACTCATCCCTCACCGCCAGCGGCACCCCGCGGCCGGTCGGCCCCGGCCGCGGCGCACCAGCCGTATCGATCCGCTGTAGCGCTAGGATGAACCCCGCGAGATCCGCCGCCGCCTCGCGCAGGTCGCGCAGGTGCTCCTCCGTCGCGTCCTCGCCCGGGATCCACGGTGACACGAGCCACGGGTTTGGAAATCCCTCACCCGGCTCGCCCTTCGCGAGCGGTGTCGGGATCGCCAGCGGAAGGTGCGGCGCGAGCTTCGGAAACCACTCCCACTCCTTCTCCACCTGGCCCACGGCCCAGTGGATCCGTGGCAAACGCACGGACATCTCGTCGCCCAGCCGGTAGATCGCGTGGTCCGTGCCGGCGGAGGCGACCCGCTCGATCGGAAGGTCCGCCCACTGCGGAAACTGCGCGGCGAGCAGCCGTCGCACCAGCGGTACGTCGGTGTGGACTTCGTCGGGATGCATCTTGTCGGCAGTCATGTTGATGTCCCTTCGCGCTAGACCCGCCGCACGACGTGCAGCAGGTATTCCTTGCGGTCGAGCGGATTGTTGTCCGTCCGCGGCCGCGTCGGGATCGTGCCATCGACCGGTTGGTAGCGGTCGAAGGCGCATTCCAGCACGCCTTCACCGCGCGTCAGCGCCGGCAGCAGTTGCTGCAGCTCGTGCACCCGGGACGCCGGGATCTCACCCTCAAGCACGTACGACGGACCTCGCAGTTCCTGTGTTTGCGGAATGGCGTGCAGCCGTGCCAGTACGGGCACGGCCGCTCCGAACGTGTCTGTCGGGATCTCGAGGTGGAAGCGGTGCATCGGCTCGCAAACCACGGTGCCGGCGTGCCGCAGCGCGCTCATGAGCACGAGCGGCGTCAGGCTTCGGAAGTCGGCGGCCGTGCTGCCAGGGGCGCGGTAGCCGCTGTCGATCATGGTCACGGTGCAGTCGGTGACCTGCCAGCCGAAGAGGCCCTCCTGTAACGTCTCGCGGACGTACTGCCGCATGTGGTCGACGAAGGTGTCGACGGTCTTGTAGATGTAGATCGGCACCAGGCGAACGTCGACGTCCAGCCGGAACTCGATGCCCGAGCCGATCGGCGCAGGGTCGAGGCGCAGCCCGACCGTCGCGAGGAATGGATTTGAGCTGATGGGCGAGCTGTTCCCGGTGACGTTTGTCTTCGTCTTGGCGTAGAGGACCTCGACGGCCGCACCGGCGCCGATGGGCCGTTCGATGCAGATCGTCGACGTTTCGCGGAATTCGACGTCGATGTTGAAGTCGTTCGCCAGCGTTGCCTGGATGACCTCCTTCTGCACCTCACCGTAGAGCGAGACGAACAGTTCATGCCGCGTATCGTCCTGCCGCAGGTTGATCAGCGGGTCCTGCTCGGCGAGTTGGGCGAGCGCGAGATGCAGCGCGCCTTTGTCGGCGGAGCGGCGGGGAACGATGACCGATTCCAGCGTCGGCGGAGCGAAGTGGTGGTGGTCCGAGGCCGTCCGCGATGCGCCGATCGCGTCGCCGATCTGGACATCGCCGAGGCCCCAGAGCTTTCCAATCTGGCCCGCCGCGACCGACGCACGCTGGACGGCCGAGCCGCGGTCGAACACGTTGATCGCGGTGACCTTGCGCTCGCTGTCCGAGCGGATGTGCAGCCGGTCTCGCGTCCGCACTGTTCCGGAGAACATGCGGACGTACGCGATCTTCTCGCCGGACGGGCCGCGTTCGATCTTGAACACGGTTCCCGAAACGGGGCCATCGGCATCGCCTTCGGACGCGGGCAGCAACTCGGTGATACCGGCGGTTAGCGTGTCGACGCCCGCGCCCGTAATGGCCGAGCCGAAGAACACCGGATGCACGAGCGCCTGCTTTGTCTGCGCCGCAAGCTCGACGCGGAGTTGCCGGTAGGAAACGGTTGCCTCGGCGTCGACGTACGCGGCCAGTAACGCATGGTCGTGGTCGGCAAGCAGATCGGCCAGTCTGGCCGCAAACGCAGCGTCGGCCGCACCGTAAGGCGTGAAGCCAGGGTTGCGCGTGCCAAGGTCGCGCGCCGATCCCATCGCGATGATTGCCGGCGTCAGCTTTTCGGCAATGTCCTGCAATACGCGTTCGTATTGCGCGCCGCCGCGGTCGATCTTGTTGACGAAGATGAGGGTGGGGATCTGCAGCCGCTGCAGCGTCCGCATCAACACGCGGGTCTGCGATTGCACGCCCTCTACGGCGGAGATCACTAGCACGGCGCCGTCGAGCACGCTCAACACCCGCTCCACCTCGGCGATGAAATCCGGGTGGCCGGGCGTATCGATCAGGTTGACCGTTACGTCATCGATGACGAACGACACGACGGCGGACTTGATCGTGATGCCGCGCTGCCGTTCGAGTGCCAGGGAATCGGTCTGGGTACTGCCGTCATCGACGCTGCCGATTTCGTCGATGACACCGGCGGCGTAGAGCAGCCGCTCGGTCAGGGTTGTCTTACCGGCGTCTACATGCGCCAAAATCCCCAAGTTCAACGTTCGCATCGAGCGTCATGTCTCCTGCAATTCCCTTCCGGATCGACATGAACGCTTTCCGCATTTCGCTTCTCCTTGATCGATTCGCTGTTGCCGGGAGTGTAGCAAAGATGGCCACGACCGGAGGGCGGGGGCGTCGTTGGTAGTGGGTAGTTTGTAGCTAGTAGTTGCCGGCGGGGGCCGGGGCGGCGGTGGCGGGGGTGGCGTCCGGCTCTGCGGTGACGGCGCGGATGTGGACGACGTGGCGGTCGACGCGCCAGGCGATGCCGAGATAGAGCGCGGCGAGCAGCATCGATCCGATGACGTCGCTCGGCCAGTGCGCGCCGGCGTAGACACGCGCCGGGCCGCCCAGCACGATCACCGCGGCACAGAAGAGCCGCACCGCCCACGCCAGCGGACGGAAGGCGATCACGCGCGGCACGTAGGCGAAGACGAGCCCGTAGACCGCCACCTCGCCGAAGACGTGGCCGCTGGGGAAGCCATCCGGGCCGGGCCACTGGCGGATGTCGTACTGGGGGTACGCCCACCACGGCGGGTCGGCGAGCGAGAACGGGCGGTGGATGGCGAAGCGCAGGCCAAGCTGGACGTAGTGCAGCGCTCCCGCCCCGGCCATCATCAACGCCTCGAAGCGCAGGCCGCGCATCAGCAGCCAGACGAACGAGCAGAGCAGCACGGCGGCGACGAACTCGTAGTTGCCGGCGTCGTTGGTGTAGCGGAACAGGGTGTCGAGCTGCGGGTAGCGGTGCAGGCCCTGCAGCCACTCCGTCGGGCGGACGTCGAACGGCAGGAAGTAGCGGTTGTCGACCCAGACCGCGAGCGCGATCAGGCCGCCGAGCGCCGAGAGCCAGGCGATCAGGAAGGCGATGTCGGAGCGGCGAGTCCAGAGGCGGCGCAAGAGCACCTCATGAGTATCGAGTTGGGCGCGGGCGTACGCAATCGGATCGCGGCGGGGTGTCAAGTCCGCCAGTGTTATCATGAAGAACGCCGAGCCACGCTGGAGGGACGTCATCGAGGAGCACCGACTCCGTGAATTGCTCGTATCCGTCGCCGCAGGGCGTACGGAGATTGATGCTGCCGTAGGGGAGCTTAAGCGCTTGCCCTACGAAGATATCGGCTTCGCGAAGGTCGATCATCACCGTTCCCTGCGGGATTGGGTGCCGGAAGTGATCCTGGGGCAGGGGAAGAGCCCCGCCCAGATCGTGGCCATCGCCCAAACGTTACTGGGGCGCTCCGACCGCCTGCTGATCACGCGGCTGGAGCCGGATGCCGCCCGCGCGGTCCTCGAAGCGGTGCCGGACGCCCGCCACCACGAGGCCGCGCGCTGCATCACCGTCGAGCGCGTGGCGGTGACGCGGCAGGATGGCATCGCCGTGCTGTGCGCCGGGACGGCGGACCTGCCGGTGGCCGAGGAAGCGGCGGTGACGGCGGAGATTATCGGCAACGACGTCAAACGGATGTACGACGTCGGCGTCGCCGGGCTGCACCGCCTGCTGGATCAGTTGCCGGAGCTGCTCGAAGCGCGCGCGCTGGTGGTGGTCGCCGGCATGGAAGGCGCGCTGCCCAGTGTGGTCGCCGGTCTCGTGAGCGCGCCGGTGATCGCCGTGCCGACGTCGGTCGGCTACGGTGCGAGCTTCCAGGGGCTGGCGCCGCTGCTGTCGATGCTGAACTCGTGCGCGGCGGGCGTCGGCGTCGTCAACATCGATAACGGGTTCGGCGCGGGCTACCTCGCGGCGAGCATCAACCGCATCGCGCTGAGCGAGCGCCCGGATTAGAAGGACACCGAGCATAACCGTTGTGCAGTCCTATTCGGGGGATCGTGCGAAAATGGCACAGTTATCAACTGGATCACGACTCCCCGTTGCCGCCGAATGTCGCCAGCCGTGACGGAAGCCAAAACCGTCCAGAAAGCGTGGTCGTTGATGGCCAGGCCCCGCCGCTGCCATTGTAGAGTGACCGAATGAGCAGGTCGTTGCTCGACGATGCGTTTGCCCACAATGTTTGGGCGACACTGCGGCTGATCGATGCGTGCCTCGCGCTCAGTCCTGCGCAGTTGGACGCCGCAGTCCCTGCGACCGACCGCTCGATTCTCGCGACGATGCGCCACGTCATCGGGAACGAATCCTTCGAGCTCTTCGTCGCGAGTGGTGGCCGTGGCTCCTTCATCAGCGCGGACCGGATGGGGCTTGCGGAGCTCAGGACTGCGATGGAGGGCATCGGCGCCGGATGGTCGCGACTTCTCGACGAGGGCATCGATCCGGACGCTGTGCTTCGTGAGGTCGACCCTGACGACGGGTACCAGAAGGACGCTCCGATGGGCATTCGCCTTGCGCAGACGCTGCACCACGGGACCGACCATCGGAGCCAGATCTGCACCGCGCTCACGACGCTCGGTGTGGCACCGCCGCTACTTGACGTGTTTAGCTTCGGCCTGCAGGATGGCCGCGTCGTTGAGGTGCCAGCGCCAACCTGACCAACGTCTCATATCCTGCACGTGAAATAGCCAACAACGCGCAATTATCTTCCATGCCACGCGCGGCGAAAGCGGGGCTAGGGCGTGGTCGAGGTCCCTCGCGCCTTCGTGCCGTAGGGGACGACAACGGCGCGCCTCTAGGGGCATCCGCCGATAGGCAGCGGAAGCGGTCTCGATATACTGCTGCACGATGAAACACCCGTTCCTGGCCGCACTGGAAGAGCGCGTGCTGCTGGCCGATGGCGCGTTCGGCACCCTGCTGCAGAGCCGCGGCGTGCCGGCGACGGCCTGCCTGGAGGCGCTGGTGCTCGACAGCCCGGACGTGATCCGGCGTGTGCACGAGGACTACATCGCCGCGGGCGCGGACATCATCGAAACCAACACCTTCGGCGCGAACCGCTTCCGGCTGGTGCGGCACGGGCTGGAACAGCGTGTGCGCGACATCAACTTCAAAGCGGCCCGCATCGCCCGTGACGCGCGCGAGATCCACGGGCATCCGGTGTTCGTCGCCGGCGCCATCGGGCCGACGGGGCGCATGCTGGCGACCGTCGGCGACGTGCGGCCGCAGGAGGTGCGTGCGGCGCTGCGGGAGCAGGCCGAGGCGCTGCTCGAAGGCGGCGTCGACCTGATTATCCTCGAAACGTTCCCGGACATCGCTGAACTGCGCGAGGCGATCCTGGCGGTGAAGGAGTGCTGCGATCTGCCGATCGTGGCGCAGGTGACGTTCCAGCGCGACGGCCGCACCTACGGCGGCGAGCCGCCGGACGAGGTGGCGAACGTCGCGAGCGCGCTCGGCGCGGACGTTGCGGGGATCAATTGCAGCCTGGGGCCACAGTCGGTGTTGGAGGTCGTGGAGCAGATGGCCGCGAACACGTCCATCCGCCTGTCAGCGATGCCGAACGCGGGACTGCCGCGCTTCATGGACCAGCGGCTGGTGTACCCCTCGACGCCCGACTACTTCGCGGAGTACACGAAGAAGCTCGTACTCGCGGGCGCGAACATCGTCGGCGGATGCTGTGGCACGACGCCGGAGCACACCTCGGCGATGCGCGAGGCGCTGTCGGGCGAGTGGAACACGCGCGGCCGGACGGCGGTGGCGACGCCTGCCGCCTCGACCGTGACGGTGCGGGGCACGCCGGCTGCCGCCGCGGGCGCGGAAGCATCGACGCGCACGCTGCGGCAGAAGCTGGCGGAAGGAGAATTCGTCGTCAGCGTCGAGCTGGATCCGCCGCGGGGACTGAACCCGCGCAAGGCGCTCGAAGGCGCGGCGTTCCTGCAGGCGCTGGGCGCGGACACGATCAACATCGGCGACAGTCCGATGGCGCGCGTGCGGATGAGCGCGATCGCGCTGGCGGTGCTGATGCAGCAGCAGGTCGGCATCGAGACGATCATCCACTTCACGTCGCGCGACCGGAACCTGATGGCGATCCAGAGCGACCTGCTGGGAGCGCACGCACTCGGCATCCGCAACGTGATCGCGCTGACCGGCGACCCGCCGTCGACCGGCGACTACGCGCGCGCGACCGGCGTGTGGGACGTCGACTCCATCGGCTTCGTCCGCATCCTGAAGATGCTGAACGGCGGCACCGACTGGGCGGGCAACTCGATCGGCAAGGGCACGGACTTCTTCGTGGCCTGCGCCGCCAACCCGACGGCGGACGACGTCGGGTTGGAGGTCGACCGCGTGCGCCGCAAGATCGAAGCGGGGGCTGACCTGCTGATGACGCAGCAGATCTACAGTGCGGAGATCCTGGGCAGCTTCCTGGAACGGCTGGGGCCGATCGACGTGCCGGTGCTGGTGGGGATCATGCCGCTGCAGAGCCACCGCCACACCGAGTTCATCCACAACGAACTTGCGGGCGTGTTCGTGCCCGAGGACGTGCGCGAGCGGATGCGGCTGGCAGGCGAGAACGGCATCGCGGAGGGGATCGCGCACGCGCGCGAGCTGCTGGAGGAGTGCCGGCCGTACGTCAACGGCACGTACCTGGTGCCGTCGTTCGGCCGCTACGAAGTCGTGGGCGAGCTGGTCACGCTGGCGAAGCAGCTGTAGGCGGCGCGGGCGGGCGATTATTCCCGCAGCGCCTGGCCGATGCGGTCGACGAGCGAGCGTGCGAGCGCCAGGGCTTTTCGTACCTGGCCGGCGGTCGGCATCTCGCGCGGTGAGCCGAGTGACGTGTCGCCGTAGAAGTCGCGCTGCCGAATCTCCCACAGGAAGTCCAGCTCTGACTGCTCGGCCTGAATGAGCGCCTGAAGCCTGCTCATGCGAGCGCGATGCGACCCAACATCAGCGCCATCGATCGCGCCGGTAAGCGCCTTCGCGGCGAGATCTACCGCTTGAAACGCCAGCCCGGCGGCACCGGCGACATCGCTCTGGTCCGCCAGCCGCTCGGCGGAGGAGAGCAGTGAGTGTGCGCGGCGGAGCAGGTCTATGTCAGCCAGATCTGGTCTCCCTCCCGGGCGAGGCGCGCCCCGAGCTCGGCGATCGCGCCGCGCAACGACGCCTCGCGCGCGGTCTCCCGCCAGGATGCGGTGCGGCCGTGCTCCAGAATGTTCCGCACCTGCCCGACGATTCGCTCCGCCGTCCCGGAAAAGAACGCGGCCGCATCCGCGTCGTCGCTGCTCAGATCAGCTCGTAGCAGGAGGGCGTCCGCCTGCTTGAGCCGGTACAGCAGGAATGACTTGGGGAAGCGGCGCAGGTCGAGCAAGACATCGTACACGCGCTCGCGGTGCGTGAGCGGTATCCCGTTCAGCAGGGCGTCGAGCGCCGCGCTGCTGGCAGGCTGATGCATCTCTGTTGTGTTCGCGAACTGGATCTCGAATCGGTACGCGTCCTCGAACAGGCGCCTGGATACGGCGTCAACAGGCCGGTCGGTGAAGACGAACACATCGACGTCGCTCTCACCGCGCAGCGCGACGCCGCGAGCCCACGAACCGAACACGATCACGCAATCCTGCGGTGCGAGTTCCCGCGCCACGAGGATCGAGAGCGCATTTGCCAGATCCGCCGGAAGCTCTGATTGGCGTTCAGCCTGGCGCAGAAGCCACAGGTAGCGGACTGCGTCACGGCCGACGCTCAAGGTGTACTGGCGGCGCTTGTGCTGCACGAGGTCCGCGCCGACAAGCGCGCGGAGGCCTCGCTGCACGCTCGACTCCGGGACGCGGAGCGCGCGCGCCAGCTCACTCTGCTGATGCGCGACGAAGGGCGGTTCGAGCAGCGCGGTGAGCACCCGCCATGCTGTGCGTTTCGAGAACACGTCTTCGAATTCGAGTTTGGGCGGCAGATTCGCTAACATTACTAGCGATAATGATAGTAATGCTGTCGGAAATGTCAAGACCAGCGTGTCTCCCGCCGTTCGCCATGCGGTAACATGCGCAGTATGGGCGACGAGTGGCGTGCGATGATGCGAACCGGGCGAAAGCGCATGGGCTTCACCCTGCCGGAGGTGGCGGAACGGGCGGGGCTCTCGTACGAGGCCGTGCGCGGGTACGAGAACGGCCGTCGGCGACCGACGCGAGAGCACCTGCTCAGGGTGCTGGGCGCCATGCAGGCGAACCAGGCCGAGGTCAACGAGATACTGCTGGGGGCGGGATTCGCGCCGGAGTTGACGCTCTTCCCCGAAGACCGGTATCCCTCGTACTACTTTGCCGCCGATGAACTTGACGCGGCGGTGGGAACGGTCCCGTGGCCGCAGTTCGTCGTCAACAACACGCTGGAAGTGATGGCGGCCAACAGGGCGATGCAGGCGGTGTGGGACGTCGACTTCGAGGCGGAGCGCCGCTGGCGGACGCGCGCGCAGATGAACGTGCTGAGCGTGGCCAGCGACCACCATTTCGCGGATCGCGTGGCGAACTGGGATGAGGTTATCGGGTTCATGTGCGCCATCTACAAGGGCGCGTCGTGGGGTGGCGAGTCCATTGAGGATCCGGGGCCGCTGTTCAACGAGGTGCTCGCGGAGTTCGCGAAGGCTGACGAGGCGTTCCTGACCCCGCTGCTCGCCGCCTGGACGAGCGCGCAGCCTTTGCCGACGAAGGCGCGCCAGCAGTACCGCGTCACGTGGGTCGACCGCGAGTTCGGCGAGATGCGGTTCCTGGCACAGATAACCACATGCAGCGAGCCGGACGGCTTCGCGTTCAATGACTGGCACCCGTTGGACGCGGAGACATGGACGGTGCTGGAGCGCGTGAAGGCGCGGGCGGCCGCGGGGTAACGCGCGCTACGCGGGCTGGTTTAGCCCTTCACGACGATGTTGAGCAGGCGGTTCGGCACGTAGATCACCCGCACGATCTGCTTGCCATCGACGTGCGCGCGGACGGACGCGCTGGCCATCGCGCGCTCTCGCGCGACCTCCTCCGCGGCGTCGAGTGGCAGCGTGAGGCGGTCGCGCACCTTGCCGTTGACCTGCACCGCGACCTCGACCTCATCCTCGGTCGCGAGCGCGGGGTCGAAGGCGGGCCACGCCTGCGTGTGCACGCTGTACGGCTTGTCCAGCCGCGCCCACAACTCCTCGGCGATGTGCGGCGCCGCGGGGGCGAGCAGCAGCGCCAGCGACTGTTGCGCCTCGCGCCACGCCGCCGCGTCGGCGGGCGCGCCGCTCTCGCGCACGCGCGTCAGGAAGTTTGTGTACTCCATGAGCGCCGCGATCATCGTGTTGAAGCGGAACTGGCCGATGTCCGAAGTCACTTTCTCGATCGTCTTGTGGGTCCAGCGGCGCAACTCGCGCGTCTCCGGCGCATCGGGCAGCGCGGCCGTGGCGGTGTCGCCGGTGACGGCGTTCCAGACGCGGTTGAGCCAGCGGTATGCGCCGTTGATGCCGGCCGGGTCGTAGGGCCCGCCTTCGTCCCACGGTCCGAGGAACATCAGGTAGACGCGGAACGTATCGACGCCCCACTTTTCAACCTGGCTGTCGGGCGCGATGACGTTGCCGCGCGACTTGCTCATGCGCTGGCCGTCCGGGCCCAGGATCTGGCCCTGGTTGAACAGGCGTGTGAACGGCTCGTCGAAGTCCACGACGCCCATGTCGCGCGCGGCCTTGGTGAAGAAGCGCGTGTAGAGCAGGTGCATGACGGCGTGCTCTGCGCCGCCGGTGTACTGGTCGACGGGCAGCCACTTGCGCGCGAGGTCGCTGCTGAACGGCCGCTCGTCGTTGTGCGGGTCGATGTAGCGGAGCTGGTACCACGACGAGCACATGAACGTGTCCATGGTGTCCGTCTCGCGGCGCGCAGGACCGCCGCACGTTGGGCAGGTCGTGTTCAGGAACCCCTGGTGGTACGTGAGTGGCGATTCGCCCGTGGGGCGGAACTCCGCGTCATCGGGCAGCAACACCGGCAGGTCGCGCTCGGGCACCGGCACCGTGCCGTGCGTGTGGCAGTAGACGACGGGAATCGGCGCGCCCCACATGCGCTGGCGCGAGATCAGCCAGTCGCGCAGGCGGTAGTTGACGGTGCCGCGGCCGATGCCCTTCTCCTCGGCGTACGCGATGACGGCGGGGATCGCCTTCTCGCCCGGCGTGCCGTCGAACGGGCCGGAGTGGGTCATCGTGCCGTACTGGGTGTGGATCAACGCGTCGCGGTAGAAGTCGAGGCCCCACAACATCTCCATCAGCGAGCGCCGGGCCCGCACTGCCGGCGCCAACTTCTTGCATCGCGCCAGGATGCGGCGCTCGGCCTCGAACGAGTCCCACTTCTCGGCGCCATCATCAAAGATGAAGCACCAGTGTGTGCCGACGACCTCGTTCCACGATCCGGGCGCCACGTGGGCGCGCGCGATCCCGATGTACTGTTCGGCCTTTGCGCGCGGGATCGTGACGAACAGGTGCCCGTCGCGCTCCTCGAACGGGATCGATGCGGCGGCGAGCGCGGCGGCAAATCCCTCGCGCATCGTGCCTTTCATAGCGAACGACTTCGTCAGGCCATCCGGCCGTTCGATCACCGGCAAGACGGGCAATCCGTACTTCTTCGCGAATGCGAAGTCGCGCTCGTCGTGGCCGGGCACGCCCATCACGGCGCCGGTGCCGTAGGTGGAGAGCACGTAGTCGGCCGTCCACACCGGCACCTGTTCGCCGTTGAACAGGTTGGTGACGTAAGCGCCGGTGAAGACGCCGGTCTTCTCGCGCTCGGTCGACAGGCGGTCGATCTCGGTCTCGCGGCGCGCGGCGTCGACGTACGCGCGCACGGCGTCGCGCTGTTCGGGCGTGGTGATCTTCTCGATCAGCCGATGCTCCGGCGCGAGCACGAAGAACGTGACGCCGTAGACGGTGTCGGGCCGCGTGGTGAAGACGCGGACCTCGCGCTCAGCGACGCCGCGGACCTCGAGGCCGAAGCGCAGTTCCGCGCCCTGGCTGCGGCCGATCCAGTTTCGCTGCATCGACATCACCTGGTCGGGCCATTCGACCTTCGAGAAGTCGAGCAGCTCATCGGCGTAGTTGGTGATGCGGAAGAACCACTGCTCAAGGTCGCGCTTGGCGACCGCAGTGCCGCAGCGCTCGCAGCGGCCGTCGACGACCTGCTCGTTGGCGAGCACGGTCTGGTCGTTCGGGCACCACCAGACGGACGCCTTCTTCTTGTACGCGAGGTCGTGCTCCAGCAGCTTCAGGAACCACCACTGCGTCCACCGGTAGTAGTCCGGCGACGCGGTAACGAGCTCGCGCGTCCAGTCGAACATCGCGCCCATCATCTTCAGCTGGCCACGCATGCGTTCGACGTTCTGGAAGGTCCACTCTGCCGGGTGGGTGTGGTTCTTGATGGCGGCGTTCTCAGCGGGCAAGCCGAAGGCATCGAAGCCCATGGGGAAGAGCACGTTGTAGCCGCTCATGCGCTTGAAGCGCGCGGCCGTGTCGGAGGGCGCCATCGCGTACCAGTGGCCGATGTGCAGGTCGCCCGACGTGTAGGGCAGCATGGTGAGCGCGTACCACTTGGGGCGCGGGTCGTCATCGGGCGTGAGGTAGAGGTTGTCCTCTTCCCAGCGCGCCTGCCACTTCCGCTCGATCGGGCGGGGGTCGTAGCGCTCCATCGTTTGCGGGCGTTCCTTCGTCTGCGATTCCTTGCTCATGGCCCTACCTCCCTGCGAGGTCCGTGCGGTGGTGGGTTTATTCGTCGGGCTCGTGTGCGCTGTCCTCGGGATCGCCGTGGCTGTGGGCGTGGGCGTGGCCATCGTCATCGCCGTTGCCGTTGCGCACCGAAGGCCGGATGTTCTTCGTCACCATGCGCAACTCGAGCAGGATCACCGCGAACACCGAGGCGGCGATGGCGATGATGTAGGCTTCGGCGCCGAGCGCGACACCCACGGCCGCCGTCGACCAGATCGTCGCGGCGGTGGTGACGCCCTTGACGCTGTAGCCTTCGCGGAAGATCAGGCCGGCGCCGAGGAAACCGATGCCGGTCACGATCTGCGCGGCGATGCGGTCATCGCCGCCATAGACGCGCGACATGTCGGCGAAGAGCGCCGACCCCATGCAGACGAGCGCCATGGTGCGCACGCCGGCGGGGTAGCCGCGGTACTCGCGTTCGAGCCCGATGACGGCGCCGAGGAACGCGGCCAGCGCGATCCTGCCGACGATCTCCCACTGGGTCACGGTATCGATGTCGCCGCCTCCGCTCTTTGCGCCCCGCGCGTCCAAACAAAAAAGCCCGCCGTCCATACAGGGACGGAGGGCAACTCCGCGGTACCACCCTGGTTCTCGCCGTAGCGAGCACTCAGTAGCCGCTGTAACGGGCGGGCCCGGCGGCGGCTAACCCCGGGGGCTCACCGCCTCCGCTCACCGGCGAGTTCGGCGCATCGGTTGCCGGCTTGCACCGCCGCCGGCTCGCTGGGTTGCGCCTACTGCTCCGGGTCTGAGCGTTTCCGTCCGGAAGCGCCGCTTCCGGGTAGAGCCGAATTATACGGAATTATGGCGGGCGCGCCGCAAGCAGGGCTTTCCCTGAGTTGAACTCGCGAGATTGACGGGGTCCGCGATGTTGACAGGGTAGTGATGGTGGACAGCCCCTGCGTCGTCGAGCACGATGGCGTCCATCGGCTTCGACTACCACCTTCGGCGCAGAAACGAACACCCGACTTGTGTGCTGCGACTGGTGCCTCGTCGCAGCGCCAGGCGCCGGACGGCGGGTGTGCCTCACAACATTAACCGTCCGTTCACGGGCGAGTAACCTGCGGATCGGCCGCGCTCGATACGCTCGTGGTGCACCCCCAGGAGGTCACCATGAACGAGATGACAGAGCGGCAGCGGTTCCTTCAACGTCGCTCGCGCCAGGCGAAGCACCTCTTTTGCCAGACCTGCTTGCAGCGCGCGCCGCGGCACAGCGGCGGCGTCTGCGACCCGTGCATCGGCGTAACCCCTTGCGATGATGATCGCCGGCCATCGACGCGGCCGTCATCACCGGCATCGCGGATATCCAGCCAGTGACGGCGCGCGACGCCGCCGCCACGACCATCGGTGCGCGTGCCGATCACAGCGGCGATCGGCCCGCATCGCACATCCAGGCCCGGGACGAAGCAGCGAAGTCCGCACACCGCCCGCCGCGACGGCGCATCGTGTTGCTCACTCCGGACATCGCGGATGTCCTCGCCGGTGTTGCGCGGGAGTCGTGCAGCTGAACACGCATTGATCGGAACCGGTCAGAGCCCGGCCGTGCCGTCGCCCAACTGCAACGCCTCGCGGACGGCGGCGGCGAGGAGCGCGTGGATGTCATCCTTGGCGATGATCGGCACGCCCAGCAGTTCCGCCTTCGCGTAGACGTCGGCGTACTGCGCTTCGGCCGTCTGCATGATGACGGGGAATGATGGCCCCCGATGCCGGCGCGCCGCTTCGATCACCCACCACCCGCTGGCGCGCGGCATGCGGAAGTCGGTGATCACGAGATGGAACTCCTGCGACAGGTCTTCGAGCAGGTCGGCGGCCTCGATCCCGTCTTCGGCGAGCACGCACGTGAGCCCTAGCGCCTCGACGAGCCGCGCGATCGTGGCCCGGTACTTGTAGTCGTCGTCGGCGATGAGCACGCGGCGTGCTTCGTCCATGCGAAAGTCCTCCATCTCGCACCGAAAGCATACTGCGCTGGTGCATTCGCCGAACGAGATCCGGCAGTTCCGGCGGCGAGCGGCTACGGAGCTACAGCCGCAGGGATCGCGCGGGCGATGCGCTCGCGGGCTTCGGACGCTTCCTCCAGCATGCGGTCGATGAGCTCCTTGACCGTGGGCAGGTCGTGGATGAGGCCGACGCTTTGGCCCATGCTCGAGAAACCGGCCTCGATATCGCCCTTGTCGAAGGCGTCGTTGGAGTGGCCGCCCACGACGGTCAGCAACTCTCCGATGTTGGTCCCGCGGGCCTCCATCTCGAGCACCCTGTCGGTCATGGCGTTCTTCGCGACGCGCGTCGGGCTGCCGACGGAACGCATAACGTACGCGGTGTCGGCCTCGGTGGCCTCGACCAGGTGCTTCTTCCAGCCCTCATGGCTGCGACACTCCTGCGTGGCCATGAAGCGCGTGCCCATAAGCACCGCATCGGCGCCGAGCGCCAGCGCCGCAACCAGGCCGCGCCCGTCGGCGAAGCCGCCGGCGGCAACCACCGGGATGCTCACGGCATCGACCGCCAGCGGCACCATGACGAGCGTCGTCACCGTATCGAGGCCGGGGTGGCCACCGCACTCGAAGCCGACGACGGCGACGGCATCGCAGCCGACGCGCTCGGCCGTGCGGGCGAAGCGGGCACCCGCCACCTTGTGCATGAGCTTGACGCCGCCGGCGTGCAGGGCGGCCACGATCGGCTCTGGGCTGCGGCCGGAGGTCTCCACCACCGGGATCTTCTCCTCGACCGCCACCTGCACCCACTCCTCGACGGGCTGAGGGCGGCCGGCGGGGAAGAGGTTGATGTTGAGCCCGACCGGCTTGTCGGTCAGGTCGCGGGCCTTGCGGATCTCGGCGCGCAGGTCGTTGACATCCGTGAAGGTCGCGGCGGTAATGAAGCCGAGGCCGCCCGCGTTGGCGACGGCGGCGGCCAGTTCGGCCCTGCCGAGCCAGAGCATGCCCCCGCAGATGATGGGGTACTTGATGCCGAACAGCTTCGTAATGCGCGTCTCGAACATGCCTGCGGTCCTCCGGTGCTCTACTGCCTTCAATCGCGGGCGATCCTAGCCCGCGCCAGGACCGGCGGACAACGGCTGTTCGGCCCGAGATGGTCTTCCTCGTAATTGACATGGCCCTTCTTTCGGTTGACCGCGCGGCTGCGCGCGCGTACCGTAGGAGCATTAGGCGCCAGATGGGATCTGTCGCTGGAGTTCGGAGGGGAAAACTATGTTCTTTCGCGTATTTGCCGCGTTGACGCTCGCCGTCGCCGGCCTCGGATTGGGACTGAGTACGATGGCGACGCCGGCGCAGACGGCCGTCGGAGGCCCAGTGATCCTGGGAGGCGACGACCTGACGGACCACGGCGAGGTCGACGGTAGCGGCGACCTGCTGGACGGCTGGCTGTATATCCAGCGCGCGCTGGAAAGCATCGGACCGGATGTGACCCGCGGCAACGACGGCCACATCGCCGCTCTCGGCTCCGAGTTCTCGGAGGAAACCGCCGACGATGCCGGTGCGGCGATCGGATACGCCGGCGAGAAGGTCGGGCGCAGCGTCACCTATTACGAGGGCCCGGAGGCGATCGACACGTTCTTCGCGAACTTGGCCAGCGGCGCGACGGACCCGGCGATCATTTGGATCGCGGGCACGGGCGCATCGAACGACCTGGATTCGTTCGAGGAGACGGCGATCACAAATAGCGCCGATGCACTTGCCGGCTTCGTGTCCGAGGGCGGCGGGCTGATGTCGCACGGGACGTACTACGGCTGGCTGTTCGCACTGCTCCCTGATGCAGCTACCGTGGACCTCGGCAGCAGCGGGGACCTGTACTTCACTGCGGACGGGCTGGCCGACCTGCCGGCGCTGACGGCGTCCGACATCAACGCCGGCCCCTGGCATAACTACTTCGAGGGCGACCTCGGCGGGCTGAAAGTGCTTGTCAGGTCTGAGAACCGGTCGGACAAGGACAACAACGACGCCGCGGTGATCATCGGCGGGTCACAGGTGACGTTCGTGGCGCAGCCGGACACCCCGGTGCCGGCGGTGGCCACGCCGTGCATCCAGGGCATCTCGACCTCGCGCTGTCCGAAGAACCCGCCGGTGTCGCTCGTGACGCCAGCGGCGACGGCGACCGCCGTGCCGCCGACGGCCGTGCCGCCGACGGTAGCGGCGCCGGTACCCACGCGGCCCGGTGGCGGCGCTGCCGGTGTCATCTCCGCGCCCGACACGGGCACGGGCCCGGGCGGGAGCGACGGTGGCAACAGCGCCATGCTGATGTCGCTCGGGTTGCTGGCGGCAGGCGTGGTTGCATCGGGCGCCGCGCTTGGCCTCCGGCACCGCTAGGCGCGCAGAGCAGGAGAACATGTGAAGAAGCCCCCCGCCCAAGGCGGGGGGCTTCTTCGTTGCTCGAAGTTGACAGCTACGCTGCGCCGGCCGGTCGATGCTGCCGCGCGAGGCTGGCGCGGTTCGTCACCATGGCGCAGACTCTCGACGGCATCTGACACAGGAAGGGATGAGGAGAAGACCATGCAGGAGCAAACGCTCAACCCGGCACCGGCCGTCACGCTCAAGGCGATCGGCCACGGACGCCAGCTCACGTTCAACGCGCTCGGCACGGCCGCCGTCGTGATGTTCGTGGCGCGTGAGTCGTCCGAGCAGCCGCAGCCCGTGGTCACGGCCGTCCGAGACAAGTATCCGACGGCCGGAGAGGTGATGATCGTGAACGTGGCGGATGGGCGCGCGTTCCCGCGGTTGATCCACAAGGTCGCGGAACAAATTATGAAGTCGTCCTATAACGACGCCGTCAGTAACCTGGAGCCGGGGATGAAGCCCGAGGACTACGTGCTGATCGCCCCGGACTGGGACGGCGCGCTGCTCAAGCCGCTGGGCTTCGACGACGTGTCGAAGATGATCGGCGTAGCCGTGATCGACGCGCGGGGCAACGTCGCGGGCACGTACCAGGGCGACGACGCGCCCTCGCACGTGCTGTCGATGCTGGAACGCGCGGTCAGGTAGCGGTCTGTCGGCCGCGCCCGGTGTCCCGCCACCCGCCCGGCGCGCACCCGGGCGATTGAGGCGGTCCTGAGCGCCTGACGTCGTGCGGCATCGCAGGGATCGCAATGTGGCCCGCACCCGCCTTGTTGCCGCCGGCTTGTTGTCGACGTTGCTGTCAAACGACGGCGGAAATGACGAAACGGCTCGCGATGGAGCCGTTCCTGAATCTGCTAATTGGTGGAGCCGAGGGGGCTCGAACCCCTGACCTGTCGCCGGCGGCGACCGCTCTCTCCGCAGGAGCTACGGCTGTTGGTTCGGTGTGCGTGTGCGGAAGGGGGAGTTGGTGGAGCCGAGGGGGCTCGAACCCCTGACCTCAACACTGCCAGTGTTGCGCTCTCCCAATTGAGCTACGGCCCCACGCGCGAAGCTGCGGAAGTGCGCTCCATGCTATCAAGCGCCCCTGAGCGTGGCAAACGCGCGCGTGGCGCATCGCGGCCCGCGGGGAGTTGCAGGCGGGGGCGGCTGCGATCCATCGGGCGGCGCGGCGATGTGCGCCTGTTATGCTGCTTCAACGTTTATGGCCACCACAACTACCCCGCCGCTTGCGACTCGCTTCCGCATCCGCCTGCCGGACCAGCTGTCCGTCCTGGCCGAGCGCGACTTCCGCGTGATCTGGATGGGCCAGGCCGTGTCGATGATCGGCACGTGGATGCAGATGGTGGCGCAGGGCCTGCTGGTGCTGAAGCTCTGGGATTCGGCGTTCGCGCTGGGCGCGCTGAACTTCGCTAACGCCATCCCGAGCCTGCTCGTGATGCTCTTCGGCGGCGTGCTGGCCGACCGCGCCGACAAGCGGCTGATCCTGCTGGTGACGCAGGCGGTGATGATGCTGCTGGCGCTGGCGGTCGGCATCCTCGTCCTCACCGGCGACGTGCAGTACTGGATGCTGATCGTCGCGACGATCGCACTCGGCATCGCCTTCGGCTATGACATGCCGGCAGCGCAGGCGTTTCTGCCGGAGCTGGTGCCGCCGGAGAAGATCGGCCAGGTCATCGCGCTGAACTCGTCGACGTTCCACGGCTCGCGCATGATCGGACCTGCGGTTGCCAGCGCGGCGATCTCCGCGTTCGGGCTGGCGGCGGCGTACTTTCTCAACGCGGCGAGCTTCCTTGCGGTGATCCTGAGCCTGCTGATCATCCGCTACCGGCCCATGGCCCGCCACGGCGGCCAGGCCATGTCGGCGATCGACGGGCTGAAGGAGGGGCTGCGACACGCGCGCGGCCGGTCAAACCTGAAGGCGATGCTGCTGCTGAGCACGCTCAACTGCGCGTTCGTCTTCCCGATCATCGCCGTCATGACGCCGTTCTACGTGCGGAACGTGCTGCATGAAGGCGCAGGCGTGCTGGGGCTGATGTTCACCGGCGGCGGCCTGGGCTCCATGCTCGGCGCGCTGGTGCTGATCTGGTGGAACGACAAGCTCCGCGCCGAGCGCATCTGGCTCGCCACGATCGTGGCGCCTGTGGGGCTGGTAGTCCAGGCGCTGACGCATGAGCCGGCCGTGGCGATCCTCATCCAGCCGTTCGTGTCGTTCGCCTTCTCATCGCAGATGGGGCTGATCGCAACGATGATCCAGGAATCGACGCCGGGGGCGTTTCGCGGCCGCGTGATGTCGCTCTATGGCATCACGTTCAACGGGGCGATGCCGGTGGCGGCCCTCGCGATCTCGGCGCTCGCCGTATCGACCGGGCTGCCGGCGATGATGATCGTGCTGGCCGCGATCTACGCAGTGACGGCGGGGGCTGCGCTGCTCTTCGCGGGCGGCGGCCTGCGGCGCGTCATCGCCGAGTCACGTGCCGAGTACGAGACGATCACGGTCGAGAGCCCGGGCGGGCACGGACACGGGCGGTAGGCGCAGCGGCTCCAACCAGCGGCATTCGTGTCCTGCGGCGCACTCGCCATAGGATTATTTGGCGGCGAGCAGCTCGGTTACGACTTCGTTGATCAGGCGGCCGTCGGCGCGGCCCTTGAGGCGGGCGATGGAGGCCGGCATGACCTTCGGCTTGTCGGCGGGCCCACTGGCGCCGGTCTCCGCGATCACCTTGCGCACCTCGGCGGCGACCTCGTCGCGTGTGAGCTGCTGCGGCAGGTAGGCGGCCAGGATCACCAGCTCGGCCTCCTCGCGCTCGACGAGGTCGGTGCGGCCGGCCTTGCGGAACTCTTCGATGCTTTCGCGGCGCTGCTTGGCCTGCTTCTGGATGACGTCGAGCACGTCCGGGTCCGCCAGCTCCTGGCGCGAGGCGGACTCGTCCTTCACGTTCACACGTGCGATCTCGGTGTTGCTGATGGCGGTGAGCAGGCCGCGCAGCACGTCGCGGCGGAGCGCGTCGTTCGCGCGCATCGCCTCCTTGAGGTCGTTGGAAAGCTGCTCCTTTAGCGCCATGATCGGTGCCTCCGCGCTGCCTGGCTGCGTGTCCGGAGCATGGTAGCGCGCGCCGCACCCTTGCGCCCTCGCGAGGCGATAGCTCAATCCTGACAGGTTCCTCATGAGGTGCGAGCGATTTCACACAGCAACAAAGGTGCAGACACGAGCGAGATTGCCGAACATCGATCTGTAACGTCAGAAGCGGAGAGGGCAGGTTCGATGTTCAAGCGCATGCTCGTCCCTGTTGACGGGAGCCATTCTTCAGCCGCGGTGGTGCCATACGCGGCGGCGCTGGCGCAGCGGCTCGACTGCCGGGTGGACCTGGTGCTGGTGGAGCCTGCGTCCGGTGCGAAGCTGCCGCACCCGGACCACCACCGGCCGCAGCCGAAGATCCGCGACAGCGAGGCCGGCGCGCTGGTGGTCGGTTCACGCACGCCCAGGCACGTGCGCGAGGCGAACGAGCGGTACGTTGGCCGCCACATCGAGGAGTTCGAGGCGCTGGGTGTGAGAGCCCGCGGGCAGGTCGTGTGCGGCGACACCGTCGAGGAGATCCTGCGTGCGGCGCTGGATCTGCGGTCCGATGTCATCGCCATGGCGACGCGCAAGATGGCGAACTTCGCGCGCAAGGAGACCGGCAGCATCGCCGAAGAGGTGCTGTGGCGGTCGAAGCTGCCGGTGCTGATGGTGGCGCAGGGCTGACCGGCCCGGAACGACGGACCGATGGGCTGAAGCGGTGTCCGAGCAACAGCAACGCATTCAATCACGAATCTGTCGCTGTTGCGGACAAAACCTCGGGACATATTGATAATCCCCGAGGTCTTGGTATCATTCACTCATGAGCCAGCCAGACACAGCTCTCCTCGACCTGCTTGGCGCAGAAGGTGTCGTTCGCGCTCGTGAGATCGAGGCGCTTGGCGTCTCCCGCGCGCGCATCGCCCGGCTCCTCGGCCAGGGCGTCATCCGGCGTGTCGGAAGGGGTCTCTACGCTCGGGCCGACCGGGACCTGCCCGCGAACTATGCGCTCGCCAGGGTGGCGAAGCGGGCGCCGCGGGGGGTCATCTGCCTGCTTTCCGCGCTTCAGTTCCATGGCCTTACGTCACAGATACCTCGCGACATCTGGCTCGCCATAGGCGAGAAGGACTGGCGCCCGTCCTTCGACGAGGTGCGAGTGCGCACGGTCCGCTTTTCGCAGATCGCACTGCGGGAGGGCGTCGAGGTGCACCACGTCGATGGCGTGTGTGTGCGGATTTTCAGCCCTGCGAAGACGGTCGCGGACTGTTTCAAGTATCGGAACAAACTCGGGCTGGACCTGGCGATCGAGGCGCTGCGCGACTGCCTCCAGCAGCGCAAGTGCACGGTCGATGACCTCTGGCGCTATGCCAACGTCGACCGCGTCGCCGCTGTCATGCGGCCCTACATGGAGGCGCTCTCGTGACCGGAACGCCCTCTCCCGCTTCTGTCCGGCAACGCCTGCTGAATCGGGCGCGATCCGACGGCGAGGAGTTTGAGTACATGCTGGTGCGCTACGCGAACGAGCGTCTCCTGTACCGGTTGAGCAAGTCAGAGTTCCGCGACCGCTATGTTCTCAAGGGCGCCACTCTGTTTGCGATCTGGTCATACGCGCCGCACAGGCCAACGCGCGACATCGACCTTCTTGGCTATGGTGAGCTCGCGATCGGACGGCTCGAAGACGAGTTCCGAAGGATCGCCGCGCAAGAGGTCGAACCTGATGGTATGGCATTCGAGCCGGCGAGCGTCAGGGGAGAGATGATACGCGAGGGGCAGGCATATGAGGGCGTGCGCCTGACGATGCGGGCAGAACTCGCCGGGGCCGTCATCTCGGTACGGGTCGACATCGGGTTCGGCGATTCGACGGAGCCCGGGCTCGTCGAGGGAGAACTGCCGCCGCTGCTCGACTTCCCGGCACCGCGGCTCAAGACATATCGACCTGAAACCGTCGTCGCCGAGAAGTTCGAGGCGATGGTGAAGTTAGGCATAGCGAACAGCCGGATGAAGGACTTCTACGACTTGTACGTGATGTCCCGGGCGATGACCTTCGATCGCTCCGATCTGAGCAGAGCGGTCCGTTCTACGTTCGAGCGCCGTGGAACTGCACTGCCGAAGGAGCCACCGGCGGGCCTGACCGACGCGTTCGCGGCTGATGCTGCAAGACAGGCGCAGTGGCGCGGATTCGCGAATCGGAGCGGAGGTAGCGCAGCTGAACTGGAGTTCGCCGACATCGTCGCTGCGCTGCGCGAGTTCCTTCTACCGATGGTGGGAGCGGCCGATGCCGGCCTCCCGCCTCAGGCCTGGATCTCTGGCGAAGGCTGGGGCGCGCGGTGAGATTGCCTCCCGGCTAGCCTTGAGCGCGTGGTCCCTGCACGGCGTAAGTGCACGCCGCCGCTCAAGACGCGGACACCACAATCGTCACGAACGAATCGTCGCAAACGCCCGCCCGTCCGGCGGGCGTTTGCGCATGCACCGCCTGCCACGCGCTTGGCGCACCACGAACTTCCTTCCGCGGGAACAAACGGCGGGCGGGCGTCGTCTATCCGGTGGCGAAGCGTCCGGTTAGGGCCGCGTCGCTGCCGCATGATGCGGCTGTTCGGCGGTTGCGGCCGGCTGCCAGGGGGCAGGCGGCCACGGCCACGAAAGAGCGAAGGCGGGGCGTCCTAATGGCGTCCGGGCGGCCGGTGAGTTCCTTGCCCTGCTGTGCGGCCGCCCGTTAGTGCGCCCGGTGTGCGCCATCCGGGGCGCCCCGCCCCTCGCGCCCGCAAGCCGATCGCCAGCGGACGCCGTGTTACCATCGGGCGTTGTCAAGGAAGCGGTGAGTGGAGTGGGATGCGGTTGTCCGCCGGCGATCGATTCGCTGTGTGCGTGGCGTTCTGCGCGGCGGCCATGGCGGCTTGCGGTGGTTCCGGATCCGCGCGCCCGGCGGTCACGATCGCGCCGCTGACGCCAGCGACCGAGGCGGCGGTCGTGCACATCGAGCCGCTCACGCCCGCCAGGACGGCGACGGTGCTGCTGTCCCCGACCGCGCTCCCCGAGCACTGCCCCGAGCCCTTCGTCACGCCACTGCCGCCATCGCCGACGCCTGAGGCCACCGCCACGGAACTTCCGGACGGCGTCACGCCCGAGCCGACGCCGCCGATCCGGCTGCCGCACGCGTTCGACGTGCCGCAGCCCGCACCATCGGTGACGCCGGTGGCGCTGCGCTCCGATGCCGCGCTCGAGCGCGCGATCCGCGCGCGGCTCGGGGACGATGCGCCGCACTACGCCATCGTCATCAAGGACGTGCGCGACGGCCGGGGTGTGGCGATCGAACCGGACCGCATCTTCTACGCCGCGAGCCTGTTCAAGCTCGAAGTGATGTACGAGGTCTTCCACCAGCGCGACGCCGGGACGCTGAGCTTTGACGAGGAGTACATCGCCAGCGACTACTACGCCGGGTTCGACCTGGGGCCGCATCGCATCCAGTTGTGCGAGAAGGTCAGCATCGGGGACGCGCTGGCGGCGATGCTGTCGGTGAGCGACAACGTCGCGGCGGTGATGCTGCAGGACCGCGCGGGCGCCGGCAACATCAACAACGCAATGGCGGCGCTGGGGCTCGAAGAGACGCGGCTGACCGAAGACGGCAGCCTGCCGGCGACGGCGGCCGACATGGCGCGCCTGCTCGAGACGATCGCGCTCGGCGGGGCCGTCAGCGAGGCGGCGAGCAACGAGATGGCGTTGCTGATGGCCACGGAGGAGATCGATGACCGCATCCCGCACCACCTGCCGAAGGGCACGATCGTCGCGCACAAGACCGGCAACTGGGAGACGGCCACACATGACGCAGGCATCGTCTATGGGAAGCGCTCCACGTACGTGATGGTGCTCATGTCCGACATTGGCTTCGACGGCGACGCCGGCTCTGTGGAAGCGGATATCGCAAAGATCGCGTGGGATCATCTCGAAGGGCAGTAGGGGCACGGTGCGCCGTGCCTACAGAACGCCGCGGTACCTGGCTCCGCACCCGCGCGGTCCGAAAAGCCCACGCTACAGTCACCCGATAAGCGGATCAGCTCTTGCGGGCGGCCAGGATTTTCACGATGCGGTCGAGGATGCGGCCGGCGACCTGGTACTTCGTGAGCAGGGGCAGTTCTTCGACGCTGCCATCGGCGGAGATCAGCGTGACGAGGTTGGTATCGGTGGCGAAGCCGGCCTGCGGCGCGGTGACGTCGTTCGCCGCGATGAGGTCGAGGCCCTTCTTGGCGATCTTCTCGTGCGCGTGGACGAGCACCTGCTCGGTCTCGGCGGCGAAGCCTACTTTCACGAACGGCCCCTTCAGCCCGCCGATGATGTCCGGATTCGGCACAAGATCTACGGTCAGGCCCGCGGCCGTGCGCTTGATCTTCTGATCCGCCTGCGCCTGCGGGCGGAAGTCGGCCGGCGCGGCCGCCATCACCAGCGCATCACAGCCTTCGGTGGCGCGCTGCACGGCGGCGGCCATCTCGGCCGTCGTGGCGACGTCGATGCGCTCGACGCCGTACGGCGTGGCGAGTGCCACGGGGGCGCAGACGAGCGTGACAGCGGCGCCGCGGTCGCGGGCGGCCTCGGCGATGGCGAAGCCCATCTTGCCGGACGACCGGTTGCCGATGTAGCGCACGGGGTCGATCGGCTCCTGCGTGCCGCCGGCGCTGACGACGATGCGCCTGCCGGCGAGGTCGCCGTGCGCGCCGATCGCCTGGCGCATCGCGCCGATGATCTGCTCGGTTTCGACGAGCCTGCCGCGGCCCATGCGGCCGCTGGCCAGCCGCCCCTCGCCCGGGCCAACGAAGATGGCGCCGCGCTTACGCAGCGCCGCGACGTTTTCGGCCGTGGCGGTGTTCTCCCACATCTGGTTGTCCATGGCCGGGGCGATCAACACCGGCGCGGTCGTGGCGAGCGCGGTGAGCGCCAGCATGTTGTCGGCCATGCCGTGCGCGAGCCGCGCGATCGTCGTGGCGCTGGCGGGCGCGATGAGCATCGCGGCGGCGGCGCGCGCCAGCTCGACGTGCTCCTCCGCGGCGGGGGAGTTTGCGTCGAACATGTCGGTGAAGACGGGGCGCAGCGTGAGGCTGCGGAAGGTCAGCGGCGATACGAACTTCGCCGCGGAGTCGGTCAGGACGGCATCGACGAGGGCGCCCGCCTGCGTGAGCTTGCTGGCGATATCGGCGGCCTTGTAGCAGGCGATACTGCCGCAGACGCCGAGGACGATGCGCTTGCCTTCGAGCATCTCAGTCCTTCCGCGTGTTCATCTCGTAGATGAGCCGCAGCCCGGTGAGCGTCAGGTTGACATCGACGGCGTCGAACACGTGTGTCTCCCGCGCGAGCAGTTCCGCCCAGCCGCCGGTGGCGATGACGCGCGCCGTGCCGCCGAGCTCCTTCTTGAACCGGGCGACCACCCCTTCGATCAGGCCCACGTAGCCGTAGAGCGTGCCCGACTGGATGGACGCGACCGTGTTCTTCCCTATCGCATTCTTCGGCCGTTCCAGCTCCACCCGGTAGAGCTTCGCGGCCCGTTCGAAGAGCGCTTCGGACGAGATGCCGATGCCGGGAGCGATGGCGCCGCCCAGGTAGTCGCCTTCGGCGGACACGGCGTCGAACACGGTGGCGGTGCCGAAGTCCACGATGATCAGCGGCGGCGGCCCGTACTGGTGGAGCGCGGCGACGACATCGACGATGCGGTCGGCGCCGACCTCGCGCGGGTTGTCGTACAGCACGCGGACGCCGGTGCGGGTGCCGGTGCCGACGACCATGGGCTCGACGCCGAAGTAGCGCCGGCAGAGCTGTTCGAAGATCGGCGCCAGGTCCGGCACGACGCTGGCCATGATCGCGTGGTCGATGGCCTTGATATCGATGCCTTCGATGCGCAGCAGGCCGAGCAGCATCACGGCGTACTCGTCGGCCAGGCGCTCCTTGTCGGTCGCGACGCGCCAGGTTGCACGCACGTCCTCGCCATCGAACACGCCGATGGTGACGTTCGTGTTGCCGACGTCGAGCGTGAGAAGCACGATCCCTCCTCTACCGGCGGAAGTATAGCTTGCTGGTCGCTGGTCGCTGGTGACTGGTGACTGGTGAGCGTAAGTCTCGCGGCGTAGTGGCCGCTCTGTTGTCTGCTCTCTGCTCTCTGTTCTGGCGCCGAAGGCGCCCGGTACCATGGCGGCATGACGAAGCCGAAGCTCGTGCTGGCGACGAACAATCCGGGCAAGCTGCGGGAGTTCCAGCAACTGCTGGACGGCTGCGGCTTCGAACTTGTCACACCGGGCCAAATGGCGGTCGATTTCCAGCCCGAAGAGACCGGTTCGACGTTCGAAGAGAATGCTAGGATGAAGGCTCTTGAAGCGGCGCGGAGCTGCGGGCTCCCCGCCTTCGCCGACGATTCGGGACTGGAAGTCGACCACCTGGGTGGCCGCCCGGGCATCTATTCCGCCCGATACGCCGGCGATGACCGGACCGACCCGTCCCTCACCGACGAGCAGCGCGTCGATATCGTGCTCGCGGAGATGGAGGGGGTGCCGGAGGAGCAGCGGGGGGCGCGCTTCCGCTGCGTGATCGCCATCGCGACGCCGGACGGCGGCGCGCGGACGGTCGAGGGTGTGTTTGAGGGGCGGATTGCGCACGCGGTGCGCGGGGAGCACGGTTTCGGGTACGACCCGATCTTCTTCGTGCCGGAGTTCGGCGTGACGAGCGCCGAGCTGGCGCCGGACAAGAAGAACGAGGTCAGTCATCGCGGCCAGGCGGCACGCCGGGCGCGCGAGTTGTTGAAGGACATGGCCCGTGGCAGCGGCACCAAGCGACAAGCCTGAGACGAACGGAGCGGCGCAGCCCGCGCGGCCGCGGGATCGCTTCGGCCGGCCGATGCGCGACCTGCGCATCTCGGTCACCGACCGCTGCAACTTCCGCTGCCGGTACTGCATGCCGAAGGAGGTCTTCGGCTCGGACCACGTGTTCCTGCGTCGCGATCAGATCCTGACGTTCGAGGAGATCGCCCGGGTGGCGCGCATCTTCGCGCAGCACGGCGTGCGCAAGGTGCGCCTTACGGGCGGCGAGCCGCTGCTGCGCAATGGACTGCCCTCGCTCGTCCGTATGCTGGCCGAGATCCCGGACATCGACATCGCCGTGACGACGAACGGTTCGCTGCTGGCGGATCAGGCGCAGGCGCTCCGCGACGCGGGCCTGCGGCGCGTGACCGTCAGCCTCGACTCGCTCGACGACGGTGTGTTCCGCGCGATGAACGACGTCGAGTTTCCCGTCGCGCGCGTGCTCGCGGGCATCGCCGCGGCCGAGGCGGCGGGCCTGTCGCCGATGAAGATCAACGCGGTCGTGCGGCGTGGCGTCAACGACCACACGGTCGTCGACCTTGCGCGGCACTTCCGGGGGACGCCGCACATCCTGCGCTTCATCGAGTTCATGGACGTGGGCACGAGCAACGGCTGGCGGCTGGACGACGTGGTGGCCGGCGGCGACATCGTGCGCGCGATCAGCGCCGAGATGCCGCTGGAGGCGGTCGCCTCAAACTACCGCGGCGAGGTCGCCCGACGCTGGCGCTACAGCGACGGCAGCGGCGAGATCGGCGTCATCACGTCGGTCACGCAGAACTTCTGCGGCGACTGCACGCGGGCGCGGCTCTCCGCCGAGGGCTCGATCTACACCTGCCTCTTCGCTACGAAGGGCACGGACCTGCGCCCGTTGCTGCGCGGCGGCGCGAGCGACGCCGAGATCGCGAGCGCCATCACGGGCGTCTGGTCGGAGCGCGAGGACCGCTATTCGGAGCTGCGCTCCGAAGCCACGGAGGACCTTCCCCGCATCGAGATGTCGTACATCGGCGGCTGACTGGTGTAATCTGCACCCGTGAAACCCGCACACGACCCCGACGAGGCCTACGGCAAGCTCAGCCACATCGACGCGGCCGGACGCGCAAAGATGGTCGACGTTTCGGCCAAGGACGACACGAAGCGCGAGGCGATCGCGCGCGGGCGCATCGTCATGCGGCGGGAGACGCTGGCGCTGATCCAGCAGAACGGCCTGCCGAAGGGCGACGTGCTGGCCGTCGCACAGATCGCCGCCGTGATGGCGGCGAAGCGCGCACACGAACTGATCCCCATGTGCCACCCGCTGCTGCTGACGGGCATCGACGTCACGCTGACGCCGAATGAGCCGCGATCGTGCGTCGATATCGAGGCGGCCGTGCGGACGACGGGGAAGACGGGCGTCGAGATGGAGGCGCTGACGGCGGCCGCGGTGGCGGCGTTGACGGTGTACGACATGTGCAAGGCCGTCGACCGCGCGATGCGCATCGAGTCCGTGCGGCTGGTGAAGAAGACCGGCGGCAAGAGCGGCGAGATCGTGCTGGAGTAGCGGCGCGGAGCGCCGCTAGAACAGACAACAGAGAACAGACAACAGAGCGCGAACGACTGCGAACTCGTGAACGGCCCACTGTGAACTATCGACTGTGAACTGTGAACTAACAAAGCGAGGTCACGATGACTGCTGATGCCACGGTTCCGCCACCGCGTAAGGACGGCGCGCTGCACTTTCCGCTGCAGCAGAGCGAGCAGGTGCTGCGGATCTGCCGCAAGCACTGGTTCTTTCTCTGGCCGCGGTCGGTGTGGTACGTGCTGCTGGCGCTCGTGCCGGTGATCGCGGTTGGCGTCGTGCTGTCGCGCACGGTGGGGCTGGATGGCACGACGCGGAGCGTGTTCGGGATCGCGGCACTCGTCTACCTGGCGTTCTGGGCGCTGCGCATCTTCCTCAACTGGTATCGCTACAACAACGACATCTGGGTCGTGACAAACCAGCGGATCATCGACAGCACGAAGATCCATCCGTTCAGCCTGAGGATGTCGACGGCGGACCTGGTGAACATCCAGGACATGACCGTCGAGCGCGACGGCGTGTTCCGGACGATGTTCAACTTCGGCGACATCGTTTGCCAGACCGCGGCCGACATCCAGGAGTTCCGCATGGCCGGCATCCCGCACCCGCAGGAGGTGCAGCTCCTCGTGGACAAGGAGCGCGACCGGGAGCGCATGCGCGGGCGGTCGTAGGTTCGGGGCTGCAACCGGTCCTCATTTCGCCGCGGCCCGCCCTCACGGGGCGGCGGCTCGCGGTCGATACTTCTTGCGATGGACGATTTCCGCTCCCAACTCAGCTCCGTGATTGATGACATGCTTGCCGCCGGGGTCGAGCCGGTGTTCCTGGTGGTCGACCTGGAGGGCGTGGAGCACATCAAGCGGCTTCACGGTGTCGAGAGCCTGGACAAGTTCCGCGAGGCGGCGATCGGGGCCATCGTCAGCGCGGGACAGGGCTGCGAGGCGTTCAGCTACGGCGACGACCGCGTTGTGGCGATCCTGGCCGGATTCGACCGCCTGAAGACGTTCGCGGTCGTCGAGAAGCTGCGCCGGGGCCTGCCGTTCCTGGCGCAGTCATTCGACTGCATTCTCCATCCTCAGTTCGACATCCTCGAATACGTCGTGGAGACCGGCGTGGCCGGGCTCGTGGGCCAGCTCGTGCGCCGCCCGGAGCATCGCCAGGACGTGGCGTAACCGTATCGGCGCCGCCAAGTGGCGCAGCTCGCCAGATCAGACAGCGGTTGACACACCGGCCGTCGCTGTGATTCGCTTCCCTCCACGCACGAAGCAATGGAGGCAGCCATGGACAACCCGCGCATCGCCGCGATCCGAGACTCACTCAAGGTCAACTTCGACGAGACCCGCGATCTGCTGGATCGCCTCTCGGCTGATGATCTGAAGCGACGGGCGGCGAACGGCTGGACGGTCGCGCAACTCGCCGGCCACGTCGCTGTGGCGCCGTCCTCGGCGATCTACGTGCTGAGCCGGCTCCGGCGCGGCGGGAATGCGACTGTCCCTGCGTTCATGTCGTGGGCGCCGGCGCTCCGGAACTGGTTCATCGTCCGCCGATACAACGGCGCGACCACGGGGGACATGCTCAAGACCGCACAGGGCGCCCTCGACGAGGTCACGGCCTGGCTGGGCACCGTGGCGGACGGCGAACTCGACCGCGAAGGCGAGGTATTCGGCAGCGGCCGCCAGACGCTCGCCGGCTTCCTCGGCTACATCCTCGAACACGGCCGCGAGCACCGCACCGAGATCGAGGCCGCGCTCAGATAACGAGGCTGGCGCGGGTTCGCCTTGACGCGGTTCGGAACGATCACCCACAATCCTCTCGCGGCTGCTGTTCGAGATGCACGAATCTTCGCGCGATCGCCCTTGATCTCGGGCGGTTCCTGATCGCACAATGGCCACCGAAAACTTAGCGCTTGCTTAACTAACGGTCCCAGGAGGCCCAGCGCATGGCAAACGACACCGCGACGATCCCGGCCAATCTGCGCGCCAAGGCGCGGGAAAAAGGCTGGCCTGAAGACCTCGTCGAGCAGGCGTTGGCGGCGGGCGCGCCGGCCGACCAGTTGATCGCGTACATGGACCAGGGCGTCAGCGCGGACCAGGCGCGGCAGTTCCTGGCGGCGCGGCAGGGCGGCGGCGCGGAGCCTTCGGACGAGCTGAAGGCGAAGGCCGAGCAGGCTGGCTGGCCGCTGGACCTGATCCAGCAGGCAGTGGCCATGGGCGCCTCGGAGACGGACCTGATGCGCTTCATGGACATGGGCATCAGCGCGGACCAGGCGCGCCAGTTCATGCTGGAGGGCGGCGGACCGCAGCTCGACCTGAGCTGGATGACGGTGCCCACCGAGTGGAACACGCGCGCCAAGCCGACCAAGCACGGCCTGACGCTCGAAGCGATCAACATCGGCAAGTACGGCGAGATCCCGGACGTCTGGGAGCACCAGACGGAGTTGCCGCGCGGCGCCGTGCCGATCCCCGGCGTCGAGAGCATGGGGTACTCGATCTACCAGAAGCAGGAAGTGTGGAGCGACGCGGCGGCGACGTTGTACGAAGAGGCGATCCAGCGGCGCTGGCGCCCCGCCACCGATGTGCCGTGGACGGCGCTCGAGCCGCTCGCCGATGACGTCGAGCGTGCGATCTGCCAGATCTGCACGCACATCAGCGAGAAAGAGCAGATGGAGGCGGACGTGCTCGCCCGCTGGGAGCCGGAGATCAGCTACGGCTACCACGAAATCAAGCTCTACCTGGCGACGACGATTTTCGAGAACGCGCGGGCGGTGGACGTGTTCCGCAAGCGCGCGCTCTCCAACGGCGGCGGCATGGGCATCCAGTCACCGGGCTGGGGGTTCCGCTCGGTGGTCGATGCGCGCAACTTCACGGAGATGTCGGTGACGCAGATGGTGCTGCGGGACTCACTGACGCTGGCGGAGTATGAGTTCGGCGAGAAGTACGCGAAGAACGCTGCGGAGAAGTTCATCTTCGCGCGGGCCATGCAGGACAAGGCGCGCCACATCGCCTACGGGATCACGCATCTGAAGTACGTGCTGCTGCACCGTCCCGACCGCCGCGATGAGATGCAGCGGTACCTGGACCGGGGCGAAGGCATGATGCTGCTGGACGACAAGAAGGATTCCGAGACGCGCGAGGCGTTCGCGGTCTACTTCGGCGGCGGCAAGAACAACATCGGCGAGGGGATGAAGGCGTACCGCCAGATGCGGCGGCGCCACGTGGAGCAGTACCTCGCGAGGCTCAAGTGGGCTACGCTTGATCGCGGCGAACGATTGGCACCAGGCCTGCGGGCCTACATCGAAAGTTAGGCCAGCAGGGAAGGCGCCGGTGGCCCTTCCGCCAGCAGGAGGACTCACGCACATGGCAGTATTTCCGTCCGTGGAGTGGTTCAACGCCATCAAGGACATCGTCAACAGCGACCCGGCGTTCCGGCAGCTCGGCACGGTCGATTGCGTCGTCGGTATCAAGGTGGGCAGCAAGATTCTCGAGGTGACGTTCGAGGCGTTCGAGTGCACGGCTGTGCGCGACGCGACCACGGATGACCTGCGCGACATGGACTTCTGGCTGGAACAGTCGTACGACCAGTGGAAGGACATGCTGGAGAACATCAAGAAGCATGGCGCGGCGGACCTCTCGCACACGCTGAACACGATCGACCTGACGATCCCGGAGGGCTTCGCGCGATCGCACGACGGCTACCGCCGCGACGCGTTCTACCGGTTCAACCAGTCGATCCAGGACTTCTTCAACGCATCGGCGAAGATCGACACGACGTTCGCGCCGGAGGCGGTCACGGCGTAGCCTGCGGCTACGCCGAGAACAGAGAACAGACAGCAGAGAACAGACAGGCCCGGCGATCATCGCCGGGCCTGTTGCCGTTTCGCGGGTGTTACCGATCGGCCTGCCGGGGAGGGTTGGATCGGCAGAGCGGGTCACCAGCTGATCGTGCCGGCTCCGCCATCGATGAGGCCGTATCGTGAGCGCACGTGCACCGGACCCGCTGCCCTGAGCGATCCGTGCCCGTCCGCGGCGACATGCAGCACCTCGCTGTCGAAGGTGGCGCCGCCGCCCACGAGCAACGCGCCGTCAGACGCGGGTTCGACGCCGAGGAGACGCAGGTATGCGATCAGCGGCGCCGAATGAGCGTGCATGTTGTTCACCGGGAACTGCTGCATCGACAGCATCGGCATATCCCACGTGTGGCCGGCGCGCGGCGACTCAGGAGCGTTGTACGCGTCCGGCCCAGAGAGCGTGCCTTCCCAGATGTCGGGGTACGCGGCTGTGTGCGACGCAAGCGTCATACGGCGCCACTCGTCCCACGCCAGCTCCGGCATGATGCGTGCCGCCGCCCAGATCAACGTCATGTTGATGGAGAACCAGTTGCCGCCCGCTGTCCCTTCCCCCGGCTGGCCCATGATGTCGCCGCCGGGCGGCACCGGCCAGCGCACGCGCGCGCCGAGCGGCGAGCCGCTGCGCAGCTGATCGTCGATGGTGGCGATCAGCTCCCGCGCACGCGCCTCGTTGGCAGCGCCGCAGAGGATGGCCCACGGCTGCACCTCGAGCCAGCAGGTATCGTCGCCGAGCGCGCCTTTACCCGGCACATGCGCGCGCCGGTACCAGCGGCCGTTCCACTCGTCGGCGACGCGCTCGCGGAGTTGCTCGCCGATCTCGCGCGCACGGGAGGCCGTGGCCCCGTCGCCGAGCCGTTCGCAGAGGCCGCCGTACACCGGGAGCACCCACGCCGCGAACGCCGAGTTCAGCACCGACTCGCCGCGCTCGATCATCGTCCGCCGATCGACACCAGAGAGCGCGATCGCGGCGTCGTTCCAGTCCGCGTTGCGCATCCTGACGTGCCCGTGTTCGCCTGTGCCCACGACATCGGCGAAGTACAGGAACTGACGGCGCAGGTGTTCATGCAATGGCGCCGCCTGTGCGGTGTGCGCGGGATGGTAAGCGAGCGGCGCCTCGAACGCCTTCACGTCGCCGCTCGCGGCCGCGTACTCTGCCGCGAGCCACAGCGCCCAGAGATTCTGGTCCGACGGCTGGAACAGCTCAGTCGATGGGCGCTTCGCGCCGTCCAGCGCGTACGGCAAGTCGCCGTCCGGCGTCGCCCACGAGCATGTGTTGCGGAGCACCGAGAGCGCCAGATCCGGTTCCGTGTAGACCAGCGGCAACGCATGCTGCAGAGGGTCGCGCGCCGCGCCGTTGAAGCCCATGCGGTACGCGTACGCCGATCCCTGGTTCAGCGTGTGGTTTCCCAGCACCTCGTCGCGGCAGGCGCCGCCGGCGAGGATCGCCGAGTGCCACGTGACTTCTCGCTCGGCCTGAGGCGCCTCGGGGGCGGCGGCTCGTGGAAGTCTGCGCTTCAGTAACGCGATCGAGTTCTCGAACACCGAGGCGGGATTGGCTACGACGGTGCCGTCTTCGGCGCCGAACCGGAACCAGAGCGTCGCCGTCTCGCCCGGCGCGACGACGACCTCGCTCGCGAGTGCAAGGATCGGGTGGGGCGCGTCCGCGTGCATCGCGCGGGCAGGCGTATCGGCGAGCGGCTCGAGCACGATCGCCACAGGTGGGCCGAACACCTGCGCGAACCGCTGCCGCTCGAGCGCGGCGGCCTCGTCTGTCCGCTCTTCCATCGCCAGCAGGCCATCGCGAAGCCGCCCGACACGGAAGACCACCGCCGCCCGCGCGTGTTCCGCGCGCTGCGCCGGTGTCGCGCCGAGGTTCACGAACCGGGGGACGACGCCCCACCGCTCGACGTGCTCGACACGGCGCGCGGCCTTGCCGGTGTTGCGTAGTTGGACGCGCACCAGCACCCAGGGCGACTCGCCTTCGGGGCAGAGTGTCATGCGTTCCAGCGCCAGTCCGTCGTGCTCGCAGGCGACTTCGAACCACGTCGGGCCGAAGGTGCGGACGGGCGGCGTCCCCGCGGGCCAGGCCGGGCGCGCGCTGCCCCAGCGTTGACCGTTCGCCTCGGTGATGGTGGATGTCCCGGTGCCCGTTGGATCGCCGAGCGTCAGCCAGCGGCCGCCGTGACGCTCGTCCCACAGCCCCATCGTGCCGTCGGCTGTCGCGCAGATCTGGATGCACCGGTTGCCGGCAAGCAGCTGATACGGCGGCCCGGCCGTGGATTCCGGATCGCTCCCGCGCGGCAACCCGGCGCGATACGCGAACGCCGGCAGTCCGTCGCGCGTGACCCACTCTCCGAATGCGCTCACGCCGCAGTGTAGCGGCGGGCGCCTGCGGCGCCAGAACAGAGAACCCAGAACAGGCAACAGAAGACAGGCGGGCCCGCTACGGCGCGTGGTCTATGTTCACCAGTCACCAGTCACCAGTCACCAGTCACCAGCGACCAGCGACCAGCATGCTACGATCGGTGCATGGCGGATGAACGCGGCGCGCTGCGCCCTTCGGGGGGTGGCGGCCGGAGCTTTCTCGGCGTGCGGCGGATGGAGCCGCATGACGACGGTGTGCACCTGTTCGATGACGCGGGCGCCGAGGTCGGCGTCGTGCGCTACGGGGAGCAGGTGTACGTCAACGGTCGCGTGATCTCCTTCAACACGCCGAAGCCCTGAAGGCGTACGTTTCTGGCGTTATGTTTCTAGCGGCATAACGCCTTAAGCGAAGCCTGTGCTTTATAATCAGCACGCAGCCGCGAGGTTCGAAACAGCGCGGCTTCGTTGTCCCCTCGGATTTGGCACGGCTCGCCGCCAGCGGCGATGCCCCTTGAAAGGGAGCTTCGGTCTCATGCTCAACGGCGCAATCAACGGCAAGATGCTCAACATCCGTCTCAATGCGGGCACGGTCGAGGCGGAGCAGGTCCCGGAGGAGACGTACCGCAAGTACCTGGGCGGCTACGGCATCGGCGCCCGCATGATCTTCGACCGCGTTCCCGTCGGCGCCGATGCGCTGGGGCCGGACAACGTGCTGGGGCTGTTCCCCGGCCTGCTCACCGGTACGCCGTTCTTCGGCATCCGCTACCAGGCGGTGGCGAAGTCGCCGAAGACCGGCGGCTGGGGCGACGCCAACGCCGGCGGCGACTTCGGCCCGTTCCTGAAGAACGCCGGCTGGGACGGCATCATGCTGTACGAGAAGTCCAGCAAGCCGGTGTACGTCTACATCGAAGATGACAAGGTCGAGATCAAGGACGCGGCCGACATCTGGGGCATGCAGGCGATCGACGTCGAGATGAAGCTCAAGGAGCGGCACGGCAAGAAGGCCAGCGTCGCGTGCATCGGCCCTGCCGGCGAGAAGCTGTCGCTGATGGCCGGCATCTGCAACGAGCGCGGCCGTCTCGCGGCGCGCAGCGGTCTGGGCGCGGTGATGGGCTCGAAGAACGTGAAGGCGATCGTCGTCAACGCGTCGAAGAACATCATCGGTTCGAGTCCGGAGATCATGAAGCAGGTGCGGCAGTCGCTCGATGAGTTCGCGAAGCCGATCACCAACTTCTTCCGCACCTACGGCACCACCGGCATTACCAACGGGTCGGCGATGTCGGGCGATGCGCCCGTGAAGAACTGGGGCGGCGCGGGCATGGTGGACTTCCCGCAGGCGATGAGCATGTCGGGCGACAACTTCAACCGGCGTATGGACAAGAAGTACGCGTGCTGGCACTGCCCGGTCGCCTGCGGCGCCGAGTCGTACGCGTGGGACGAGCAGGAGAATCAGGCCAAGCTGCGCATCGCGAAGCGTGAAACCGATGGCAACGCGCTGAAGGCGGAGCTGGCCGGTGCGGCGGACGACCGCAAGCAGCAGATCGAGGCGCGGCTCAAGAAGATCGAGAACGACGACGCCGCCGATGTCGCGATCAAGAACGACGCGCGCTTCCCGTACCCGCACCACACGCACCGCGCCGAGTACGAGACGACGACCGCGTTCGGCGCGATGATGCTGAACAACGACATCAACTCCCTGCAGTACGCCAACCACCTGTGCAACCAGTACGGCCTGGACACCATCGCCGCCGGGTCGACGCTGGCGTTCGCGATGGAGTGCTTCGAGAACGGCCTGATCACCAAGGAGGACACCGACGGCATCGACCTGCGCTGGGGCAACAGCGAGGCGATCATGGCGGCGCTGCACAAGATCGGCACGAAGGAAGGGGCGCTGGGCGAACTGTTCGGCGACGGCGTGAAGGCGGCGGCGGCGAAGATCGGCCCGAAGTCGATCGAGTTCGCCATGGAGGTCGGCGGCGAAGAGCTGCCGATGCACGACTCGAAGCTGCAGCCGGAGTACTACACGACGTACAAGCTCGACGCGACGCCCGCGCGCCACACGCAGTACGAGGCGGCGCCGCGGCCGCAGTGGAACCTCGCGAAGCCGCCGCAGGACCGCAAGCAGGCGACGGACCGCGGCCAGCACCACAAGGATGCTGCCGAGTACATGCACGTCGTCAACGCGTCGGGCATGTGCATGTTCGTGATGATGGGCGCGCCCAACAACCGCATCCCGGAGTGGATCAACACCGAGACCGGCTGGGACACGACGACCGACGAACTGCGGCTCGTCGGCGAGCGCATCGCCAACCTGCGGACGGCGTTCAACATCCGCGAGGGCGACATCCCGACGAAGCGGCGCGTGCCGGGCCGCCTGTGGGGCTCGCCGCCGCTGGAGGCGGGCCCGCACAAGGATGTGCAGCTCGACGTGAAGACGCTGGAGCAGGACTACCTGGCGGCGTGCGACTGGGACGCCGAGACGGCGACGCCGAGCAAGCGCAAGCTCGAAGCGCTCGGCCTGGGCGACGTCGCGCAGTCGATCAAGGCGAAGTAGCCGGGGAGCTGTCAGCGGTCAGCTGTCAGCTATCAGCACACGTGCATCATCCAGAGGCTCCCATCTCGGGAGCCTCTGCCGTTGTGCGCTGTGCATTATCGGGAGGAGTCGCACCATGCATGTGAAGCTGGACCGCATCAACGTCCGCACGAGCGGCATCGGGAACTTCGTCGAGATCACGGATGACGTGGCGGCGGCAGTCGCGCGCGCGGGCGTGCGCGAGGGCATCGCGCTGGTGCGCAGCCGCCACACGACGGCGGCGATCACCTGCAACGAGCCGGACCCTCGGCTGCACGCCGACATGACGGACGCGGTTTACGCGACGTTCCCGGCGAGCCGCTCGTATCGCCACATCGAAGAGGGTGCCGAAAACGCGATCGCGCATCTCGCGACGGCCATGCTCTTCGGCGAGGCGACGTGGCTGCCGATTCGCGGCGGGCGTCTCGATCTTGGCACATGGCAGCACGTCTATCTCGTCGAGCTGTACGAGCCACGGCGGCGGGAGGTGGACGTGGCGGTGCTCGGGGAGTGACGTCTGGTCGCTGGTTGCTGGGCGGTAGGCGCCGGCGGCTCCCCTAAGGGACGGCGCGCCCTATAATCCACAGGCATGGCAGCCGAGACCCCCGCCAAGCCGGCGAAACGCATCGTATACCTGAACCGGCGGGTCGCTTTCATTGAGCCCGACCGCATCAACGTGCGGCCGGCGCTTGCGGCGGCGCTGTTCCCGCTGTTCGGGCTGATGCTCGGAATTGGCGCATTTGTGTCGATAATCCTGTGGCTGGACCGGCTGCCGTTCGCCGTGTCGCTGCTGTTGCTCGTCGTAGCGATCGTCAGCATTCCGCTGGCCGGCATTGGCTTCGTGTATACAATCGCCGGTGCCAACGTGGTGTTTGAGCGGCAGAAGCAATCGGCGGTCTGGCAGCAGGGGTACCTGGGGATGGGTGTCGGCACGACGGAGCTGGTGCCGTTCTGGAAGATCGACCAGATCCGCATCGAGGAGCTGTCGGCGGAACGGCAGCGCGGCGAGCTGCAGGAGATCGCCCAGCTGGCGATCGTGCTGGTGAAAGTGAGCGGAAAGCAGTTGAACGTGGGGGACATCATCGTGCCGCGCTCCCTGGTGCGCCAGGGCCTGGCGGAAGTGCGCGAGGTCGCCGAGGCGATCGCGGAGATGACGGGCAAGCCGCTCATCGCGCCCGAGGTCGTGCGCCGCCGCAAGCAGGGCGCACCGGGTGATGACGCCACCGCCGACGAGGATCACAGCGAGGACGGCGGCGCGTGACGATCAGCGAGACCGCGGCACCACATCCGTCGCAGGACGGCGATGCGCCGTTCCTCTCCATCGTTCTGCCCGCGTACAACGAGGCGGACCGCCTGCCGGGCAGTCTCGACCGCGTGATTGATTTCGCCGGCGCGCAGGCGTTCGACAGCGAGATCGTGATCGCCGATGACGGCAGCCGCGACGGCACGCCGGACATCGTGCGCGGCCGCGCGGCCGCCGGGTTGCCGGCGCGCGTGTCGATGCGGCTCGTGCAGCACGAGCGCAACCGCGGCAAGGGCGCAGCGATCCGCACGGGCGTGCTCGCGGCGTGCGGCCGCTACGTCTTCTTCATGGATGCAGACCTGGCGACGCCGCCGGACGACGCGCTCAAGCTCCTCGACCGCCTCAAGACCGGCGCGCCCGTGGTGATCGGCAGCCGCATCCAGGCCGATGGCCACGACATGCGCGCGAGCCAGCCGGCGCAGCGTCGCGTCGTCGGCCGCATGTTCACTCTGATGCGGAAGGCGATGCGCGTGCTGCCGGACATCGACGACACGCAGTGCCCGATGAAGGGCTTCGCGCACGACGTCGCGCAGGCGGTCTTCGCGCAGCAGCAGCTCAGCGGCTGGATCTTCGATGCGGAGGTGCTGTACATCGCGCGTTCGCTGGGCTACGGCATCGTCTCGGTGCCGGTGACGTGGCACCACGTGGAGGGCTCGCGGCTACGGGTGCGCCCGCAGCAGGCGTACGAGGTGGCGCGCGACCTGGTGCGGCTGCGCTTCCTGCATCCACCCGTCAAGGCGGCCGCCTCGGCGCCGCGGGACTGACGTCGCCGGCTGCTGCACGCCTGGCCGCGCAATGTCAGTATTTCGAACGCTCCCCGGCGCGCTCCTGACACCGCCATGTCAGCATGTCGATCGAATCGCGTCACGCTCCTGACACAATGGTGTCAGTACCGGGGGCGTATGATGGACACTCCGCGGACACAACACAGCAACCAGACTCAGCAAGAAGGAGCAAGGACCATGCCGGTAAGCAGTTTCCTCATTAACATCACCAGCGAACAGCCGGAGCGGCTGACGAAGTTCTACGCGGACGTCGTGGGACTGCCGCGCAACAAGGACATGGGCGAGTCGGCCTTCATGGCGGGGCCGACGCCGTTCCTGATCGACGGCCACAGCGACGTGCACGGACCGGCGAAGGAGCCGCAGCGCGCGCTGCTGGACTTCTTCGTCGACGACCTGGCTGCCGAGCAGAAGCGGCTGGAGGGCCTGGGCGTCAAATTCATCCGCACGGCGGGCAAGGAGGAGTGGGGCGGCACCATCTCGACGTTCCTCGACCCGGACGGCAACTACTGCCAGCTCATCGAGTACAAGCCGTAGCGGCGGCCGCACCGCACCGCAGAGGTCACGCCATGGCAACATGGGCGCAGTTCATGGAGGCCGAGCCGGACATGGCCGCGCTCGGCCTCCAGTTGCTCCACGCGCACAACCTGGCCTATCTCGGCACGGTGCGTGCCGATGGCGCGCCGCGGGTGCATCCCGTCGCGCCATTTATCATTAGCGGCCGGCTCTACGTGTCGACGCCGGCGGAGTCGCCGAAGGCGCGCGACCAGGTCCGGGACGGCCGCTACGTGATGCACCTGCTGCCGGGCAAGGACGATGACGAATTCGTGATCCGCGGCCGCGTGGCGCCGGTGACGGAGCCGGCCGCGAAACGAATGCTGGTCGAGCGCGGCCCGCACTGGGTGCGTGAGGATGGCTGGATCTTCGAGTACGACATCGATCAGGCGGACACGGCGCACTGGGTGAACGTGGGGCAGCCGGGCACATACGCCGAGCGCCGCCGCTGGCGCAGCGCGGCGGCGGGACGGCAGTGAGGATGTAGATGCGACGCGCCGACCGGCTGTTCCAGGTCATCCAGCTGCTGCGGCGGCGCAGCGTCGTCACGGCCGCCTGGCTCGCCGAAGAGCTGGAGGTCTCGGAGCGCACGGTCTACCGCGACATCCGCGACCTCGTGACGTCGGGCGTGCCGATCGAGGGCGAGGCGGGCGTCGGCTACATGCTGCGCCGCGGCTTCGACCTGCCGCCGCTGATGTTCACGGGGCCCGAGATCGAGGCGATGGTGCTGGGGGCGCGCATCGTCACGAGCTGGGGCGATGCGGCGCTGGCGAAGGCGGCGGGCGAAGCGCTGGCACGCGTGGAGTCGGTGCTGCCGGACCGCCTGCGCGACCGGCTGAACGACACCCGGCTGTTCGCGCCCGGCTTCCACGTGCCGCCCGCCATCGTCAACCGGCTGGCGGCGCTGCGAGGAGCGCTCCAGGCGCAGCGCAAGGTCCACCTGGAGTACACCGCGGCCGACGGCACGCATACGGAGCGCGTCGTGCGGCCTATCGGCCTGTTCTTCTGGGGGTACGGCTGGTCACTGGCGGCGTGGTGCGAGCTGCGCGGGGGCTTCCGCAGCTTCCGCCTGGACCGCATGCGTGCGGTGAACGTGCTGGATGTCCGCTTCCAGGACGAGGCCGGCCGCACGCTCGATGACTTCGTATCCGGCATGGGCGAATGAGCCTCAGACCGAATGAAAACGGAGTGGCGGTTGAACCGAACTGAGCGTATTGACTTTGTCGGGACCGACGACGGCTGCCAACTTTGGACGGCATCGGCTGGCGCCGGTCCTCCGATCGTGTTCTGCCATGGCGGGCCGGGGCTGTGGGATTACCTCGCACCGATGGCGGAGATGGTCGAGGACGTGTTCACCGTTCATCGCTGGGATCAACGTGGTGGTGGGCGATCAGGCGTCGCATCGCCGTACACGATGCAGCGGTTCGTCGACGATCTGGAGGCGGTCAGAGCGCACTTCGGGTACGAACGGTGGATCGTCGGCGGGCACTCGTGGGGTGCGGGTCTCGCCCTGGAGTACGCTTTGCAACATCCGGCGCGCACGCGAGCGCTGCTCTACGTCTCCGGCACAGGGTTAGGCCGCCAATGGCGACCCCATTACCACGCGGAGCGCCAGAGGCGACTGGCGGCAGCGGGTGCTGACAAGCGATGGGAAGAGTTGAGTTCGCGTGCACGGTCGCTCGACGAAGAGCGAGAGCTATGCCTGCTCACCTGGATGACCGACTACACCGACACGTCGATTGGGCGTGCTGACGCCGCAGGCATGCTGTCGGGCGGGTTCGTGCCGAACTACGAAGTCAACAGGCGTCTCAGCGCTGAGCACAACGCCCGGGACGAACAGGTAATGGTCGCACGCTGCCGCCGGCTTGGCGTGCCGGCGCTTGTTGTTCACGGCGCTGCCGATCCGCGTCCCGTCTCGGCAGTGCAATCGCTGATCGAAGCGCTACCTGATGCGAGGCTCGAAGTCATCGAGCTTGTCGGGCACCTTCCCTGGGTCGAGCGCGATGTCGCCTTTTCCAGCATCCTTCGCCGGTTCCTCACGTCGAGTCCGGCCGACTTGGCCTAGCCGGCGATTTTGAGGCTAGCTCGAATCCTGCGCGATCGGCCTGCGGTCGAGTTCGGCAACAGGCCTGTTCATGGTTCGACCAGCTCACCACGAGGGGAAGCTGATCCTGCGGGAATCTCCCGATATGCGCGCTTTGTCAACCGGGGCATCATTGCCCCAGAGATCGTGGGCCGCTAGTATTCGGTAGTCGCGATTTCGGCCGATGATCAGGTCGGTGCAGCGCGACTCAACTCCATCACCAGACTGTTCATAGACCGTTAACGCGCGCTTCATCTCGCCGTCGCGAAGCGCCGCTATCTTGGATTCGAAGCTAAACCCGCCCGAAGCGCAGATACGGAGAGCACGATGCCCCCGACCACGACCCCGACCGAAGCCACCATCGCTAACGCCGACCTGTGGACGCGCTACTTCCAGAACGAGTGGGCCCGCTGGCTCGCGCCGTTCGGCGGGCCGGACGCCGCGCCAGTCTCGCAGGTAGTGGAGGGCACCGCGGCGCGCGTCGCCTCGTTCCTGACGCTCGTGGCCGCCGGGCCGATCGCCCGGATGTACAGCGCGAACGCACCGCTGGTCAGCGCGCAGACACGGCCCGGCGAGCCGGTCCCCCTGCGCAAGCCCGAGGCACCCCGCCAGGCCGATTCCGCCGCCTGAGCCGCCAAACACGCCTGCCTTCTGAAGGGGCCCCGGTCACGGGGCCTTTTCTTTCGTGCAGTCAGGTTCTAGCTAGTGGCGAACTCATCGGTGCACCAGCCAGAACCAGAGCCGGAAATCGTCATAGATCAGCGCAACGAAGACTAGGCTCGCCAGGAGGACTGAGCCCATAGAGATCAAGTACCGCCGAGTCGCGGACGAGCCGCCCGCACTCCGGATACGCGAAGCTGTTCCCAGTACAACTGCGATGAGGACGCCAGCGCGGATTGCCAAGACGAACCAGCTGAACATGTAAGCGATCGTAGCAGAAGCCCTTTGGTCAGCGGGCCTCAGCGCCTCTGGCTCCAATACCGAGCCGGCCCCGATTCGCACGCCCGAGGCGTCCCGCCAGGCCGATTCCACCGCCTGAGCGACCAAGCAGCCTGCCTTCTGAAGAGGCCCCGGTCACGGGGCCTTTTCTTTTTCCCCGGACCCATTGCGTAAGTCTCGGGCTCAAGGGCTACCGGAAGCTCAACCGCGTTCGCACTCGGCCGGATGCCGAAGGTTTGGCTACACGTTGCCTTGACCCTGCTGGCGATTCTAGCCAGCGCCGCTGCTATCGAGAGCGGCAGCATACGCCCACGTGTCGCGTAACGACGAGTCCCCCGAATAGGGGGCCTCCCGCACTACACAAGCCACTGGGCGCCAGACTTGGACACGTCGAGGACATGTACGCGGCTCAGTTCCCTCCACGGGACGTGCTTGTCGTCGTACTCGACAATCTCATACCTGCGGCCGCAGTCACGCCAGCCCTCGCATGGCGCTCGGTGGGGCGGCTGATCCCAGGGGACTGTTGACCAGTCCTTCAGCTGTTCGATCGCTTCGCCGAACGAATCCGATTCAGCCATCTGCTCTGCATGAAGCTCATCGTCGATAACGAACATTGCGCGACTGCTCCGGCCTACATCCTAACCCACCGTATCCGCAGCGGCATCAATGCCATGTCTGGAGAGTTTCGCGACGATCCTCTTGACAGCCGCCCTTCGATATCGTAAATTTCCGATATGAAAGTGATCGACCAGACCGACGCCGAAGCCCGCACCGTCGCCATGCTGCGGGCGATCGCGCACCCGGCGCGCTATCGCATCATCAAGCTGCTGGCGGCGCGGCAGTCGTGCGTCTGCGGCGACCTGGTGGGCGAGCTGCCGCTGGCGCAGTCGACCGTCTCGGAGCACCTGAAGGTGCTGAAGGATGCCGGCCTGGTGCGCGGCAACGTCGAAGGACCCAACACCTGCTACTGCCTCGAGCCCGAGGCGCTGGAGTGGCTCAAGCGCGAGTTCGGCTCGCTGAGCGAGTCGTGCTGCTAGCGCGCGGTTCGTTTTGCGTCAGCCATCGTTAATTTCCGATTCAGTAGAGACCAGAAGGAGGTCGCACATGGGACGGACAACGGACGAAATCAAGGAAGCGGTACAGGAGCACTACGGCAAGCGCGCGCGCGACGTCTCCTCGTCGTGTTGCGGCGCCGATGCGCCGGACAGCCGTTCGCAGCTCTACCAGGTCGGCGACGTGGCGAGCCTGCCCGACACGGTGCCGTCGTACGGCTGCGGCAACCCGACGGCGATCGCCGGCATGAAGGCGGGCGAGGTGGTGCTGGACCTGGGCTCCGGACCGGGGCTCGATTGCTTCCTCTCGGCGAAGCAGGTCGGCGTAACCGGCCGCGTCATCGGTCTGGACATGACGCAGGACATGCTGGACCTGGCGAACGCGAACCGCGAGAAGCTCGGTGCCAAGAACGTCGAGTTCCGCAAGGGCGAGATGGAGTCGATGCCGGTCGACTCGGCCAGCATCGATGTGATCATCTCGAACTGCGTGATCAACCTGTCGCCGGACAAGGACGCGGTGTTCAGCGAGGCGTTCCGCGTGCTGAAGCCGGGCGGCCGTCTCCACGTGTCCGACGTGGTGCTGGGGCGCGAGCTGACGGAAGATGAGAAGGGCGACTTGGCGCTGTGGACCGGCTGCAGGGCGGGCGCGCTGCTCGAGGACGACTACCTGGCACGGCTGCGCGGGGCCGGCTTCGCCGTCGTGCGCGTCGAGAGCCGCTCCGAGATCACGGACAAAGCGTGGTACAGCGCGACCATCTCGGCGTACAAGGCCGGCGCGGTGACGAGTTGCTGCTGAGTGGAAAGGGGTGCAGCCGTGTTTGACGCGGGGCTGCTGGCGCGGGCAATGATTGAAGAGCGGGAGCGTGATGTTGAGAAGCGCGGGTGGCGCGCCCGCATCCGCGAGATGCAGCGGGCGGAGGCCGCGACACCGCGTCCCGTGCTCCCGGCATTGGGGCGCGATGGCAATGGATCGGCGGCGCCGGCATGGCGCTGCTGCGTGATGGGAGCCTGCTCATGACGGTAAAGGTGCGGCTGTTCGCCGGACTGCGCGGCCTCGTCGGCGACCGCGACATCGAGTTGACGCTGCCGGCGGGGGCGACCGTGGCGACGCTGCGGGAACAGATCGGGCGGGAGTACCCGGTGCTGGAGCCGTTCCTGGGCACGCTGGCCTGCGCCGTGGCGGAGGAAGTGCAGCCGCCGGACCATCCGCTTGCGGATGGCGACCTGGTGGACATCATCCCGCCGATCGCGGGCGGCTAAGCGCTTCCCGCAGAACAGAGAGCAGAAAGCAGAGAGCAGAGGTGCGTCACGGCGGCCTCTGCTCTTTGTTGTCTGGTGTCTGCGTTCGCCGAGGTGCGATCAGAGATCGAGTTGCATGATGAGTGACGTGCCGCGGGCGGGGTCTTCAGTTTCGATGAGCGTGAAGCCGCAGCGGTCGTAGAGCCGGATCGCGCGAGTGTTGTTCGGGTCGACGGCGAGCATCAACCGCCGGTATCCGTCGTCCGTCGCGCGGCGGGCGAGGGCGGCAAGCAGATCGGCGCCGATGCGGCGGCCGCGGTATGCCGGCTCGACCGCGATCGCCAGTTCGGGCGTGTCGCGTTGGGCGAGGATGCCGTCGCCGCGATCGGCCGCATCGAACAGGCGATACCAGGCGGCGCCGACCGGCGTTCGGCCATCACCCAGGGCCACGACGCCGGCATCGCCGCGCCGCCCCCAGCCATCGAGGTACTTCACGAGTTCGGGCGGCGGCTGCGGGTCGCTCCGCCACGCGGCACGCGCCTCGTCGGTGGTGAAGGCCGACTCGAACAGCATGTCCCAGAGGAACGGAACATCAGCGGCGGTGGCAGAACGGATGGTGATGGGGGTCATGACGCGGGCAGTATAAGCGCGCGTCGCGCCAGAACGGAGAGCAGAAGGCAGAGAGCAGAGGCCCAAAACGCGCCTCTGCTCTCTGTTCTTTGCTTTCTGCTCTCGCGCCGCTAGGCGCGCCGCTTCACCTTCAGCACGTCGTGGACGATGATCGCCTGGTCGCGCTCGGGGCCGACGGAGACGATATCGATCGGGATCTTCAGCAGCCCTTCGATGCGGCGGATGTAGTCGCGGGCCTTCTGCGGCAGGGCGTCCCAGGAGCGGCAGCCGCTGGTGGGTGCGCGCCAGCCTTCGATGTCCTCGTACACCGGCTTGACCTTGCCAAGCAGCACCGAGCTCGCCGGCATGGAGGTCAGCGTGCGGCCGTCCTCGGTCTCATAGGCGGTGCAGATCTTAATCGAGGGGAAGTTGTCCAGCACGTCGAGCCGCGTCAGCACGCCGCTGGTGACGCCGTTGACCATGGCGCTGTAGCGCGAGGCGACGGCATCGAACCAGCCGGTGCGGCGCGGGCGGCCGGTGGTGGTGCCGATCTCCGGACGCGGGCCTTCGAGTCGCAGGATCTGGCCGGTCTCGTCGAGCAGTTCGCTCGGCATCGGGCCGTTGCCGACGCGCGTGACGTACGCCTTGTAGATGCCGACGACCTGCTGGATCACCGTCGGACCGATGCCGATGCCGATGCCGGCGCCGGCGGCGGATGACGACGGAACCGACGACGTGACGTACTCGTACGTGCCGGCGTCGAGGTCGAGCAGACTGCCCTGGGCGCCTTCGAGCAGCACCGTCTCATCGCGGCCGAGCGCATCGTGCACGATCTGCGCGGTGTCGCGCACGAACGGCGCGAGACGGCGTCCGAGGTCGGAGTAGGACTCGAACACCTCGTCGAAGTCGAGCGGCGGCAGTCCGTACAGCTTCTCCATGACGGCGTTCTTGTACGGCAGCACGAAGGTGAGCCGCGCGCGGAACGCCTCCGGGTCGATGAGGTCGCCGGTGCGGATGCCGATGCGCGCGACCTTATCGACGAAGCACGGGCCGACGCCGCGTCCCGTCGTGCCGATCGCCGATGCGCCGCGCAGCGTCTCGTCGGCGATGTCGATCAGGGGGTGCCAGGGCATGATGACGTGGCAGCGGTCGCTCACGAAGAGGTTGGCGACGCTGACGCCGCGCGATGCCAGCGTCTCGATCTCGCGCAGCAGGATCGCCGGGTCGACGGCGACGCCGTTGCCCACGAGGCACGTCTTGTCCGCGTAGAAGATGCCGGCAGGGACGACGTTCAGCTTGAATTCGCCCATGTCATTGATGACTGTGTGGCCGGCGTTGTTCCCGGCCGAATAGCGCGCGACGACCGATGCGCCTTGCGCGATCAGGTCGACGATGCGCCCTTTTCCTTCATCTCCCCATTGACCGCCGATGACAACTACCGCTGGCATAAATTACGGCCGTCCCCACGTTCCGCGGGCGGCCGCTCCCTCCAAAGCAACGTGAAAGCGCCCTTCGGCGCGATCCGGGCAAGTATAGCAGGTGCAGGCCGAATGCTGGTAGGGAGTTCGGAGTCCGTAGTTCGAGTCTGGGATGGGTAGCCGGTAGTTCGGAACGCGCCCGCCCGCTACCCTGTAGCCAGATTCAAGAGGGAGACCAGACGTGAGCAAATTCCTAGAGAAGATCCGCAAGGTGACGCGCCTCCAGTCGCAGCCGCTGGGGTTTGGCGCGGGGCGCGCCGCCGACGAGCCCACCATGCTGCTGGCCGCCCGTACGGGCGACCCGGGCGCGGTGGCTGACCTGGCCCGCCGCGGCGCGGATGCCGTCATCGTCGACCTGAGCAAATCGTCCGGGCCGCCCTCGAAGCCCGCCGCGGCCGACGGCCTGGTCGTTGGGGCGCTCATCGGCGCCAGGACCGAGGGGGATGCGACGGCGTGCAAGGAGGCCGGCTACGACTTCGTGGTGTTCGATCCGGAGACCGCGGCCGCGACGGCGCTGCTCGAAGAGAGCGTCGGCTACGTGCTCGTGCTGCCGCCGGCGCTGACGGACTCAGAAGCGCGCACGCTGGACGGGCTGCAGCTCGATGCGATCGACGTCGGTACGATCGGCGGCGCGATGACGGTGCGGCAGCAGCTCGACCTGCGGCGGGTCTACGCGCTGACGCGCAGGCCGCTGATGGCGGGCGTCAGCCCGGACGTCTCCGTCACGGAGCTGCAGACGCTGCGTGACACGAACGTTGCGGTTGTCGTGGCCGACAGCGCCGCCGGCGTCGAGCGGCTGCGAAAGACGATCGACGCGCTGCCGCAGCGGACGCGCCGCAAGGACAGCGAGGACCGGCCGACGCCGCTGGTCCCGCGCGCGCTGATGGTCGAAGAAGAAGAAGAGCACGATCACGACTAGCAGGGTGCCTGCTATCTGCCGGGTTGCGCGTACACGTCGGTGCTGAGGTAGCGGAACCCGGAATCCACGATCAGCGTCGCGACGCTGGCGTCCGGGCCGAGGCGCTCGGCGATGCGGAGCGCTGCCACCACGTTCGCTCCCGAAGACACCCCCGCGAAGATTCCCTCGTCGCGCGCCAGCCGCCGGGCCATCGCTCGCGCGTCTTCCGTCGAGACCGCGACGATCTCATCCACGCGCGACGGCTCCCACAGCGGCGGGACAAAGCCCAGGCCGGTGCCTTCGATCTTGTGCGCGCCGGTGGGTCCGCCCGACAGGACGGCCGACTCGGCCGGCTCGACCGCGACCACGCGGATCGCCGGGTTCTGCTGGCGCAGCGTCTTCGTCGCGCCGTGCAGGGAGTGCGCGGTGCCTACGATGTGCACGAACGCGTCCACCTGCCCGCCCGACTGCTGCCAGATCTCCTCGCCCAGGGCGTGGTACGCGCGGACCGCATCGTGGTTGTTGAGTTGATCGGACCACCAGTGGTTCGGCTGCTGGCTGATCTCCCCCGCCCGCGCGATCATCGCCTTGATCAGCGCGCCGTTGATCTGCTTGTCGTCGCTCGGGACGTCGGTGATCGTCGCCCCGAACGCCAGCATCGCCCGCCGCTTCTCGTCGCTGAACGCGTCTGAGAATACGACGTGCAGCCGGTATCCCTTCGCCGCGCAGACCATCGCGAGCGATATGCCGGTGGTGCCGGCCGTGTACTCCACCACCGTGCCGCCGGGGCGCAGGCGTCCGTCTGACTCCGCGGCTTCGATGACGGCGCTTGCCATCCGGTCCTTCATGCTGCCCGTCGGGTTGGCGCTTTCGAGCTTGGCGAGGATGCGCGCCGAGCCCGCCGGCACGATCGAAGCCAACTCGACCATCGGCGTATTGCCGATCCCCAGCAGGACACCGCGCGGACCACCAGCCATCGAACCACCTCCGCAATGCGTTGAACCCTCAAGCGTGCGGCAACTATACATGAGTGCACCGCTGGCCCGCGTCACCGGCATCGTGCCGGCATGACCGCTAACGCGCGGGCTGCACGAGCGCGTTCTCGTAGGCGTAGATCGCGATCTGTATCCGATCGCGCAGCCCGAGTTTCATCAGCACGCGCGCGACGTGCGTCTTGACCGTCGTGTCGCCGATGATGAGCGCGTCCGCGATCTCCGCGTTCGAGAGGCCGCGGGCGACGAGCCGCAGCACTTCGAGCTCGCGCGCCGTGAGCGATGACACTTCCTCGGGCGCGCCGGGGTTCGGTCCCGCTCCGCGCGTGTAGTGCTCGATGAGCCTCCTCGTAACGGACGGCGCGAGCAGCGATTGACCTGCGGCTACAGCGCGTATGCCGGCGACGAGCTGGTCGGCAGGCGCGTCTTTGAGCAGGAAGCCGCTCGCGCCCGCGCGCAGCGACTCGTACACGTACTCATCCATGTCGAACGTCGTCAGCATCAGCACGCGCGGGCCGCCGGGCGCGACAATGCGCCGCGTCGCTTCGAGCCCGTCCATGTTGGGCATGCGGACGTCCATCAGCACGACGTCGGGTTTGGATTCCCTGGCGGCGGCGATTGCCTCGTACCCGTCACCGGCCTCTCCGGCGACATCGATGTCAGGCTCGCTCTCGAGGATCATGCGGAAGCCCGTTCGGACGAGCGCTTGGTCATCAACGATCAGCACGCGGATGCTCATGGCGCATCACTTTCCAGGGGGATGTGCGCGGCCACGGTGAATCCGCCCTCCGGCGCTTTGCCCGCCGAAAGCGTCCCCCCGAACATCGCGACTCGCTCTCGCATGCCGATGAGCCCGTGGCCGGGGGCGTGTGTGTTCCGCGGACCGCCGCCGTTGTCGCGGATGCTCAGGTCCAGCGCCCCGGGCAGGTAGCGAATCGTGACGTTCACTGCCGACGCCGCGGCGTGCTTGATGACGTTGGTCAGCGCTTCCTGAACGATGCGATATGCCGCCAGATCGGCGCCCATCGAGAGTGCGCGTTGCTCACCGTCGACGCGGATCCCGGCATCGAGGCCCGCGGCGCGGGCGCGCTCGATGAGTTCATCGACCTGCGCCAGTCCCGGCTGAGGCGCCACCCCGTGCGATCCGTCATCGGCGCGCAGCACGCCCAGCAGACGCCGCAGCTCGACGAGCGACTGACGCCCTGCGGTCTCGATCGATGACAGCGCATCGCGCGCGCGGGCGGGGTCGCCCTCGATGACGCGCTGCGCGGCGCCCGCCTGCACGACCATCACGCTGACGCTGTGCGCCACGACATCGTGAAGCTCGCGCGCGATGCGAGAACGCTCCTGCGCGACCGCGAGGACGGCCTGTTGTTCCTTCTCCACCGCGAGTCGCGCCGCGCGGGCGCGCGCATCTTCGGCGGCCGTCTCGCGGCGGCGGATCGTCCGACCGGCGGCCCAGGCGGCGCCGAGAAAGATCCAGACGCTGAATGTATCGCTCTGATTCTGAAGGGCGCCGGCCACTCCCAAGAGCCCGGTTCCCGCCAGAGCCGCGATCAGCCCCCACAGAGCCCGGTCGTTCGGCTCGTGCGCTGCGACGGTGTACGCGGCGAGAACCCAAACGAGGAAGAGTGAAAACGACTTGAAGTCCGGATCTGCCAGACCGGCCAGGAGGGCGCCGGCCATCGCGGCGACCAGCGCTGCGAGTGGCGCGACGCGACGCGCTGTAAGCGGCAAGACTCCGACGAGGCCACACACCGTCGCCAGAGCGGGTTTGTCAGGCATATCGCCGAAGAACGGCACCCAGATCTCGAGCAGTACCAACGCGGCGAGCGGCAGCGCGATGCACACGTCGTTCCGCGCCATGCGGCGCAACTCGGTGTCTGGCGTGTCGCTTATCCAGCGCCGGAGCATCTTGCGCATGCTGCAAGCCTACATCCCTCTGAGCACCGCTGCATCGTCCCGCGCGGCGACTTCGCATCCTCCCTGAGGATGACGTCTGGCACGCACGCATCGGCCCACAGACGAGGTCGACTTCGTGCCTGTGGCCGACGCGAGCGCAGGCACGTCCGGCCTACGCTGGCGGCACAGCACAACCACTACCTACACAAGGAGGAGGAAGGAATGAAAACAGTGTACGCCGGCCTCGTGGCCGCCTTGGCGGCGTCCGTCCTGGCCATCGGTTGCGGCGGCAAAGACAAGATGACCGTCGCGGAGTTCGTCAACAAGGGCTACGAACTGCAACTCAAACACGAGGCGACGGCGGCGCCGCTCCACATCAAGTTCGATGAGGAGACTGCCGACCTTGCTCTCACGGACAAGCTTCCGGCCGAGGTCACGGACACACTGACGAAGCTGTTTGATGAGGAGGACTTTTTCGCCGGAGAACTCAACGGCATCGCCGCGCCCAAGGAGGTGAAGGATATCCAGAGGGAGGCGGTCGCGGCCTTGAGGGCGGACGCCGCGTATGGCCGCAAAGTCGTCGGCGCGCTCTCGAATGAGGCGACTCTGGGCGACCTCGGCGCGGCCTATGAGAACGATGAAGGCGTCGCGGTGGAAACCCGGCGTGAGAACGCCTGCAAGTCCATGCAGAAACTGGCCGACGAAAACGGCATCAAGGTTGGCATGAATTGCTAACGCAACAACAGCTCCGCACTATCGGTCAATGCATGGAGCCGCGGGTGGGCGAACCCCGGCGCGCGCAAAGGCCTCGGTACGTCCGAGGCGGAATGAAAGGGATGCCATGAATTCCAACCTGACCCTACGCCTTAGCGCCCTGGTATCCAGCGTGCTGTTCACGATTGGATACTGCACGGTGATCCTCGTCCCCGGCACGGGCGATACCAACAAGGAGAAGGACTTCACCGAGTTCTACGACTCTGACGGAAAGATGGTCCTGGCGTTCCTCATGGCGATCGCTCTCGTGGCGGGCGGCCTGGCGCTCGTGTGGTTCTTCAACGAGGTGCGCTCGCGACTGGCTGACGACACGCTCATCCGCGTTGGCTACGCGGCCGCCGTGATCGGCGTCACTGCGGCGGCTACCGGGGCCGCCATAGTGTTGGCGCCCATCGGCGTCCAGCAGAACTCCGACTCCGACTTCGTGGGCGTCGCTATCGCCCACACCTTCGATCAGGCCGGACTCGGCGTGATGCTTCTCGTGGGGATGACGTCGCTGGCGCTCGCTACCGCCCTCTTCAGTCTCGGTGCGACGCGCGCACGTCTGATTCCGTCGTGGGCCGGATGGACCGGCGCCGCGTTGGCGGTCGTCATGCTCGGTTCCTACGTATGGCTGCCGGGGCTGGTCTTCCCCGTGTGGGTGCTCGCGTTTGGCCTAGTCCTTCGCTCTGAGCCGGCGGCGGCCTGAGCGCGCGTCATCCCGGCGGCAACCGGCTGGCGCGAGCTACAACAGCTCGCGCCAGTCCGGCCGGTTCGGACGCAGCGCAATACAGGGCCGCGCTACCGCGCTCGCTCCGGGCCCTTGTACCCCAGCCTGTCTTTCGGGAGTGCGACCCAGACCGTCTCGGCGACGGCGTAGGCGCGGCCATCGGCGTCGAACAGGGCCGATGTGCTGTGGTACTTGTTGCCCTCCGCGCCGGTCGCGCGGGCGATGACCCGGTAGCCGCCCGGAAGCGACGCCGCCGGAACGCGCAGCACGCGCAAGTCCATTGACGCGAGGATCGGCACGAGTTCCTGCATGCCCGCGATCTCGCTGTGCGCGACGCTCAGCACCATCGCGTTGCTGCAGTCGAGCGCGCCGCCGAGTGTCGACAGGCCGATGGCAGGTCCGCCGTCGCGGTACGTCTGATCCGGCAGCCATTCAGCCCAGGTGTCGCGCTCGGACGCGACGCGCGGCGTGATGCGGAGGCCGCGCACGTTCGCCGGGCCGCACGAGAAACACATCGGTATCGGGTGGTCGTCACGCGCAACGGCCGGCGGCCCCGGTTCGCGCCCGGA
>Ga0080064_1000812_pt1 | contig 74413 bp, 59 predicted proteins | sample Subgrocontami54m_FD_69260 | JGI IMG/M metagenome (GOLD analysis project Ga0080064, IMG submission 69260) | Subsurface groundwater microbial communities from S. Glens Falls, New York, USA - GMW46 contaminated, 5.4 m (SPADES assembly) (version 2) ...
TGGACGCTCGCAACTTCTTCGCAACCAAGAAACCTTCGATTCGCATGAATCAGTTTGGCGGGTCGCTGGGAGGTCCGATCCGCAAGGACAAGACTCACTTTTTCGTGACGTGGGAGCGGACCCGTCAAGTGGCGGGAGATACTCTGATTTCCACGGTGCCGACGCTCGCGAACCGCAGAGGCGACTTTTCCGACCTGCGAACCAGCAGCGGCCAGCCGGTGGTGATTTACGACCCGGCGACGACGTCGGGCACTTCGCGGCTCCGCTTTGAAAACAACCAGATTCCCGCAGGGCATTTGGATCCCGTGGCGGTGGCCGCACTCAGCTATTATCCGCTGCCAAACCGGCCGGGAACCATTACGAACGCGAACAACTACGTCGGCAACAGCAGCAACCGGCTGAATCGAGACATCATTGTGGGGCGTCTCGATCATCAGCTCCGACCGACCGATCTGCTTACGGCCCGTTACTACATCAACAATAGTGGCGCCAACAACAGCGGCACCTACGGAATTCCGGAGTCGGATCCCCTTGCGGATATCACCGACGTTCGCGTGCAAAGCTTTCTCGTGGCGCATACACACGTTTTCGGATCCAGCTTGATCAACGACCTGCGCTTTACGTACCTTCGGCGCAAATTCCTCGACACGCGGCCTGGCTACCAGGAGAACCTCGCGGCCAAGATCGGCCTGAAAGGTGTCAGCAACGCAGCGTTTCCGTCCTTTGTGATCCCCGGCTACGCCACGCTCGGGAATCCGGCGGCGGTCTTCCGCTTTCAGACGCCGATTCTTGACCGGCAGGTAATCGATGCGATCTCATGGTCTCAGGGGAAACACGCCTGGAAGTTCGGCGGCGAATTTCGCTTAGGCTCCAACGACGAGATCCGCGACCGAGGCTCGGCTGGGAACTTTACGCTCACCCCCCTGATTACGAGCCTGCCCGGAGTTGCGAATACCGGCAATGCACTGGCGAGCTTTCTGCTCGGGGAAATCAATGCGGGCAGCGTTCAGGTCTCCGACAAGATTCCTTCGCGGGCCTCTTATCTGTCCGTCTATGCGCAGGATGACTGGCGCATCTTCGATCGCCTCACCCTCAATTACGGCCTAAGGTGGGAGGCGGAATTCCCGCGCAGGGTTGTAGGCAACAAGATGAACTCCTTCGATGCCAATGCGATCAATCCCGTTTCCGGAACGCCCGGCGTGGTTACATTTGCCGGCGTGAACGGAACACCAGAACGGGCGTTCGCCACTGACACGAATAATTTCGGGCCGCGTTTGGGGTTGGCCTATAGAATCCCGGGCAAGCGAGAAACGGTGCTGAGGGCCGGAGCGGGAGTCTTCTACGGGCCCACGGTCAGTAACACTATCGGCGACACTGCCTCTCTGGGCTTCTCGACTACAGCAAGCTACGTAGTTTCTCAGCCGGAACTTCAGAGTGCTCTTCGTCTTCGCGACGGATTTCCTGCCGTAACGCGCCCGCCTCTGACAGCAGCCTTTGGCGCCGTGCCTTTAGGACAAAAGCCAAACACCGCGATTTCATTCTTTAACCCGAAGCAGGTGGCGCCGATCTCCTATCAGTATAATGCCGGCGTTCAGAGTGAAGTGGTCCCCGGGCTGGTGCTGGAGCTGGGTTATGTTGCCAACGTCAGCCATCGTCTGACGGCGAATGATTTCAGCTTGAATCAGGTCCCGCCGCAATTGGCAGGACCGGGAGACGCGCAGTCGCGCCGTCCGTTCCCGCAGTTCAGCAACGTGACATGGATCAACCCGTCCATCGGTAACTCAACCTACCATGCGGGCTTCATCCGCGCCGAGAAGCGGTTTGGGGGCGGCTTTTCCCTCCTGACACACTATACCTTATCGAAATTCCTGGATGACGTGGAAGCAGCCGTCGGCGATGAGTACGGTGTAACCGGGAGCTACATGGACGCTTACCATCGGGGACTGGACAAGGGATTGAGCGGGAGCGACGTTCCGCACCACTTCGTCGCAACGCTGCTCTATGAGGTTCGAGGCTTTCGCGGAAATCGAATCCTCCATTCCGCCCTGGGCGGCTGGAAGATCGGCCTGCTGGAGACCTATCAGTCGGGGGCGCCCTTTACAGTCATTACCACGGCTAACACCACCAATGCTTTCCCGGCTGGTTCGTTGCGGCCGAATCTGCTGCGGAATCCGTCTCTTCCCTCCGATCAAAGAAGCATTGTGCGTTGGTTCGATACCACGGCATTCGCGGCGCCGGCTTCCTTCACGTTCGGCAATTCACCGCGATCCGGGCTGCGAGGCCCGGCCCTTGTAACTACGGACCTGACCCTGGAGAAGTCGTTCCACCTCACCGAGCAGTGGAAGTTTGATCTGCGGGGTGAATTTTTCAACCTGCTCAACCATGCCAATTTCAATCTCCCTGGCTTTACTTTCGGGGCCGCCGACTTTGGCGTAGTCTCCAGTGCGCGTCCGGGCCGGTCCGTTCAGTTGGGGGCACGGCTGAGCTTTTGATTCCCAGGCGGCGCGGTACCCAAGTGGAAAGGGAAGGGTCTGCAAAACCTTTATGCGGCGGTTCGATTCCGCCCCGCGCCTCCATCAATTCATTCGTTAAACCTCCGCAACGCGGGGAGTCTCCGTTCGTTGAGCCTCCTGCTCAAAAATGCGTGTGAAAGCGACCTTCTGTCTCGTGCTTTCCGGCGCGCGGCGGCAGGCCGTTTTTCCTTTCCGGAAATGTTTTATACTGTATCCACGGCGGTGTGACGCGAGAACCGGCGTTCGGCCAGCTTTCTCATCTGCCCAGCACTAATTTGCATCCAGACGGAGGTCTCCATGTTTTGTCGCCAGCCCCGCCCCTATGTGCTTTACGAAATCGCTTTGATCCTGGCCGCTCTCGTCGCTCCGAACCTGTTGCGGCTGCACGCACGGCCCATGGCGGCGGACGTCTCAACCTTCAGCGACTATCGCAGCCAAAAGCCGGGGACGCGCCACAAGATCACCGCGGCCGACATCCCGCAGCCCTACGCCACGGAGGCAAAGAGAAACAACGCGCGCCTCGTTCCACGTCCGACGGATGCGTGGCCGCAAGCGCCTCAAGGGTTCCAGGTGGAGCAATACGCGACGGGACTGGAAATGCCCCGCCTGATGCAGACGGCGCCCAACGGCGATCTCTTCGTGGCTGAAAGCCAGCCGGGGCGCATTCACGTCTTCCGCGGCATATCGAAGGATGGGAAACCCGAGAAGGATGAAGTCTTCGCGAGCGGCCTTAACAGGCCTTTTGGAATCGCATTCTATCCACCGGGAGCGAATCCGAAGTATGTCTACGTCGGCAACACCGACTCCCTGGTCCGCTTTCCCTATGAGAATGGCGACATGAAAGCGCGGGGAGCCAAGGAAACGATTATTCCCGAGCTGCCCTCGGGCGGCGGGCACTGGACGCGCAATGTGGCGTTTTCGCGCGACGGGAAGCAGATGTACCTCGCCGTCGGGTCCGCGTCGAACGTCGATGACGCCGATAATAATCCCAAGGAAATTCACCGCGCCAATGTCCTGGTGGCAAACCCGGATGGCAGCGGGCTGCGCGTTTATGCCTCGGGAATCCGCAATCCCGTGGGCTTGGCCGTGCATCCGCAGACCGGTGAGGTTTGGGTCTCCATCAACGAGCGCGACAACCTGGGCGACAATCTCCCGCCCGACTACATCACGCACGTCCGGGACGGAGGCTTCTACGGCTGGCCCTGGTATTACATCGGAGGCAACCAGGACCCGCGCCATCCAGACAAGCATCCCGAGTTGAAGGACAAAGTCATTGTGCCCGACGTGCTGCTCCAGGCCCATAACGCTTCGCTTCAACTCCTGATTTACGACGGCAAACAGTTTCCGGCGGAATACTCCGGCGAAATCTTCGCAGCCGAGCACGGGTCCTGGAACAAAGCCGTCCGGACCGGTTATGAAGTGATCCGCGTGCCGATGAAGAACGGCCACGCCACCGGCGAATACGAGGATTTTATTACCGGCTTCGTCACGCCCGAGGGCGACGTGTGGGGACGCCCCGTCGGCGTCGCGGTGGCCAAGGACGGCTCGCTGATGTTCAGCGACGACGGCTCCAACTCCATCTGGCGCGTCCGCTACGTCGGCAAGTAAACAAGAGGGTGTTGCAATATCCTTGGGGAACCGTAAGGGCACGACTTTAGTCGTGCCGATCGCAGAAATATGTGAAGGAGGCTTTAGCCGCTGAGGTGCGTCCTTGGCCCTCAGCGGCTGAAGCCGCTCGCCTCACCACTCGTTTTCGGCACGGTTGAAACCGTGCCCTTCCAACATCTGAAAACGGGCTTTGCAACAGCCTTTACCAAACGCGGAGGTCCAGGAATTATGTCCGAGCCGCTTGGCCTGATCGGCGCGGGGAACATGGGGCTGCCCATCGCGATGAATCTTCTGCGGGGCGGCTTCCCTGTGGCTGTCTACAACCGGACCGCCGCGAAGGCGCAGCCTCTCGTCGAGCAGGGCGCGACGCTGGCGAAACGTTCGTGCGATGCCGCCTCGCCCGGCGGGGTGGTGTTCACGATGCTCTCGGACGACCGCGCGCTGGAAGAACTTTGCCGGGAGTCGCCGTCGTTCGTCGAAAAACTTTCGCCCGGCGGCGTCCACGTCTCGATGAGCACCATCTCGCCCCGCACGGCGCGCTCGCTCGCGGAACATCATTCCAAGCTCGGCGTGAGTTACGTTGCCGCGCCCGTCTTCGGCAGGCCCGACGCGGCTGCAGCAAAAAAGCTATGGGTTTGTCTTTCGGGTCCGGAAGGAGCCAAGAAGCGGATCGAACCGATGCTCGCCGCGATGGGGCAGGGGAATTTCGATTTCGGCGAAGACCCCGGCGCGGCCAATGTCGCCAAGCTCTGCGGAAATTTTCTGATCGCGGCGGCCATTGAGGCGCTCGGCGAATCCTTGGCGCTCGCCGAGAAAAACGGCTTGGACCGCATGAGTGTAGTCAATATGCTCACGCAGACGCTTTTCGCTTGCCGCGTTTATGAGGGCTATGGAAAACCGATTGCGGAAAACAAGTTCGAGCCGCCCGGCTTCCGGCTGGTGATGGGTTTGAAGGACGTGAACCTGATCTCGGAAACGGCGGAGGTGAGCCGCGTGCCGATGCCGATGGCGAGCCTGGTTCGCGACCGCTTTCTGGCCTCGCTCGCCAAAGGCCATGCCGATATCGATTGGGCCGGCATCGCGTTGAACGCCTCGGAAGACGCGGGCCTACCGACGAAAACTTCTTCGTGATCGCGCCCGTCGTCGCGTCCTGCTTGACTTCCTGCTACCCCGGCGCGATGATTGCCGCCACGCCGATAAATCCACTCAAAGGGATCTCCCATGAAACCAGACATGCATTTATTTCTTTCGGCCGCTTGTTGGAGCTTGGCGATTTTCTCGCTCGGCTGTATGCAGCAAAAACCCGCCACCGAAACGCGCGCCTTCGATGAGGCGGCGATTCGTCAAACCGACGCCGCGTGCTCGAAGGCTGCCGAGACAAAGCAGTTGGATGCGTGGGCCGGCTGTTATACAGACGACGCTTCCGTATTTCCGCCCAATACTTCCATCATCACCGGCAAGGAGGCGAATCGCAGGCATTTGGAACACCTCTTCGAGGTGCCTGGCCTTCACCTTGCCTGGCAGACAACAAAGGTGGAAGTTGCCCGATCCGGTGACTTGGCGTACTCCAGCGAGAACTATGAGGAAACGGCGAATGATCCCAACGGCAATCCGGTCACGGATCGCGGCAAGGGCGTTGCGGTTTGGAAAAAGCAGACGGATGGAAGCTGGAAAATGGTGGCCGATATTTTCAACTCGGACCTGCCGCTTGCCCCGCCCCCTAAAAAATAGTTGTGACGGCCCAAGTGGCGTCTTACCGAACCGCGAATCCCCGCTTGCGAAGCCAGTCCACGAGACTCGGAGCAAGCTGGGGAACGAAGCGCTGCAGCAAGGAGATTTCCTCTTCCGAGCCGATTCGAGCTTCGAGCAGCATGTGATTGGCGTGTGGAAAGATCTGGATGGTGTAGTCCCGGTTGCCGCCTTCTTCGAGCGCCGCCTTCCACCGCTCGGCGTTCTTCGCGGGAATCACGTTCTGGTCGAGCTCTCCGAACAGCGCGAGCACGGGAACCCGCAGTTTCGCGATCGCCGGTGCAGGATCGTAGTCGAGCGGCGTGTGGCGCCAATGATCGAACAGCCAGCTATCGGCCGTCAGCGGTACGGAGGTATAGCGGAACCAATCCGACTTCTTCGCTTTTTCCAGCGCCGGCTGGTAGCGCTCCCACGGTTGCTTCGCTCTCGCTACATCGTTCGCGAGTCGCACCAATTCCACGGCATCGCCGACGGCAATCTCGGAAAAGCCGCGCGCGCGCAAGTCGTGCGCCAGGCGTTCCAGTTCCACGTCCGCAGGACTCATGCCGGGCCCGGAGACGCTTGCGACGAATGCGATGTCTTTGGATTGGGCGGCTGCCAGCGGCGCAACCCATCCGCCGTGGCTCACACCGAAAACGCCGATCTTCTTGCTGTCGATTTCCTTGCGACTGGCCAGAAATTTTGCGGCAGCAACCGCATCGCCGGCCAGGTCTTCGATGCTCGCCGTCTGCCAGTCCCCCGACGAGCTTCCCACGCCGCGTTTGTCGTAGCCCAAGAGCGCGATTCCGTGCGTGACCAGAAAATGCGCAATGGGCAGGACATTATTGCGGTCCGTGCGGCCCGTGCCGTGGATCAGCACCATCGCGGGATGCGGCCCTTTGCCGGGCGGCGTCCACAACGCGCCCGCCAGCAGGATGTCGCCGTTCCGGAAGCTCACCTCTTCGCGCCGGTACGATTCGAGCTTCCGAGCACGCTCGCTCCCGCCACCCGTCTTCCGGCGCACGAGCCGAACGATCTCGCCCTTGGAGTTTCCGACGAACTCGATGGTCTGCTCGATGGGGGCTGATTGCAGCAAGCCGGGACCGCTCGTGAAAGAATTGCCGGAGACGGAGGAAAGCGCACGGAGCTGCCCCGCTTCATCCGTAACCAATAGCTTCCCGTCTCCGCCCGGCCACGGTTGTACGTAAAGGAGCCTTCCGCGAGCCAGTTCATAAATCCCGGAGAATTTTTCTAAGGCAATCGAGACGGACTTTTGCTGGGCGTTTGCGGAAGCCGCCAGCGCAAAGAGGATGGTTGACAGAACGCGTCGCATCTCGTCAGTCGGTCCCTACGCACCTTTTTTCGGTTCGGTCTCGATCTTGATCTCGAATTGGCTGGGCGGCAATACCCAAAGGCGCAGATGCTGTCCCGGAAACAGCACCATGGAGCGCCCGTCGTTCACGTGGTCGCTGTCCTTGGAAATTACGTAGCCGATCGACGGTGGGCTGGTCAGCGCGTCCCATTCCGGAAGCGGGTAGTCCAGATAGTAACCGAGCCCCAGCGATTGATCGCGCCGGATGCCGGAAATCGCCACCTGGTCGCCGGCGATCTCGAATACCTGCATCCGCTGCGCCACCGTTCGCACCGACGCCACGCGGTTGATGGCGGGCGACACATATCCCACGATCCCCATCATGCTCAGGGCGACTCCCACCACCACAAAAAAAGCCGCTTCGACCAGGTCTCTCCGCCAGAGCATGTAAATACTCAGCCCCACCGGCGCCATCAGCGAGATCACTGCCACAGGCGGCACGGGTCCCTTCCGGAACGCAGACCAGAGATGGGCCGTATCCACGGACGCCAGTGCATGGCGCAATCCCATCGAAATCGAATCTCCCAACAGCGCTGCTATGAAGGGAATGGTGAGGAGCAGCAATGCCGAGGCGCCAATCAGCCACAGGGCGATTCGGGGAAGAAGCACGGAGTCTTCGGAATCCTCGCCGGCCTTCGCGATCGCTGCCGGAGCGGCATCCAATACACGTTGGGATTCGCGTTTAGCGTTGCGATCTTTTTCGGCCGCGTCCGCCGCTTTCTCCGGCTCTTCCTCGGGCCGCTCTTTCTCCACCAACAGCGCAATCCAAAGCGTCAAAGGAGGCAGTATCGGCAAGATGTAACTAGGCAGCTTGTTCCGGGAGAGCGAAAAGAAAAGAAACACGATGAAGACCCAATAGATGAGAAACGTTCTCTCGCGGTTTGCGAAAATGCCCCGCAGTCCCGCTCGGAACAACTCGACGACGGGCAGCAGCAGCAAGGGAGCCCACGGAAACAGGCCCGCCGCGACGATCGGGAAATAGAACCAAATGGGCTGCGGGTGACCAAGTGCCGTGGATGTAAACCGTCCCCAATTGTGCTTGATGAAAAATTCCTGGATGAACGGATCGCCGTTCCGCTGATAACAAATCAGGTACCACGGTACGGCGACAAGAATAAAGAACGCGAGGCCCGGCGAGTAAAGCGTTTCCTTCAGCGTCTTCCAGTCCCGATAGGTCACCAGATATGCGAGCGCGATCGATCCAGCAAGAACGATTGCGACCGGCCCTTTAGCCAACGTCGCCAGGCCCAGGAACACATAGAAGCCCCACAGGTATTGCTCCTCTTTTTTCCAGAACCAAAGGGCCAACAGGGCGAGCGAGCTATCGAGCGTCGCGGCCAGGAGCATGTCCATTACGGCGGCGTGGGCGAAACCGATCCATCCCAGCGTCGATCCCAACACCATCGAAGCGAGCATCGCCGCGCGCGTTCCAAACCGCTGCCGCGCGAACCGGAACCAAAATACGAGGAACGCCACGGCAGCGAGCGCCGAAGGCAGCCGTGCGCCAATCTCATTCTCGGAGAGCCGAAAGAATAGCGCGGCGAGCCAGTAATATAGAGGCGGCTTTTCAAACCACGGCTCTCCGAAAAGGCGAGGCGTGATGTAATCGCCGGTGCGAAGCATTCCCCGCGCCACGTCGGCATAGCGCGGCTCGTCGGGGCCGACGAATCCCACCGCCCCCTGGCCCAGAAAATAGAGAGAGAAGCCCAATAACAGCCACATCAGCGGATTGGATAGAAACTTCATGCGTTTACCACAGTGACGAGTGACAAGTGACGAGTGACGAGCAATAGCCAAAAATCAGCGGCGTCGCTGTCCGAGGTTTTAGGGCACTTTCAGGGTTGGTGTAAAGTTTGCGGATCGAACACAGACGTGCAGATCCCTCACTTCGTTCAGGATGACATCGTAATAGATGCATACACCAACCCTGAAAAGGGCTTAGACTTTTCACTCGTCACTCGTCACTCGTTCCGCTTCTTTGGCGCAGCCGCGAGCGAGCGCCTGAAGGAGTTTGGCGTGAATTCCGCCGAAACCCCCGTTGGACATGACGATGACCGCGTCGCCCGAGTGTAACTGCGTCAGAAGGGACTCGACAATCTTATCGGCCGTGCCGCCCGGCTCGGCCGCGATCCCGCGCTGGCGCAGGCCCTCCAGGACTTTCTCGGGATTCAGACGCTCTCGCTCGGCGATCTTTTCTCCCCGATAGACCTCGGCCATCACCACGCAATCGGCTCCGGCGAGCGCCTCGATCAACTCCGCCTCAAAGACGTTTCGCCGCAGCGTGTTCGAGCGCGGCTCGACGAGCGCCCATAGACGGCGGCCTGGGAATCGCGCGCGCGCCGCCCGCAACGTTTCGCGGATGGCAGTCGGATGATGCGCAAAATCGTCGACCACAACCACGCCGCCTTCTTCGCCCGAAATCTCCATGCGCCGCCGCACGCCGCGAAACGTTTCAATGGCGCGTCGGATCTCTTCCCATGCGATGCCATGGTGCGCCGCAAGCGCGACCGCCGCGAGCACGTTCATCGCATTGTGATCGCCCGCGAGCTGCATCCGGAGCCGTCCCAGCCGCTTCCTGCGGTGCTCCACGTCAAACTCGGTGATCTCCGCGGCGCACTGGATGTCGCGCGCGCGCCAATCTCCCTCGTCGAAACCAAACGTTTCCACGGGACAAAACGCCTTCGCAACGCACCCGCGGACCGTCGCGCTTTCCGCCTGGGCCCCGATCCATCCCCGCCGCGGCACCAGATTCACCAGGCGGCGAAAGGCCGTTTCGATCGCTTCGAGATCGGCGTAAATGTCGGCGTGATCGAACTCGACCGAAGTCAGCAGAACGGAGTCGGGCCGGTAATGTAGAAACTTGGGACCCTTATCGAAAAAGGCGGTGTCGTATTCGTCGCCTTCTAAAATAAAATATTTTCCAGCGCCGCGCGCAAAACTGCGAGTGAAATTCAGCGGCACGCCGCCGATCAAAAAACCCGGCGAGAGCGAGGCCGATTCAAAGGCCGAATGAAAGATCCAGGCCAGAATCGAAGTAGTCGTTGTCTTGCCGTGAGTGCCCGCGACCACGATCGTTTCGCGATCCCGCAAAAACAGCTCGCGCAACGTCTCCGGCATAGAAGCATAGGGAAGCTTGTTGTCGAGAACCGCTTCCACCTCTTCATTGCCGCGCGAAAGCGCGTTGCCGATCACCACCAGATCGGGAGGCGGATCGAGGTGCTCCGCGCTGTAACCTTCGTAAACCGGAATTCCCAGCTCGTCGAGCACCGTCGAGATGGGCGGATAGATTCCAGTGTCGGAGCCGGTCACGCGATAGCCTTCTTCCTGCAACAAGCCGGCCAGCGCGCTCATGGCGGTGCCGGCGATTCCGGCCAGATGAATGTGCGCTCCCGGCTTTGGCGCGATCATCGCTTCGTGCTCCTTCGCGTGGGGACAGACAATCCCGCCTGTCCTGCTATAGGCCGGGAGGCCTCGACCCGCGTGGCACTCACGGCGGATTCGAGTAGAATGAGTTCCACTTTTTCCCCGGCCACAAGCCGCGCCCTCACGCCCAGGGGAAGCGTGAGGCAGCCGCCCGTCGTGTGTCCGAATCGCAGGCCGAAGACTACTGGAACATTCAATCCATCGAGCGCCTCCAAAATGACATCGCGCAACTCGTCGGCGGGAGGTTTGCCGCAGCCAACCATCTCGCCAAACAAGAAGGCCTTTACGCCTCGGAATTTTCCGGCCTTCCGCAAGTGAAACAGCATGCGGTCGACGCGGTAGGGCTTTTCGTCAATGTCTTCGATCAGCAAAATAGCTCCGCGAGTATCGATTTCGTCGGGTGTTCCGAGCGTCGTGACAAGCAGCGACAGGCACCCACCGAGAAGCCGTCCTTCCGCGATGCCCTCCCGCCAGCTGGCGGCGTCGGAGGCGATGGTGGTTCCCGACGATGCATTCGAAAGAACCTGCTCCATCACGGCGCGGTCGTAGCGAGTTTCTCCGTCGGCGAAGCCCGAAAGCATCGGCCCTTGGAACGTCACCCAGCCGAGCTTCCGGTGGAGGAAGAGCAACAGCGTTGTGACATCGCTCAAGCCCATGACGATGCGGGGCGGCAGGCGTTTCAGGCGGCGCAGGACGGCGGGCGAGGAAAAATATTCCACGACATAATTCGACCCGTACCCGCCGCGAGTGCAGAAGACAGCATGGATTTCCGGGTCTTCCAGCATTGCAAGCAACGTCTCGGCGCGCTGGCGATGTTCTCCGGCGAAAAGGCCACTGCGTGCCAGGACCCCTTCTCCCAGAACGACGCGGTACCCGATGCGCCGCAATTCGCCGACTCCCTTTTCGAGAACCTCCGGTTTGACGGGACTCGACGGCGCGATGACGCCAACCGTGTCGCCGTGGCAAAGCGCGGGAGGTTTTTTGAGAAGTGACGAGTGACGAGTGACAAGTGAAGAGCGAGGAGAAACACGTTGTTGTGCCGATTGCTTTTTGTTCTTCAAGACTCTGGTCTCGCCTCGGTCGTTACTATTCACTGCCGAAATCTTTCTTCCACTCGTCCCTTGTCACCGCTCCATTACTGTCGCGGCTCTGATGAGTAGAACTCGCCTTTGCAGACTAGCTCCGCGGGGCCTCTGAGGTGGACTCCGTCCTTCTCCCAGCGTACACCCAAATCGCCTGCGAGCGTCCTCACCGTCACGGGAGTCTCGACCAGCCCGCCGAGAATCGCGGCCACTGCGGCGCCGCACGACCCGGTGCCCGAGGATAGCGTGAAACCCACGCCGCGCTCCCAGAACCGGACTTCGATTTCGTGCCGCGAGAGCGGGCGGAAAAACTCCACGTTAGTGCGGTTCGGAAAGAACGAGTGGGTTTCGATCTCGGCGCCCAGCGCCTTCCAGTCCCAATCGAAATTCTCGACCAGGAGAGAACAGTGCGGGTTGCCCATCGAAGTTACGGTGACTTTCCGCGCTCCGGAGGGAAGCGGCAACGGGAATCCAACGACGGGTTCCATCACAGTTGGGTCCTCGGGATCGAGAGTCGGATCGAAGGGAATCGCGCGCGTGGAAAACACGGGCATTCCCATCGCCATCTCGAAAACGAACCGGTTTTCCGCACGCGAAATCATTTGCAGGTGCTTGGGGCCTGCCCCTGTGCGGATCACGAGCGCCGGACCGAAACCGTTGGTCTCGACGAGATACGCGGCGGCACAGCGCGTTCCGTTGCCGGAGATTTCCACCTCGCCGCCGTCGCTGTTAAAAATGCGTAGATCGGCGTGCGCTCCGGGCTGAACGGCGGGAACCGTCAGGAACAAAATGCCGTCGGACCCCACGCCGTAGTGACGGTCGCAGATGCGTTGCCGCACCTCGGCCGAGGGAAGCGGCACGCCGGCGCCGCTCTCAATGACGAGAAAATCGTTGCCGGCCCCTTGGGCCTTGGTGAATGAAATGCGTTGCATAACTACAGGGACAACCGACCAGCGACAGGACAGCAGCCCGCAAATGGTCTATCTTCACTCGTAACCTTTCTCTTTGCTTCAGGCTTCGGTTTGCGAGCGCTCGTACTCTTCGATCCAGTCGGGGCGCTTCAGGACTTCGCGGGGCTTGCTGCCGTCGGGTGGGCCGATGATGCCGTCCTTCTGCATGATGTCGAGGAGGCGCGCGGCGCGTCCGTAGCCCAGACGCAGGCGGCGCTGGAGCGTGGAAGTGGACGCCTTGCCCATCTCGATCACGATCCGCACGGCGTCTTCGTAGAGGTCATCCTTTTCTCCCTCCCAGCCCTCGTCGTTTTCCTCTTCCTCGTCTTCGGGCGATTTCAGGAACTCTTCGACGTAGGAAGGCGTGGCCTGCGACCGCCAGAACTCCACCACTTGCTCGATCTCGGGCTCCGTGACCAGGGGGCCGTGGACGCGGACCAGGCGGCCGGAGCCGGGCGGCGAGAACAGCATGTCGCCCTTGCCCAAGAGCGCCTCGGAGCCGTTGGCGTCGAGGATGGTGCGAGAGTCCACCTTGGTGGCCACGCGGAACGAGATGCGCGCGGGGAAGTTGGCCTTAATCAATCCGGTGATTACGTCCACGCTGGGACGCTGCGTCGCGAGGACCAAGTGAATCCCGACAGCGCGCGCCATCTGCGCGAGGCGCGTGATCGAGACCTCGACGTTCGAGGAATCGACCATCATCAAGTCGGCCAACTCGTCGATGAAGATGACGATATAGGGGAGGCGCTGGTGTTCGCTATTCGGCTCGAACAGGTTCAGGCTCTCCGGGCGGTCGAACAGTTTGTTGTACTGGTCGATGTTGCGCACGCCCTTTTCGGCAAGCAGCTTCAGGCGGCGCTCCATCTCCTTGACGCTGTTGCGGAGCGCGTACGCGGCCACCTTCGGATCGGTGATGATGGGCGTCACCAGATGCGGGATGCCGTCATAGAGACCCAGCTCCAGCCGCTTCGGGTCCACCAGGATCATCTTCACTTCGTCCGGCGTGGCCTTATAGAGAATTGACAGAATCAGACTGTTCATCGAGACGCTTTTGCCCGAGCCGGTGGAGCCGGCAATCAACAGATGCGGCATGGCGGCGAGATCGGCCACGCGGATGCGTCCGTTGATCTCCTTCCCCAGAGCCAGTGTCAAGGGCGAAGCCGGGGCCATGAACGCCTGCGACTCCAGGATCTCGCGCAGCATGATGGTTTCGCGCCGCGCGTTGGGGACTTCGATGCCGACGGTGGACTTGCCCGGGATGCGCTCGATCAGGATCGACTCGGCCTCGAGCGCCAGGCACAGATCCTCGGTGAGATTCGTGACGCGGTTGTATTTGACGCCCGCCTGCGGCTTGAACTCGAAGGTGGTCACAACGGGGCCGGGATTAATCTGGGTGACCGCTCCGTGGACGTCAAACTCGGCGCACTTCATGACCAGTTGCTGGGCCAGCCGCTTCAACTCGTCTTCGGCGTGCGGCTCGGGACCGGCGGGTGGCTGCAAGAGGGACGTCGGCGGCAGCTTATAGCTATGCGAGATGCGCGGCGTCGGCGGCGGCTGCCGTTTCGGCGCAGGCAGACGGGGACTCTCCTCGCGCTGGCTGATCACGATGGAAGTCTCTTCGAGAGGCGGCTCCGGCGCGGCGGGGTTGGAGACGCTGACGGTCGCTTTCAGGGGTGGCAGATCGCCTTCCTGGAAACTCACCGGGCGGCTTTCGATGATCCGAGGCTTGGCTGCCAGCCTCGCCTCCTGCTGTTCCTCCTTACGTCGTGCCCGCGCTTCACTCCAGGCGCGCCAGCGGCCGCGGAGCTTGCCGATCAAAATACCAATCCAGGCGAAGTGCGAAGCGAAGCGGCCCTGGAACCAGGAGGAGGTCCGGGACATTGAAAACGAGGTCATCAGGTAAAGAGACGAAAGGATGGTAACGACCAACAGCACGGCGCTGCCCGGTCCGTTCAACAGGGCGCGCAAGCCTTCCGCCAGTAACGTCCCGACCATGCCGCCCACGGGGAACGGCGGATGAAACCGCTCGGGGAACGGGATCATCGCGAGAGACGCCATCATCGAACTGAAAAAAAGAAATGCGCCCGAGCACTTGGCGCGCGGCGAATCAATCGACAGACTGCGGAACCACCGCAGGCCGATCCAGCCGAGCAGAAATGGCAGCAGCAACGAGCAGATGCCCAGAAACTGGTAGAGGAGATCGGAGCCGTAAGCGCCCACGGCCCCCACCCAGTTTTGCGGTGTTCGCGCGGAGGAGGCGGTATTGAATGAGGGGTCGGTCTGGGAAAACGAGGCCAGGCTGAGCAGCAGCAGCAGGCCGAGCGCAATCCACACGACGCCAACGAACTCGTTCCACCGGCGGTTGGCCGTCGGCGTAAGCAGTTTCATGGTTTATTCTCCACCGCGTGAATCGTACGCGGAAATGAGCCTATCCGAGCCGCGACCGAGAGGGAGCGGTTTCTTTATGGGGGCAATCGCCCGCTATGAAGAATCGCTCCCTCTTGGTCGCGGCTCGGTTTCATAAGCAGCTCGGATTCATAAATGGAGGTCGCTTAGAGAAAAGAAGAGGCATGCGGGGAACAGGCAACACTTCCCCTTCGACTTCAGAAGCCAGTCCCTAGTTGGAAGAAAAACGCCAGAGCAAGAACTATTATCCCAAATCCTACGCGATAGTAAACAAAAATCTTGAACGTACCAAATTGCAAATACTTGAGAAAGTATGCGATGGTGGCGTATCCGACCACAGCCGAGACCAGGACGCCTAGCGCGAACGGCAACTTCATTTCGGGAGGCACGTGGCGGGCGAAGCCGTGGAGTTCCTTGAGCGCGGCGCCAGCGATGATGGGAGTGGAAAGCAAAAAGGAGAAGCGGGCCGCGGTTTGGCGCGTCAGATGCCGCAGCAGTCCGCTGGTGATGGTGATACCGGAGCGCGATACGCCGGGCACCAGAGCCAGGGCTTGCGACAGTCCGATCCAGAGCGAGTCGGCCAAGCCCACTGCGCCCAGTTCCTTGCGCTGGCGACCGACTTTTTCTCCCCAGGCCATCACGAGCGCCACCAGAATCATCGCAGCGGCGATAACCACCGGTTTGCGCCAGGTCGTCTCGACCTGCTCGTGGAAGAGCCATCCCGCCACGCCCGCCGGAACGGTGGCGGCCATCAGATACCAGAGCAACACGCGGTTCTCCGGTTCTTCCGCCGTGATTCCGGAAGAAGGGAACCAGGGTTTCGCTCCCAGGGCGACGAGGACTATATCCACCCAGGTCTTGAAGAAAAACAACCCGACGGCCACCAGCGTCCCCAAATGCAGCGCCACGTCGAACGCCAGGCCGGGGTCTTGCCAGTGGAAAAGCCACGGAATCAGGGCCAGATGGGCCGTGCTGCTGATCGGCAGGAACTCGGTGAGGCCCTGTACGGCAGCGAGAACGATGATCTGGTAGATGGGCATGGGTTCAAAGGAGGCGCTTAGCCGGAAGCGCCAGAGCTATTCCGCGTCTTGGATCAGGCGGTCCAAAATATCCTGGGCAATATAAAAATTGGTCCGACGCAATCGGTCTATGGCGCTTCTGAGATCCAAGAGCCCACGCTCGGCAGCGGCCGAAAGAACTCCCAGCGTGCCCGTAAAATGAAGTCGCCGCCGCTTCGCCTCCCGGCGCCCTCGAATTTCATCAATGACGATCTGATCGGCCCCCAGTTCTTCGGCCAACAGGATGGCGTCGCGTTCACCGTTGTTGAGATGGGACATCGTCGCATCGGGAGGTTTGCTTGGCGCATGTACCTCGATTCATGCAGGCGGCCGACTGATCCATGTCCGCACGGTTTGGGGAGAGCGCGGCCTTTGGAGTTCGTCGCTCACGGAAAGAGGAATGACTACGCGACGGTACAGGGCCGGGAGCACCTCAATCTCTCCGATCAGAACCAGATAATTGAGGGGACCGGTATCGGCGATAACGATCATCCGGCGCGCCGCTCGTCGGACGGTTTCCCCTGGACCTCGGCCTGAGCTAGGCGCGCGACCCGGCGGGCCACCTCACGGTCATGCTCCAAATCTTCGATCGTGTAATGCAAGAACACGCCATGTTGCTTCAAGAAACCGTGAACCTCCGGGGTGGTTTCAAAACCAAGCAGCCGCCGGATGTCGGCTTCTGCGAGCTGGTCGCTGCGGTATCCCTGAAGGGCCACGGCTTCGAGGACAGCGCGAGCTGGGTCCTGCCCCTCGGTGAGGAGATGGCGGACCAACTCGTCGGGAATTTCAATGGTGATCGTCACTTGGTCGTTGCCTCCGGTCCAGTATAGCCGGTTTTGAATATCACATAAAAGGCCGATACGGCGGCACTGGTTGCGGCGGCGTCAAATCTCCAGGATCACCGGCAAAATGAGCGGGTGCTTCGAAGTTTGTTTCTTGATGTAGCGTTTGAGGTCGGCGCGAATTTTCTCCTTCATCACGCCCCAGTCCATGCGTTCTTCGCCGCTCGATTGCTCGAGCGTCTGGATGATGATCTCTTTCGCCTGGCTCAAGACGCCGTCGCCGGTCTCGGCGGAGATAAAGCCGCAGCTCACGATCTCCGGCAGCGACTCGACCTTGCCGGAGTGCCGATTGATGGCGATGATCGGAAGCACGATGCCGTCTCCGGAAATATGCTGCCGGTCGCGGATGACCATGTCCTCGACCACTTCGCCGACCGAGCCGGAGTCGATACAGACTCGGCCGACGCTGACCTTGCCTGCCTTGCGGGCGCCGCGCGTGTCGAATTCCAGCACGTCGCCGCTTTCGAGTAGAAACGTTTCCTTGACTTCCTTGAGGTGCGAGGCGAGCGAGGCGTGCCGCGCCAGTTGCCGGTACTCGCCGTGAATCGGAATGAAGTAGCGCGGCTTCGAGAGGTTCAGCATGAGCTTCAATTCTTCCTGGCTGGCGTGGCCGGAGACGTGGATCGGCGCGCCGTTGCCGTCCTCATAGATCACATTGGCTCCGCGCTTGGAAAGATGGTTCAGCATCCGGAAGATGGATTTTTCGTTCCCTGGAATGACGCGGGAGGAGAGCACCACGGTATCCTCGGGCTCGATGACGGCGTGCTTGTGATTGTCGACCGACGCCCTGGCGAGCGCCGAAAGAGGCTCTCCCTGGGAGCCGGCAATCACTACCGCGACCTTGCCGCGGCTCACCTTGCCGATATCGCCGGGCCGCAGCAGCAGCCCGTCGGGAACCGAAAGAAAGCCCAACCGGTGAGCGATCTCGGTGTTGTTGATCATGCTGCGGCCGATGAAGCACACCTGCCGGTTGGTCTCGGACGCCAGGTCAACCAGGAGCTGGATGCGGTGAATGGAACTGGCAAAACAAGTAACGAAGATGCGCTGCTCGGCGCGCGTGAAGATCTCCTCCAGCCGCCCGCGCACGGCGCGCTCGGAGGGCGTATAGCCCGGCCGCTCCGCGTTGGTGCTGTCGGAAAAAAGAGCCAGCACCCCATGCTTTCCGTAATCGGCAACGGTGTGCAGATCGAACAACTCGTTGTCGGTGGGCGTCGGATCGATCTTGAAGTCCCCGGTGTGGAGCACCACGCCGAGGGGGGTGGTGATAGCGAGCATGGTGCAGTTCACAATGCTGTGCGTCACGTGGATGAACTCCACCTTGAACGGCCCGATCTCGATGCGGTCCTTGGGGCGCACCTCGCGCAGGTCGGACGTCGCCAGCAGGCCGTGCTCCTCGAGTTTCCCTTCTACCAGCGCCAGCGTGAACGGGGTCCCGTAGACGGGCACGCGCAGATCGCCCAGGATGAACGGCAGCGCCCCGATGTGATCCTCGTGGCCGTGCGTGAGAATGATGGCGCGAACCTTTTCGCGGTTTTCGATGAGGTAGGAGATGTCCGGGACGACCACGTCCACGCCGAGCAGCTCGGCCTCGGGAAACATCATTCCGGCGTCAATGACGATGATGTCGTCGCCGTAGCGGAGGACCATCATGTTCATTCCGAACTCGCCCAATCCGCCCAGGGGTATGGCTTCCAGCTTTTTGTCGCTCACAGGGAAAATAACCCTTCTCTAAAAAGAATTACAGACTGAACGGATTCGCAGCGCTCTCGCCGTTCATCGCTGCCCGGCCTTCCATCGGCTCTCCAGCTCCGCGGCGCGATCGGACACCCGATTCAACCGGTCGCTCAGCAACGCTACTTGCTGGATCAAAACCCGGCTGCGTTCGTTGAGCTTTGAAATCCAGGCATAGAGTTGTATCACCAAGAGCGTGAGACCAAAGATCACCAACAGGAACAGGGCGGAGGGGGGATAGGGAATCCCGAGAAACTGAGCGATCCGGAACAAGTAAGGGAAGCCCAGCGAAGACGCCACCAGCAGACCAAACGAAATGGTGACCCAGAGAACCGCGAAATGCTCCGTGATTTTCCTCTTCCGCACCAGTCCGAGCACCAGGACAAAGATCGCCGTCGTGATGAGAAAAACGAAGGTTTGGCCGTGTTCCTGCATAGCAACTCCCTACACAAGCGATGATGGCGTCCGTTTGCGCAGCAGGTTCATGAGAATCGCGAGCGGGACCTTAATCATGTACGCGAATGCCTCCAGAGATCCAATGCTGGACTCGCCGGCTGCGCGCTCCCTCATTTTCACCGGAACCTCGGAAATCCGCAAATTCGCACGGTGCAGCATCAAGATGGCCTCGACTTCAGGATAATCCTCGGGGTACTGCTTCGCCAGGATTCGGATGGCACGCCGGTTCCATGCCCGGAACCCGGAGGTGGCATCGGTGATCCGCGTCCCGCAGAGCGCCGACAAGATCCAGGAAAATAACACAATTCCCAGGCGCCGACCGGCGGTCGATTGATACCCGTCCCGGTCCAAAAACCGCGAACCAAGGACCATATCGCTGCCATTCTGTTGCAGGGCGGCGAGCAGTTTCGGAATCTCTTCCGGCGGATGTTGCCCGTCGCCGTCCACTTGGATGGCGACGTCGTAGCCGTCCTCGAGTGCCACGAGCAAACCCGTCTGCACGGCCCCGCCGACCCCCAGGTTGCAGGGCAGAGAGATCAGCCGGACGGCGAGACCGGAGACAACGGCTCTGGTCTGGTCGGTGGAGCCGTCGTCGACGACCAGCACATCGAGACCGGGATACGAAGCCCGCAACTCGCCGAGGAGGGCCGGCAAGCTCAGAGCCTCGTTGTAGGCGGGAACAATCGCCAGCACGCGTTGGGGCTCCGGCGCAGGTGACGGTTCGCTGCGGGCGGCAGCGGCATTCCCAACATTTGAAGCGGATATCGGATTCATCTACGATTCGTGCGCCTGCCATGCGCCGGAATTCGGCGCGCCAAGGAACCGGCTGCCCCCCGGCGCCCGCCCCTCCGACTCCGGCGCCGTTTCCCGCGTCAACGCACGCTGATGACTTCCCGCAGGCTATCCCGGGACAGGTAGAACTTCAGGGAAGCGAAATCCCGGAAAAGGTTTTCAATGGTGCGATTATTGAAATGGCGCTGTAGAGATCCCGTGCCGCGCACGGACATCTGCAAGGTGTCCTCGGCGCGGATACGGTACTGATACAAAGGCACCGGGAGGCCCGCCGCGCCGGTATGAAAGAAGCTCAGCACGGTACCGCCGGGCTTCAAGCAGCGGTGGAGTCTTTCGATTAGCGGCTTGATCAACGGATCGGCGACAAAATCCAGCATGTCCCAACACAGGATGCCGTCGAAATGCCCTTCGGGAAAATTCAGATTGTCTCGGAAGAAACTTTCCGCGGCCAGTTGGGGATCGACCTGCTTGCTCTGCTGGGAAACCGAGAGCAGAGCCGATTGCAGAAGGTCCGCAGTGTAAAGCTTATAGCCCAGGTCGGTGATGAAATTCACGTTGGCTTGCGAAGCCGCGCCCATGTCCAGGATCTGAAGGCCGGACGTTCCCTCCAACATCTTCCAGAATTCGCGCAGACCGCTGCTGCGGCGGAACTGGGGAGCGCCTTCTCCCGGCTTTGCTTCCGCGGCAGGCGCAGGCTGCCCCAGAGCCCGGCGCATCAGCCGCCGAAAATGATCGCCGAGCCGAAAATGATCGCCGAATAAGGAGAGCTCGACTCCGTCGGATGTTCCGTGGGACATGGGGACCTACTGGGAGAGAAACCGGCGGCCCGCAACTGAAACCCGGAGCCGCCGGAAAAAACTCATGCCACACTCGATGCGGCTGCCGATCCGCGGCGCGAATCGCCGGAAAATCACTAGAATTTGCGAACCTCAGCCGGAGCGGCAACCGGAGCGGCGGCGGGTCTCGATGGAATATCAACCGGGGTGGGACTTTCCGCTTTCTTTTGCTCCGGAGGTTTGGGGGCTGCCTGCCCGGTTTTTTGGATGTCAATGCTGCCCTTGAAATACGCGCCATCTTCGATGGTCACGCGGGCGGCCACGAGATCGCCGACCAGGGAACCCGTCTTGCGGATCTCCACACGCTCGGCGGCTCGAATATTTCCCTTGACGGTGCCCAGAATGATGATCTCCTTGGCGTTGACGTTGGCGTCAACCCGCCCGTTGGGACCGACCGTCAGGTTATGATCGCGCAACTCAATGGTCCCTTCGACCTGTCCGTCGATGTACAAGTCCTCGCTGCCGGAAAGCTCCCCTTTCACCAGGACCGACTTTCCGATATGCGCCACGGCTGCCTTGGCCGGGTCGTGACCTAATCCCATTCCCATTTCGGGTCTCCTCTCCTGAGGCATGCTGGACACGGTGGTGACCTCCTTGACCGGATTAACAACTGGACTTGAGACTGGATTCGAGACCGGTCTCGCAACGGGTTCGTTCTCTTCCTTGCGTTTCCACATAAATTAGTTTCCCGACCGCCGGGCCGCCCTTCTCCAATTTGGTTACTCCCACTGTCCCTTGCCTTCGTCCTGGCGTATGAGAAAAAGCACAAAAATGGAGGACCGTCGTACTTGCTCCTACGAAATCAGAAGGTCTCGGGAAAAGGGGCCTCGAATCGCTACTATAATACAGGGCCTAACGAATTGTAAAACAAAATCCTTAATCGGCCGGGAGCCGGACCCACAGTGCCTGCCGGCGCGTCCCGTGCCAGGGGGGTTCCGGGAACCCGGTGAGCGATCTGGCAAGGCCCGGTAATTCTAATACTTAAATCCGAGGCTTTGTTGCTGGGCGACTTCCCTTCCGGCTGGCAAGTCCTTCAAGTGGGCCGCCGCCGTCTCCGGAGTCGTCGAACAATAATACGATTCCTTGATGCTGTAAGACTTCATCAGGTTCCGCGCGATGGGCATAATTTCGATGTGCCAATGATAGTCGTCGTGGATGGTGGACCAGTATCCGGGGACCTCGCCGCGAGCGTGAGTGTTGGGAGAGGTGTGCACCACCAGGTGATAAGCTTCCGTCACCTGCTCCAGACGCGCCAGGCAGCGCCTCAGCATCCCGGCCAGTTCGGTCGAGTCTCCGCGGTGCAGCAGGTCGGCTTCAAAGCTCGCGTGGTGATAGCGGGGAACGATCCATAGCTCGTAGGGGACGCGCGACGCAAACGGGCAAAGAGCCAGGTAACTGCCCGAGATATCCACCACCCGCGTTCCCTGCTGCTCTTCCTGCCGCTCGATATCGCACAACACGCACCGCTCTTTCCTCTCGTAATATTCCTGCGAGGCGCGCAATTCGTAAAGAATCCGCCGCGGGATGAAGGGAGTGGCCGTCAGCTCCGTGTGCGGATGCTTGATCTCCTGCCCCGCCACCATCCCCTGGTTCTTGAAGACGCTGACGTACTTGAAGCGTCCGTCCTTCTTCAAGTCGTCGATGCGCACCGCCCAACAACTCAGCAGATCCGCGATGTCGTGCTCGTCGGCGATGGAAATCCGGCTATCGTGGTCGGGACTTTCGACAATGACTTCGTGCGCTCCCACCGTGCGCATCTTGTCGTAGATGCCCTCGGCGCGCCGCTCGGCCTTGCCCTCGATCCGGTAGAGAGGACCGGGATGCGGAAACACGCGGATCGCGCCGCTGCGGTTCTTGAACGGCAGTTGATAGATCGGCGGCCCAACCAGGACATCGTTGCCTGGACAGTAAGGACAAGTCGGGCCGCCCGGCGCCGAAGCTTCCAGGTCTCCGATCAGCACCCAGCTCTTGGTGATGGGGTCTTTTCTCAGTTCCATAACGGCAGCCGCGCTGGCTCATTTCCTTTCGAAGTGTTACCATTCCGTGAGGAAAAGATCGCTCGTATTGACAGTTCCTATTATATTCGAAACGGAAGGAATAGCGAGTAAGGACCCTGCCAAAATGACCCTCCGTCCTGAATCCGCGCGCCGCAAGATGGCTGCCGCACATCGCTGGTTTCGGATGTGGTCGCGCGTCGCAAAGGGCCTTGTCAACACCCATCATCCGTTGCTGGTGCACATCATTCCCACGCGGCGCTGCAATCTCTCCTGCTCCTATTGCAACGAATACGACGAAGTCTCGGCGCCGGTGCCTACAGAGGAGATGTTGCGGCGCATCGATCGCCTTGCCGCGCTCGATTCCTCCGTCGTCACCATCAGCGGCGGCGAGCCGCTGCTGCATCCCGAGCTGGACGAAATTATCCGCCGCATCCGCCATCACGGCATGATCGCCGGGATGATCACCAACGGATACTTGCTGGTCGCCGAGCGCATCGAGCGGCTGAACCGCGCGGGCCTGGAATACTTGCAGATCAGCATCGACAATCTTCAGCCCGACGACGTTTCGATGAAGAGCCTGAAGGTGCTCGACAAGAAGCTCGAACTCCTGGCCCGGCACGCCGAGTTTCACGTGAATATCAACTCGGTGGTCGGCGGAGGAATTCACAATCCTCACGACGCCGCCACAATCGCGCGCCGCGCCGTCCAGTTGGGTTTTACCTCGACGGTCGGCATCATCCACGATGGCAGCGGACAATTGCGTCCCATTGCCGAGGAGGAGTTGAAGGTCTATCGCGAGGTCCGCAATCTCGGCCGGCGGCGCAGCTTCGCCCGCTTCATCGACTTTCAGGACGATCTCGCGCACGGCCGCCCGCACGAGTGGCGCTGCCGCGCCGGAGCGCGTTATCTCTACATCTGCGAGGACGGCCTGGTGCATTACTGCTCGCAGCAGCGCGGCTACCCCGGCATTCCGCTCGAGAAGTATACGCTGGAGGATATCCGCCGGGAGTACTCCACGCGCAAAGGCTGCGCCCCCAACTGCACCGTCTCCTGCGTGCAGCAGGTTGCGATGGTCGATAACTGGCGCGACCCGCAAACGCTGGAAGCTTTCAGCCGGCCCCAGCCGCTCACCCAGCTCCAAACCACCTCGCGGCAATAGCGCCCGGCCGCCGCTCGAACCGTTTTCGGAACGGGCGTTGAACGGACTTGCGAGGCGTCGCGATTTCAGCTTGATTCGTTGAAACGGCTGGCGTATGTTCTTAGGCGGAAAGCCGCGGCGCACTCCGATGTCGCCGGGAGGGCTTCCCGTTCGCAGGCGGAAATCCACTTCGATTTTTTTCAGGAAGGGAAAACCATGATGACGCATTTCACTCTCGCTTCTCGACATTTGATCCGGACAATGGTGCCGGCCATCGCTCTGTTGTTGCTGATGGGTGGCTACGCGTTCGCCCAGGGGGAGGGGCGAGGTACGGAGCTTCCGAAGGGGAAGAGCTCGATCAAGCCGTTCCACATCGTCGGAAACATTTATTACGTCGGGCTGAACGACAACACCTCGTATCTGATCACGACGCCGCAGGGGAACATCCTTCTCGATACGACCTACGAATCGGGAGTGCCATATATCCGCAAGAACATCGAGGAGCTGGGCTTTAAGGTAAAGGACATCAAGTTTATCCTCAACGCCCACGCTCATACAGACCACGTCGGGGGCCTGGCGCAGTTCAAGGAGTTGACCGGAGCGAAGGTGCTGGCGATGCCCGGCGACGCTCCCGTTCTGCTCGACGGCGGCAAAAGCGACTTCCGGAGCGACGGCAGGGAGCAGTGGACCTCGGTAAAGGCGGACCAGCTCCTGAAAGACGGTCAGGAGATCAAGCTGGGCGGCACCACCATGGTCGCTCACCTGACGGCGGGTCATACCAAAGGCTGTACCACCTGGACCATGGTGGCCGAGGAAGGCGGCAAAAAGTACAACGTCGTCTTCGTTTGCAGCATGGGACTCGGCGCCAATGTGCCCTTGATCAACAACGCCAAGTACCCCTCGATTGCCGACGACTATATGGCATCGTTCAAACTCCTGAAGTCCCTGCCCGTAGATATTTTCCTGGGTTCACACGGAAGCTTTTACCACATGCTGGACAAAATCAAACGCATGGAGGCCGGCGAAGGCCTGAAAGCATTTATCGATCCCGAGGGATACAAGGAGTGGATTGCGACGACCGAGAAGCTGTTTCAGGCGGAGCTTGCCAAACAGAAGGGAGGCGCTCCTCCCACCGGCCGGACGGGAGGCTAACCTGGATTATTCGTGAACGGCTGGGCTTTTTCACTGGCCCAGCCCTTCAGAGTTAGTGTATCCTAAAACTGGGATAGATGAATGGTTCGCAGACCGGCGCCAGGCGAAAAACCGCTGTACTGGATGGGATCGTCAAAGAGAGACCTGCTGGCGTTTCCGGAGCCGGTCAAAGACAGTGTTGGCGCCGCCCTCAGCCTGGCTCAATTTGGCGGGAAGCACCCAGCGGCCAAACCTTGGAAAGGGGAAGGGCCTGGAGTTCTGGAGGTTGTCGAAGAACACGGCGGCGATGCGTACCGCGCCGTATATACGGTGTGTTTCGAGGGTGCAGTATACGTGTTGCATGCCTTTCAGAAGAAATCCCCGAGCGGCGTGAAAACAGCGCGGCCCGACGTGGAGTTGGTGTCGAAACGCCTGCAAGCGGCGCAGCAACATTACGAGGTTCACTATGGCAAGGGAAAAAGGTGAGCAGAAGGCGGAAATCGTCAAGAGCTCGGGCAACGTATTTGCCGACCTCGGATTTAAGGATGCAGAAGAGCGGCAGACCAAAGTTTTGCTGGCGGCTGCCATCCATGACGTACTTCAGCGCCGCGGGATGTCGCAGACGGAAGCAGCCCTCCGGTTGGGCATCAATCAACCCAAGGTCTCGGCACTCTGGAATTACAAACTGGAAGGCTTCTCTGTCGCGCGCCTGATGCACTTTCTAATCGCACTCGACCGTGACATAGAGATATTGATCCGCACCAGACGACGCTCGCGGCGCGCTGCCAGGATTGTGGTGAAAGCGGCTTGAAGGCGGGGGCACGGTCTCTCTTCGGGAGCCCCGGTAGCCCACGCCCTTCCCAGTTTTCCTCTGTTGTCCGCTTCATCCGGCGGAGCCTTATCCGCCGAGCATTCCGTCAAACATCTGCTATCCGCAGGATGGTTCGGTTGGATGTTTGCAACGAGGTTCCCAGAGAATTTGGGGCGACTGCCAATCTCCGGGAACCTCCCCCGCGCTGATCTTCTGCCGCAGAGGCTCCAGGCTTTCGAGCAGCCCGCCCAGTTGAACCCCCTCGTGGCAGGGCGCGAAGAGGGTAAGTTTTTCAATGCCCGCCGCCAGCAGGCGGCGCGCCCCGGCGAGATTCTTTCGCCTCAGGTGGTGGAAGGCGACGGCCACCTGAATCAATCCTTGCAGAAAATTTTTTTGGTCGCTGGCTACTTCCAGCCAAGCCTGCTCCAATTCCTCGTGGCATTCGAAGAACATCTCCCGATTGAATAAGTCGATTCCCTTCCCTAATAGCTCTCTTTGGGTGACGGTTAAAGGCGGGATGCTTCGCTCCATAAAAGCCGGCTGCGTTGCCGGGCGTATCCGAGCCGCGACCGGAAGGGATCGGTCATTCGAGAAGCGCATCCACCGCTAAACCGCTTCCTTCCGGTCGCGGCTCGGAACGAATCACCGTATTAATGGCACAGCCGCATCGCTCACTCCATCGTCTGCAGGTTCTTGTGAATAGCGTATAGCGCCAGTTCGAGGCGGTCGGAGACTCCCAGCTTATCGAAGATATTGTGCATATGGTTCTTGACCGTCTGTTCGCTGATGAACATCCGCTCGGCGATCTCTTTGTTCCGATAGCCCTGCGAGACCAGGCTCACGACCTGCTTCTCGCGGACGCTCAGCGGGGAATGCTCCTTCGCCGCAGGGTGGAAAGCAGATCCCTCCGGAGAGTGCTCTTCGGCGGCGGCCTCCGGCTTCATGGAGGTCCAAGCTTCGCCGGAATCGACCCGTTGGATGCACTCGACCAGATTTTCGAGTGCTGACTGCTTGGGCATCACGCCCGCCGCTCTCTTTCGATACATCTCCGCCGAATCGGCCTCTTTTTCCGTAGGCGTCAGAAGGATGACCCGGAGATTCTTGTATTTGTGGTGCAGTTCCTGGAGCAGTTCCGGGCCGTTATGCTCTAACATCATCGAATCCAGAAGGACGATGTTGGGCTTGCGCTCCTCCGCCATCTTCAAGGTCTGTTCGTTGTCGCCAGCCTCACCCACAACGGAAATTCCCGGCTGCTGAGCAAGTAGGTAACTTAGCCCGGATCGGAAGATAGGCTGTCGGTCGCCGATTAGAACACGGATTTTAGTAGTCCTGGGCATCCCCGCAACTGATGGAATGATAATAAGTTCTTTCACTGGATTCGAACTCTTCGCCGCAACGCAATTCTATGAATAATAGGTCCACGTGTCAATCAATTCCGATCCTCGACCACAGGAAAGGCGGAAAACCTGGCGGCAAAGAACCACTTGACACGTCTTCGGCACAGGAATACCTTTGGGGAAGAGTGAAGGACTCTGGAGTATTCAGTTACTAATTGGAACTGTCTAGATTGACTGGCAGTTTCGATGTCGAGTGAAATGCTTGGCTCACAAACAAAACGACTTTGCCACTCCCGCTTGCGAGAAGGACGCGGCACTGTGCCTGCGAAGCGGACCGTCGCGCTTCTAGTGCTCGGTCTGCTGTGTTTTCAGCTTAGCCGCGTCTATGTTGTGGTTCCTGCCGACGCCTTCCTCTGCAATTTTCCGGCCCATTCGCACGACGGATCCGCAGCCGCCGGCCACCATCACGATTATGACGAAGGGGAGGCCCTGGAAGCGTCGCTCACCCAAAATGACGATGGCGGAACCTATATCCAGCATTGCAAAGATACGCTCGACGGCCTGGGCCTGACCTCAGCGCAGCCATTCAGCCTGACAGCAGCGGCTGTGACGCCGGGGCCGGAACCGTCCGCAATCATTCTACCCGCCGAGACGCTCCCGGCTCTCGACAGCCACCTGCACCCTCCCTTCCAGCCTCCCAGAAACCTCAGCTAACAGTCCCTTAAGTACACGTGTGCGCCGACGTTCGCGCGCATAGCGTGGCTTACTCCATATTGCGGCGGCTCGCGCCCGAATTCTCAGTATTTTTCGGGACGGTGTTGGCACGCAATTTTCAATTGCCGCTGGGGAATGACATTCCCTACCGGCGGGGGGCTTTCGATGAGGAAATGTCTTTCCAGTGGCATTCCAACGGCCCGGTTATTTCCGGCCTTGGCTGCCATTCTTGTGTTTTTTTTATTTGAAACCAATGTGTCCGTACTGTTGGCGCAGCAGTCCGTGACTTCGGCCACTCTCAGCGGGACTGTGGAAGATCCGAGCGGTGCTCGCGTGCCGAAGGCTGCCATCACTGTCCATAACCATGACCGAAATCAGAATTGGACCGCGACCAGCGGCGATGACGGGCGCTTTCAGTTCTCATTGCTTCCGGTCGGCTCCTACGAATTGAAAGTGGCCGTCCCGGGATTCGCTCCCTTCATCCGGGAGATGCCTCTGACGGTCGGCGGGGCGCTGGACGTAACGGTTCGGCTCCAGGTGGCGGGCGAGCAGGAGACGGTGGAGGTCACCGGCTTCGCGCCCGTGATGGAGACGGCGCGCACGCAGATCACGGAAACCATCGTCACCCGCGAGATTGAAAGCCTTCCTTTGAACGGACGAAACTATCTGGATTTGGCCCTGCTCTCTCCCGCCGTCTCCCGCACCAACACCGGCAGCAACGAGCGATTCGCTGAAACGTCGGCAGTCGCCGGCACCGGAATCTCCATCGCCGGACAGCGGAATCTCAACAGCGGTTTTGTCGTGGACGGGCTTTCCGCCAACGATGATGCTGCGGACCTGGCGGGCACCTCGTTTAGCCAGGACGTGATCCGCGAATTTCAGGTAGTCACTTCGGGCGGCATCGCGGAGTTCGGCCGCGCGTCCGGTGGCACCGTAAACATCCTGACCCAATCCGGGTCGAACAACTGGCGCGGCAGTATTTATGGATTTCTGCGGAACCAGCGGTTCGACGCCCGGAATTCGTTCAGCGCGGGTAAGAGCCCCTGGACGCAGACGCAGTACGGCATGAGCCTGGGCGGCCCGTTGCAGCGCGACCGGGCGTTCCTGTTCTCCAACTTCGAGCAGGAGCGTTTGCATCGCTCCGGCTTCATCACCATTTCGCCCGCGAACGTGACCACGATTAATACGGCCCTGGATCAGGTTGGATACGCGCCCCCGCGCGTGGTAACCGGCCAATACTCCACTGGGGACGACCGGACGAATTTTTTTGCCAAGGCGGACTATAACTTGAGTGAATGGAATCGTCTCGCCGCCCGCTACAGCCTTTACGATATTTCCAGCCCCAACGCCCGCAGTGTTGGCGGATTGAGTACCGTCAGCCGCGGCACCGTCGTGGCGGATCGCGACCAAACGATTGCGCTGAACGATGTGGCCACTCTTTCCGCGGACTCGGTCAACGAAGCGCGTTTTCAGTTCACTCGCAGCCGGCTGGAGGCGCCCGGCAACGATCTGGTCGGTCCGGCGGTCACAATCTCGGGAGTCGCGAACCTCGGCGCCTCCACGTCTTCTCCAACCGGGCGCGACACTGATCTTTATGAAATCGCGAATAACTATTCCACGCAGAAGGGTTCCCACTTTTTGAAGGCGGGCGTGGACTTTCTTTACAACCGGGTCAATATCGTCTTTCCCGGCTCGTTGTATGGCGCCTATACGTTTACGTCACTCGCCAATTTTCTGACGGGGAACTACATTACTTACGGGCAAGCCTTCGGGAAATTGGCCTGGTTCCAGTCCAATCCCAACTTCGGATGGTTCCTCCAGGACGAATGGAAGCCGCGTCATGGTTTGACGATCAACGCGGGCCTGCGTCACGATGTCCAGTGGCTCGTCGATCCCATCCAGACCAGCAGCCATAACTTCAGTCCCAGGCTCGGCGTGGCGTGGGCACCTGGTGCACACAAGACGGTGCTTCGGGCCGGGTTCGGCCTCTACTACGACCGGATTCCTCTCCGTGCGGTCGCCAATGCGTTGCGAGGCTCCGGCGTGGACTACAAGGCGGTGACCCTGCAGCGAAGTCAGGTCGGCTCGCCGGTCTTTCCGAATAAGCTTACCTCGGTTCCCTCCGGAGTGCTGATCAACCTTGCCACGATCGATCCTGACATCAAAAGCGAATATGGCTTGCAGGCCAATCTGCAAATCGAACGCGAGCTGACGCAAGGTTCCTCCATATCGGTGGGCTATCTCCACCTGCGCGGGCTGCACATCATCATGCAGCGCAACCTGAACGTGCCCACGCTCACTGCGGCGCAAGACCCCGTGAATCTCGGGCGTCCCAACCCGAACTATGGGAACATCACCGAGTACAGCGGCCAGGGCGACTCGTATTACAACGGGTTGACGGTATCGCTCCAGAACCGCACGCTGAAATGGACCACGCTGCGCTTCTCCTACGCGCTGTCGAAAACCATCGACAACGCCGGAAATGCGTTCTTCAACTCGCCGCAAAACAATTACAATCTGCGGGATGATCGCGGTCTTTCCGACAACGACCAGCGACACCGCCTCACGCTCAGCGGGCAAATTGGGGTCCCGCCGTTAACGTCGGGCAGCGTTTTGAACAAAGCCATCGGGGGATTCCAGTTGAGCACCATCTTTACGTATAGCTCTCCGTACCCGTTCAACATTCTGACGGGTGGCCAGACCCTCCAGACAACCAGCGCGCGCCTTCCAGGAGTTGGGCGAAACACCGGCGTAGGGTTCAACTTTGCATCTCTCGACCTCCGGCTGAGCCGCAAAATTTCTCTAATGGAAAGCGTCGGGATGGAAATCATGATGGAGAGCTTCAATTCGCTGAACCGAACGAACCTGCAATTCCCGAATAACGTCTTCGGCACGGGAGCCGCGCCGCTCGCCAGTTTCGGCAAAGCAACTGCCGCAAACGACCCGCGGCAGATCCAATTCGGGTTGCGTGTCAATTTCTAATGCAGTGGAGAAATTCGATTCTGAATGAAATACAATTCGAGCCTTGGTCGAGCGGCGGACGGCTGGCGCGGCTCCGGAAAGTTCCGTTGCTGGTTCTATGCTGCATCGCCGCGGCTGCGAGTGCGTGGGGCCATGCGACGTTGTTGCACATGGAGCCTTCCGCGAACACTCGGCTCTCCGATCGTCCCGAACGAGTGCGCCTGTCGTTCAACGAGCGCGTGGAGTCTGTCTTCAACTCCATTCGAGTCGTGGACCGGGAGGGCAAACGGGTTGATTGGGGCGAGTCCCGCTTGGTGGGAGAAGGCGACACGCTGGAAGTTTCTTTGACGCAGATAGACGCCGGTCCATACACCGTGCTGTGGCGAGTCAACTCCGTCGACGGGCACCAAGTCCAGGGCCACTATGGGTTCGGCCTGCGGTCGGAGCCTCCCGACGAAACCGGCATGGGGCATTTTGTTGCCGCGGAGCCAGCGCCGCTTGGCGGCTATTATATGCCGGTGGTGAGGTGGGCTGGCCTTTCCGGTTTGGTTCTATGGCTGGGCGGGCTGAGTTTTCGGATGCTGGTCTTCCTGCCTGCCGTGGGCGCAGTTGTGACCGCCGAAGATTCCGGCAATGACTTCATCGGCGCCGCGTCGAGGCGCTCGACCTGGATTCTATGGGCAGGGGCTATTTCGTTTCTTGGGTCGGAATTGCTGGCTCTCGGGGGTCACGCTGTTACGTTCACCGGCCTGCCGCTGGTCCAGGCGATTTCGCCTTCGACGCTCGCGACGGTTCTTGCCACCACCAGCTACGGGCAGTGGTTCGCGATTCGAATGCTGGGAGCCTGCGCGTTATTGGTCCTGTGCCTTTGGGCGCTGCGTCCCTTTGGTTCGAAGCGCGGAGAAAACGGATTCGGCCCGCGTACGGGACCGCTGACGGGAGCCGGGTACGGAGCTTTGGGCGGCTTGATCCTGGTTACCGTCCCGCTGACCGGACACGCCCGCGCCGTCTCGCAAGCGGCGTTTATTGCGGTGGGGAGCGATTGGGCGCACTTGGCCGCCACGGCCGTTTGGATTGGGGGCCTGGTCCATTTTGGGGCGGTGGTCCGGCTGGCGGATCACGGAGGGAACGGCGGCGCGGCCCTGCTCGGTAATCTCGCGGGCCGGTTCTCGCGGCTCGCTCAAGTTGCCGTGGGAGTGCTGCTGTTGAGCGGCGTCTACAACGCCTGGCTGCACCTGCCGTCCTGGATCTCGTTCTTGTCCACCGCTTATGGCCGCGTGCTGCTCGGGAAGTTAGCCGTTCTGGTTCCGATCTTGTGGATCGCCGCCGTGAACCGGCAGCGAGCGGTGCCGGCGCTCCAGCGATTCGCGCTCGATCCGCGCTCCGCCCGCGAGTGGGCGAGCCGATTTCGGAAGCTGATCGGCGCCGAAACCGTGCTGGGAATCGCAGTCCTGGCGCTCGCGGCCTTGCTGACCAGCCTGCCACCGGCGGCAACTGTTACAGCGGCCGGACCCTTAACGCTGAGCAAACGGAATGCCGATATGACGGTAGGACTACGGCTCGATCCGAACCGCGTGGGGACAAATCGGGCGTGGGTCAAGCTGCAAGATTTGCACGGCCGGGCAATGAGCGACGCTAAGCGCGTCACGCTCTACGTTCGCTCGCTCGACATGGACATGGGGCTGGAAACGATCCAGGCGCAGCCACAGACCGAGGGCGACTATGGGGCCGAGGTGGTCCTTTCCATGGCAGGCAGGTGGCAGGTAAGCGTGGAGGTTACGCCGGAGCGCGGCGACACGTTTGTAACGGAGTTTCAAGTATCGCCGACGTTGTAGCAACGCGGCAACGTCCGATATCGAGGAGGTCCTTCGATGAAGTTCGAAAGGAAAATGCGGCGTTCCGGCGTGGTGCGAGTGCGCTGGATTTCGCTCGCCGCGGCCATCCTGGCTGGAATATTTTTGGCGACGCCCATTTCGCCGTTGTGGGCGCATGTGACGTTGCGGCCAACCCAGCCGTTGCGGCCCAAGGGCTTTGCCAACGTGAGCCTGGTGGTGCCGAACGAACGGCATGTGGATACCACGAAGATTTCGCTCGAAGTTCCGCAGGCTTTTCTCAAAGCGGGAGGCCGGTTGAGCCGCGTGGAATATCCGCCCGGATGGCAGGTGACACTCGATAAGGAAGACAAGCCGGGCGACGTTTATCGGAACGAAATCGACGAGCGCTCGAAGCGCCAGGCCGACGCCGAGCGCAGCGGAAAACCCGGCAAGACGGAGGCGGAGAAGCAGGAGCAAACAGTTCTCGACGAGCTGCGCAAAAAATGGATTAAGAAGGTGACGTTTGAAGGAGGCTCGATCCCACCCGACGGCTTCAAGACGTTCCTGCTCAGCTTCGAGCTTCCCGACACCGCGGGCGAGTTCCGCTTCCCAGCCGTACAGGTTTATTCGGACGGGAAAGAGGTCTCCTGGTCCGAGCTGGTCCAGGGCGCGGAACACCCGGCGGCCTCGATTGTCGTGGAACGGCCCGGTGTTCTGCCAAGCATGGCGCTGCCGATTTTGACATCGCTATTATTGCTGGCTGTCATCGCGCAATTTTTCCTGATGGCAAGGCTACGAAAAAAAGAACGCGGCTCGGAACGCGCTGTGGTCGGCGCCCGGAATTAATCCGTGAATCGAAGATAAAGGGGAGAATCGGATGCAAGTACATACAAGAGATGCGGCGCGGAAAACGTCTGTCCTCTTCCTCACGGCGATGGCGAGCCTTGGATTATGCCTCACGGCGTGCCGCTCACAGAGTCCACCTCAAACGGAGCAATCGCAGAAGCCGGCAGAGGTGAAGCGGTATGAACTGAAAGGCAAAGTTGTTTCCACGGACATGCCGCAGAAGAAAGTGGTCGTGGATGCCCAGGATATACCGGGATTTATGGGAGCAATGACCATGCCGTACCCGGTCAAGGATGCGGGATTGTTGGACAAGCTCGCCGCTGGCGATCAAATCACGGCGCAAGTGGTGCAGAGTGGGAACGAGTTTTGGCTGGAAAATATCGTGGTAGTACAGAAGGGAACGGGGGCCCAGGCATCCCCTTCCAAGTAGCTGCATTTGCTGGCGCCGTACCAATCGGAACTGCCCGTATGATCCGGCTGGAAACCGGGGCGTGACCCGCGTCACATCGGAGACGCGGCATGATCGGCAATAATTTGTGACGGATGCGCCCCAGCCGGGGGTTGGTAAGCGGTTCCGCCTTGTCATGAAATCCGGGGTTGTCGGAGCGAGAGTTGCGGCGGTTACCGTCCCGGCTCCAGCGGCAATCCCATCGAACCCGCCGAGCATCGTACTCGTAGAAGGCTCGCGAGCTTCGACTCGGCTGCGGAGACGCTGAAAAAGGTGATCATCATGAAAACCAAAAGTATATTCCTAATCGCGCTCATGCTATTAATTCTTGCATTTTCTATCCCGGCCTTTCCCCAGGCCAAGAAGAGCGCGCCAAGCACTCCCAAGAAACACCGGGACCACAATCCCAAACACGGCGGGACATTCTTTATGGCTCTGAATCAACAGCACCACCTGGAAGGGGTCCTCGAACGGCCCGGGACATTCCGGGTTTATTTGTATGACGTCATTTCCAAACCGCTGGCGCCGGCCCAGGCGAAGCTGGCTTCGGGAACCGTGGAATGGGGGGAGGCCGAGAACGCTCCGGAAACGCCTCTCACGCTCAGCAAGGACGGCAGCACTCTGGAAGCCTCCTGGGACAAGGCCAAGCCGCCGATCGCCGTGACGCTGCGAGTGCGTTTCCCGGGCGCCCCGGCGAAATCCCGGCCGGAGCTATTTACCTTCGACTTTCAGGATTACTCCGTTCCGCCTCCGGCCTCCGCAGGGCACGAGGGTCAGACAATGGACCACTCGACAATGGATCATTCTTCGATGGGGCACGGCAGCTCCGGGACGCCCGCGGGGAAGCAGCCACCCGCTCCCGCGCCACAAAAGACGCATTAAGGAACAGCTTCGCCACGAAGGAGCCGTTTACATTTGGTATGGATCAATCGGAATTGGCTGAATTCGCGGAAGGGGGCAGTAGATAATTAAGGAGCCATCAAGTCGCGCAGCGCGCGCAGCATGTCGGAAACCGTGATGATCCCGACTAGCCGTCCCGCCTCCACCACCGGCAAACAACCCAGCCGGTTGGTAATGAGCAGCTCCGCGGCAACCGCCAAAGATGCCTCGGGGTTTGTGGTGATCAGATTCCGCGACATCACCTTGCTCACGTCGGTAGCTTCGAAAACTCGGTTGTATTCATCCGGCGGGAGAGGGACCAAAAGAGACGGCGAAAGACGCGCTACATCGCGATCCGTGAGCACGCCCACTACCTTGCCGCCTTCGACAATCGGAATGTGGTGCAAGTTCAAACGGCGAATCAACAAAAACGCATCCAGGAGACTGTGCCCGGCACCGAGCGTTTGCGGATCGCCGGTCATGTAGTCCTTCACCCGAGGAACGGACCGATCTTTTGCTGCACTGGATTCATCCACCATCGTCGCCCTATCTGGTAAAAAAGATGCTTCCGCGGAAAGACCCGATTCTAGCAAATCCCCGCGTGGTTCACAATCCGGATGGCATTCACGGGCCGGCCTTCTGCGCCTCTAACGTCAGCGCGGGTACAATTGCATTCAGATCACCGACCACTCCATAGTGCGCCACCTGAAAAATGGGAGCATGGGGGTCTTGATTGATTGCGATGATCCGTTTCGAATCGCTCATCCCGGACAAATGCTGGCTGGCCCCCGAGATCCCGCAGGCGATATAAATTTTGGGAGCGACGCTTTTGCCGGAGGCCCCCACTTGCCGGTCGCGGGGCAGCCATCCCAGATCGACCAGAGGCCGCGAGCAGGCTAGGACCCCTCCTAATGCATCGGCCAGTTCCTGAATGATTGGAATTCTCTCCCGCTCGCCAATTCCCCGGCCCACCGCAACGATGATCTCCGCCTTGGATATATCAATCCCGGTTGTGGGTTCCTCGACGACCTCCAGCAACCGGCTGCGGAAGAGAACGCATCGAAGATCCACTTGTACAGGTTCCACCGGCGCGGCATCGCCAGAAGCCCGCGACGAGGAGGTTACACCTTTCTGGGCCGTGATTCCCTTTTGGAGCGCGACTACAACCAGGTCGTTGGCCAGATCGTTTCCCTCCAGGAGCATCCGCGCATGCAGGGTTCCGTCGAAAAGAGGCCGGGTGACAACCAGGGATCGTTCGCGCAGTTCCACGTTGACGCAGTTGGTCAACGCCAGCGCTCCGAGCTTGGACGCAGCCGCTGGAGCCAGTTCCATTCCGGCCAGGCTATATCCGATCAGCAGTAATCGCGGATTCATTCGGCCGGCGACTTCCGCGATGACGTGAGCCTGCGCCTCCGCTCCGGCCTGCACCAGCACCGGGTCGTCCGCCACTAGAATTTTGTCCGCGCCGGTTTGGCGCAGGGCGTCGGCAACTCTGTCGAGGCCACTATCCGGTTCATGGCCCATCACCAAGACCGCCAACTGGCCCTCGAGTCCGTCGGCGATTTCGCGGCCTTTGGCCAGCATCTGGAAAGTGATGGGTTCCACGGAGTCTGCCCTGTGCTCCGCCACTACCAAAACATCGCGCCGCATGGTTACCGTGCCTCCTTGATCCTGGCAAGCAGGTTAGCTGCGACCTCTTGGGGGTTGCCGGAAAAAAACTCCACTCGGGACGTTCGCTCGGGCGGGAAGACGTCGAGAATGCGGTAGCCGCGCGGAATGAGCGCGTCCGCTTCCAAGCCGAGATCAGCGAGCGAGAAAGACCGCACCGGCTGCTGGCGGGCGCGCATGGTTCTTGCGGGAGGAACGTAGGTGAGCGGACGGATGCCGGTCTGCACGCAGAGCAGCGCCGGCAACGAAAGTTCCATGTCGGCATACCGTCCGCCGCCCAACTCCTTGCGCACGCGCAGCGCGCCGCCGCTCGTGAGTTGAATCTCCACGACAGCATACGCAAATGGGATGCCCAGTCTCACCGCCACCGCGATGCCGGCCTGCCCCGAGAGCGTGTCGCGAGACTGCGCCCCCGAGAGGACAACGTCGTATTCGAGTTTCTTAAATGCTGCCGCCAGAACAACGCCGGCACACTGCGAGTCCTGCGTTTGAGCGTCGATGCGCACGGCCCGGTCGGCGCCCTTGCTCAATCCGAGATACAAAATTTCTTGTGCGGCGAGCGGCCCCATCGTGACAACGGTGATTTCTCCTCCGTGCGCCCGCTTCAGGGCAACGGCCTCCTCCAGGGCCGCTTCATCGCACTCGTTCATGGAGAAGAATTCTCCCTGGTATTGGAGGGACTTCCCGTCCGATGCGACTTTGGCCTCGTGGACGACTCCCGGTACGGCCTTGCAACAAACTATTATCTTCATAGAAGCTCTTGCATAACCCCCTCGCATTCCCGTAAGGGCACGGTTTTAACCGTGCCGATCGCAGAACGGGAAGAAGGGGGCTTCAGCGCCTGAGGTGCGTCCTTGGCCCTCAGCGGCTAAAGCCTCTTGTTTCCCCACACGCTTTCGGCACGGTTAAAACCGTGCCCTTACAATACCGTAATTCGAGTTATGCAACAGCTTCATAGACTTTTTCCCGGCTCGTTACCGCGCGGCCGCATTCGTGCCCGCGACCTTTCCCGTGACTGCGCCTCGCGTCAACCCGGCTCCGCTTGGGTAGTTATAATAAAAAAATCCAGCGGTCATCTCTCCGGCGGCGTAGAGACCCCCAATGGGCCGGTCCCAGCGGTTCAGGACCTGGCATCGATTGTTGATCTTGAGGCCGCCATAGGTGAACGTCAGACCGCAGGCCGTTGCATAGGCGGCGTAAGGCGGTGTATCAATCTTCTGCGCCCAATTCGATTTCGGCGGGTAAATGCCCCTCGTTCCCTTGCCGTCACGAACGACCTCGTCAAACGCGCGGTCCGTCATGACGGCATTGTTGAACTCCTCCACCGTGTTGACCAGCGTGCGCGTGTTGATCTCCAGCTTTTCAGCCATCTCCTCGATCGTGCCGGCGACGACGGGTGTAGCTCCATCGTATAGCTCGCGCCGGAGCGCATCCTGGACCTTGGCGTCGAAGATTTGATAGGCGATGCCGCCGGGCTGTTGCAAGATCTCAGCGCCATTCTTTGCATATGTAAAAGCGTGGAAGTCTTCGCCCTCATCGAGGAACCGTCGCCCTTCCGTGTTCACCATGATGCCAAAAGTCCATCCGTAGCGGTGGGTACGATACCGGCGATGGACCGGATCCAGGAAGCTGGCCTCGTAGTCGCCGGCGTCGGCGTCGATGGGAGAGGCATGAGCGCCGCTCCAATGGCCCAGCGGCTGAGCGCCAACATCAAGCGCCATTTGGATTCCTTCGCCGGTGTTATATCGGGAGCCGCGCACTTTTGCCAAATCCCAGCCGCTGCCAAGAAATTGGGCCCGCAGGGCGGGATTGGCTTCGAAGCCTCCGGAGGCCAAGACCACGGCCTTCGAGTGGATTTCACCCGACCCTTTGGGGCTTTCGTACGCCACGCCACAGACTCCTTGCGCTGCGTCCGTGAGCAGACGAACCGCTGCCGTCTCGAAGCGGATTTCAACCCCCTTGCTCTGGAGAATCCGGTGCCACATTTCGATCAGGCCTGCCCCTCCGTCTTTGGGATGGATGAAGCTCATCCCGTGATGCCACCGGAAGCGCTCGTCCTGGGGCACGGCGGCTTCATAACGGATCTCCCACTGGATGCCCTTCTCCAGCATCCACTTTACGGTGGGATATGACTCGTTCACCAAAAGCTCCGCCAGCTCCGGCGCGGCTCGGCCTCGTGGAACGCGCATCATGTCGCCATAAAAATCGTCCTGGGTATAGGGAGGAAGGTCGATCTTTTGCCACTCGCTTTCGGGGACATGCGGGAAGAGAGTCTTCACATCGGCGATGCCATTGTGTGTATGCCGGAACTGTGCGCCATGGCTGAACCATGTATTCCCGCCTTTCTTTTTCTCGGGAGCCTTTTCCAGCACCAACACCTTCGCTCCCGCTTCCTGAGCGGCGGCGGCCGCGGTTGAAGCGGCGTTCCCCAGCCCCACCACAACCACATCGTAATCGAGCGCCGTCATGAGAATGTTCCCTCCTGTATTTCATCCATTGCCGTCAAGCATCGTATGACCGTTCGAGAAGTTCCGCAATATCCGGCTCCTTGTTGTGACTGTAATGACTTTTCTTGGTTAGCCGATAAAGCCCGGATATATCGATTGAGTCATCAACAAATTTTTCTGACAACATGTCGCCAAGCGACAGCATGTTGTCATTTTTGGTTGTCATTTTCGATGCAATATCCTTCCAAAAAGTGCGTTAAATACTTATAAATATTAGGGTTAGTTAATTTTGATGAAGTTGGTAGTCGGATTGCCTTAACCATTACTTAGAGATTCAGGAAGGAGAAAGTTTTAATGCATCCCCCCTTCTCGGTTCTATTGGTGAGCGGCAACGATGGCGTTCTAAAGCCGCTCCTGGAGGCTCTGGAAAAGATTGGGTTTGAGGCTGGCGTGGCTCGAAGCTGCGGGCACGCAAAGACAATGCTGGAGCGGCCAGATCCTCCAGCTTTGCTGTTCGTCGATGCGGTTCTGCCCGATGGGAAATGCGAGGACGTAATCGGTTGGGCGGCGCGCTCTGCGACACCGGCCCAGGCCATCGTGATTGTGGAGACCGTCGATTACGATCTCTATCTCGATGCCTTGGAAGCAGGTGCTGTCGATTTCGTGACACCGCCTTTCTCGGCTGCCGATATCGCATGGGTCCTGAGCAGCGTACGAGAAAAGAGCGCCAGCCTCAGCCATCTGGCGGCCTGAGGGGTTCTCGGCGGAGGCAATCCGATCATGCTGAAGATCACGGTTCAAGAAAGCTCCGGTAACCCAAGAGTGCTTCTCGACGGGAAGCTGGCCGGAGATTGGGTGAAGGAGCTCGAGCAAGTTTGGCAAGGGATTCTGGCCGGCGCACCGGCCCGGAATGTGACGCTGGATTTGTCCGGCGTCACCTTCGTGGATGCCGAAGGCAAGCGCCTCTTAACCAGCATGATGGGACACGGAGCTAAGTTCCAGAAACCGCAATTATTGGTCAAATTCATCGTGGAAGAAATGCAGAATAGCCAGAAAGGTTTGACACCGCAATAGGAGAAAGTTATGAGTACCCCCACTCGTTTGGAATGGAAAGAGATTTTTTCGGACTGTTCACCCAATGCTGGAACGTTCCCGTGCAGTCTCGCCGTGGAATCGCGCAAGGCACTCGGGGCCATCGCCTTTACGGCCTCTTATCCGGAAGGAACGATTCTCTTTACGGAAGAGGAAGCGCCGCGAGGCGTTTTTATCGTGCTGAAGGGCCGCGTCAAGATCTCGATGACCTCCGCCGAGGGCAAGACTGTCATTTTGAGGATTGCCAAGGCTGGAGAAGTTGTCGGGTTGCACGCCGTGGTAGTCGGAGAGCCTTATCAAGCTGCCGCTGAAACTCTGGAGCTTTCCCAGGTTTCATTCGTCAAGCGGGAAGCCTTCTTGAGTTTCCTCCGCGAGCATCCGGAAGCCGCTTTGCAAGCCGCGCGGCAATTGGGCCTCGACTACCACATGGCGTGCGAGCAGGTTCGGGCACTGGGGCTGTTGCATTCGGCTCCGAAAAAGCTGGCCGGCTTTCTGCTGGAATGGTCCTCGGCCGGCCAATCGGCCAAGGACGGCGTCCGTGCCAAGCTGACTTTGACGCACGAGGAGATCGGCCAGATGATTGGCGCCTCCCGCGAAACCGTGACGCGAACGCTCTCCGATTTCAGGAGCCAGCATCTCGTGATGCTGAAAGGCTCGACGCTGGTCATTCCGAACCGCGCCGCCTTGGAACATTTTGCCCAAGTCTACTGAGTTGTCTTTAACCCGCCGGCGGATTCCAATTTTGCCCGCCCATCGCAGAGCGCCGGCGCCGGGAATCGGAAGGCCCGTTGTAGAACAGGCCAGTTAAGATCGGATTCCCGGTCCGGCGCTCTCGCCCCTCTCCCTTCTGTCTTCCATCGCCACCGCCACTATCCGTTGAGCGGGGAAGCGCCCCATCAGCACTAACTAAATTCGGTTTGCGGCCTTCGCTTCCGGCTTGCCCGAAGGGCAATACCGTGAATAGGACCTACGGAGAAAGAAATCACCGGAGCAAATTCAACCCCGCAAGGGGTTGACCGCCATCCTGTGGTTGTCCGGCCCCTCCAGGGCCGTTACCACCTTTATGGACCCTTTTCCGTAGGTTAAAACCTACGGCTATTCACGGTCGGCCCTTCCGGGCCGGGCGCACACCACAAAAGCCGCGCTCCTGTCTGTGACGGCGATCACAAACGACAGTGCGCGCCGTCACTGCTTCCTTATGTAAGCGCTGTTAAATTAAATCTTCGGGCGACTAGAAGGTCGTGCACGGACGGGCAATAAAATCGGGATTGCAGTCCGTGCAAACGGGGGAGACCTTAACAGTCGCCCGATAATTTTTGCTCCGATCGAGCAATCCAGACTTGCCTCATTCCGTAATTTCCTCTTGTAACCCAACCAATTGCTTCCGGCAAGCCGGGACGAATGGGCATCGCGCATTTGGCGCGGGGCGCTTTTCATTGGAGAATCGGCCCGAAAATGTGCTATTTTCTTACAGATCGATCCAGCATGGCGGGAACAGGCACGGTCCAGGGACGATCTGAATCTTGATAACAGGGAAGGTTTGTCATGACTCCGAAGAACTTCTTTCTGGAAAGAATCGGGATGGGGCTTTTTGTCGGGATGCTGGCTGCGTTCTTCGCCGGCGTATTGCCCCCCGGATTCCAGGCTCATGGTCAAACCGCCACGGGGGAGATCGTCGGAACCGTGAAGGACTCCTCGGGCGCGGTAGTGCCGGGCGTGGGACTGACCATCACCCATCGGAATAGCGGCCAGGCGCGCCGTTTGATCACGGACAGCAGCGGAAATTACGTAGCCCCCTCGCTCCCGATCGGTGAGTATACGATCAAAGCCGAGATGGCGAATTTCAAGACCCAGATCCGCGAGGGGATCGTGCTGCAAGTGGGGCAGCAGGCGCGGGTGGACCTGGCGATGCAATTGGGAGAGATTACCGAGCAGGTCACCGTTCAGGAATCGGTTCCCTTGCTGCGGACCACCAATGCCGAGGTAAGCGAGGTCATCACCAACCAGCGGATCGTGGACCTTCCGCTAAACGGCCGCCAATTCGTCCAACTGACGACTTTGAGCGATAACGTGTATTTGACTCCGCAAGGCACTCGCGGCGCGGCGCTGGGGCAGACCGGGCGACAGATTGTAGTCGCGGGACAGCGGGCCGGCCACAACATGTATTATCTCGATGGAGTCTCGATCACCGATCAGTATTTCAACAATCTGGTGTTATCGCCTTCCATCGACGAAATTCAAGAGTTCAAGATTCAGAAGTCCATCTACTCCGCCGAATTCGGCGGGAAGGCCTCGGCCAGCGTGAACGCCGCCACCAAAGCGGGTTCCAATTCGCTGCACGGCTCGCTGTTCGAGTTCATCCGAAACAACGTCTTCGACGCCCGGAATTTCTTCGACACCAGCGTGAAGCCCCCCTACCGCCAGAACCAGTTCGGAGGGACCTTGGGCGGGCACGTGAAAAAGGACCGGACCTTTTTCTTCCTGAGCTACGAAGGACTGCGCGTCCGGCAGGCGCTGACGCGAACGTTTTCGCTGCCCACGGCGAGGGTGCGCAGCGGCGATTTTTCGGGCCTTTCCACGATCTACGATCCGTTGAGTACGGACCCCGCGACCGGAAGGCGACAGGCGTTTCCCGGCAACCGGATCAATCGGCCGCTGGACCCGGCAGCCGTTGCGTTCTTGCAGAAACTGCCTCTCCCCAATCTTCCGGGCGAGGTGCAGAACTTTGTCGCCAGCCCCAGCCTGCGGGACAATCACGACGAAGGCACCGCGCGCGTCGACCAGGCGCTCGGTCCCAGGGATAATCTTTTCGGCCGCTTCACCATCGCGGATTTGATCACCTTCCAGCCCTATGGCAGCACCCAGCTCAATGAGACGCTGGTTCCCGGTTTCGGTTACGAAATCACCACGTACACCCGCAACGTGGCTTTGAACTACACCCACATCTTCACCCCCAGCCTGATCGACGAATTCCGGTTCGGCTATCTCCGGGTCACCGGGGGACAGCAGAGTGAAAACCAGGGAGTCGATTTTGGGGCGCAAAACGGCATCCAGGGCATCTCGCGAGACCTTCGCAAAGTCGGCTATCCGGCGATTAATTTTTCCGACGCCTACAGCACCGCGGGAGATTCCAGCTCTCTGGTCACGCGGCGCAATAACAGCTTCGATTTCTTCGATAACCTATCCTGGATTCGGGGAACGCACAGCATGAAGTTCGGGACTTATTTCTACCGGCTGCGATTCAATCCGCAGGACTCGCCCAACGCGCGGGGCGCTTTTGTCTTCAGCCCGCGCTTCTCTTCTTCGGCGGCGGGGCTGGCGGACGGCAACTCGTTCGCCGATTTCCTGCTGGGCTATCCTTCGAATGCCTTGGGGGGGATCGGAAGAGGCGAAATGGATGGCCGCACCCTCTGGACGCACCTCTACGCGCAGGACGATTGGCGCGCCAGACATAACCTGACCGTGAACCTGGGACTCCGCTACGAGATCAACGGCCAGATGACGGATACCGGAAACCGGCTGTCCAACATCGAGCTGAATCGCTTTGTGGTCTCGAGCGACAGCGAAGGGCGAATCCACCCCGACGCCAATCCGTTGCTGCCGGTGATTCCGGTTCCTTACGTTTCGTCGAAGGACGCCGGATATGACCACTCGTTGCAGCTCCCCAACTTCCACCGCATCGCGCCGCGCATTGGATTTGCCTGGACTCCCTTCGGCTCCGAAAAGACCGTGATGCGAGCGGGCTACGGCCTGTACTTCAACCAGGCGGCCTATAGCATCCAGGTGGCGCTGGCGCAGAATCTTCCGTTCTATTTCAACAAGAGCGTGACCACGGCCGCCGACACGCGCGTCCCCACGCTGACGACCGAAAATATCCTGCTCGCTCCCGGCACGGGCAGCATCGGCGGCTCTTCGCTCGACTATAACTATCGCTCGGAATATGCCGAGTCGTGGACGCTGAGCGTGCAGCAGATGCTGGCGGCGAACTGGTCGGCGCAAGCGAGCTATTTCGGATCGAAGGTGGTGGGTGCCGACAGCAGCACCTTCCTGAACATTCCGGAGCCGGGCCCCGGCCCGGTCGATCCTCGCCGTCCAAACCCCAGGCTGAGCGGCTTCAAAACCATCCGCTGGGATGGCTGGTCCAAATATCATTCGCTGAGTCTGAAACTCGAAAAGCGGTTTTCGAAGGGATTTACCTTCGACACCAATTACACCTGGTCCAAGTCCATCGACGACGCCTCCGACCCGGGCGGCACGGCTCACGAATCCAACATTCCGCAGAACGTCCGGAACCTCGCGGCTGAGAAAGGCCTGTCGAGCTTCGATCACCGCCACCGTTTTGTTTTTACTTACTCGTATGAGCTGCCGTTCGGCGCGGGACATACTCTGAATCCCGGCGGATGGCGCGGGAAGCTGCTGGAAGGCTGGTCGGTTACCGGAATCGGGTCGTTCCAGTCCGGTGCGCCGATTACGATCAATCTGCCCAACGACAATGCCAACATCGGCGCAGGGCCGGCGCAACGTCCCAATCTGGTGTCGAATCCGAACGCCAACGCGGACCGCACGGCGCAGCGTTGGTTCAATACGGCGGCTTTTCAGGCCCCGGCGCCATTTACGTTCGGCAATGCCGGAAGAAACATCGTTTTCGAGGCCGGAGAGGCCAGCGTGGACTTTTCCCTGATAAAAAACACCTCCCTACGGGAGGGCAAACGCTTGGAATTCCGCACCGAATTTTTCAATCTGCCCAATCACACCAATTTTGTAGGCGCACCGGGACGCATCGCCTTCACGCCCAACTTCGGGCGGCTCTTCAACGCCGGACCTTCCCGCCAGTTGCAATTGGCGCTGAAGTTGTTGTTCTAGTAATACTACGTTAAGTAACCATGGAAACTCATAGACCTGTGGTCCGCAAAAAATACCTCAGCGCGTCTCTTGGCAGTGAAAGATGATATGGATGAAGGTGTTAGGATCCCTCCAACAAATGTGGCACTATTTACGACATGCCGGACCGAAAGAGATTTTCCTGTTTGTTCCTGACTGGCCTGAGCCTGTGTTCTGATGTCCTGAGCTTCTTGAAACAATGCCTCAAATCCAGGACATCCCTTGTAGCTGAAAATCTATTCCTAAGGAAACAGTTGGCCGTTTACTTGGAACGCAAGGCGAAGCCTCGCCGAGCGACAGACGCCACCAGGTTGAGCCTCGTGCTTCTTTCGAGATTCTTCGACTGGCGACATGGGCGAGCAACCGCAGCGTTACCTGATACACGATCGCGACAGCATTTTCTCCTCCGACCTTGATTCCGTTCTGGTATCCAGCGGATTGAAGGTTTTGAAATCGCCGATTCGGGCACCCCAGGCAAACGCCTTCTGCGAACGGCTAATTGGGACCGTCCGCCGCGAGTGTTTGGACTTTTTGATCCCACTCAACGAGAGGCATCTACGGAGCACTCTCAAGGAGTGGGTATCGCATTACAACCGGGGCAGGCCACATTCCAGCCAGGGACCAGGCATTCCCGAACCAAACGCAGAGTTCCGAATCGCTGCGACCTCCAGGCACGAAATTCCGCGAAACCACCGAATCGCAACTAGGCCGATTCTGGGCGGTTTACATCACGAATATCGGCTCGAGTGGATCGCTGCGTGATGAAACGTCTCTGCGGTGTTGCTTATGGAAGTTTTGTGCACCACACGAAGCAATTCGCGAAAAGATCGGGCTTCAAAGGCTGCGGATAGCGACTGCATGACCATGACAATGATGCCGAAAGCTTCGGAAACTGATCCGCGGTTTCTCTAGTGAGAAAAAAAGAAGCAGTCGGTCAGCGGCTTGTCTTCGGCAGTGATAACCACAATCTTGGCGTCAGCGGTTTCGACCGGGCCCAATTTCTTGCTGGTGCCTGTTTCCGTGGCTTCCGCGGAGGTCCTCAAGGTAATGATGGCGGGTCGGGCAGTCTTACTGATGTCCATTGTCAAATACGCCAGCAAGCCTCCCGCGATTCCCTTTTTCGAACCGTCGCCCGGGGGTACCGAAGCCGTTACGGTTACGGTACTGACTTCGACTCCTTTATCGTTCTTGTCTGTCTTCTCATCGCTGGTTACGTCAACGTCATTCATCTCGGCCGCGATTCCTTTGCCGACCTTCTTGAATTTAAGATTGGCGCTCACAAAGTTGATTGCTATCTTCAAGTGCCCGATTTGAGTTTCCTCCGGCGGGGTGAAGTATACCGGGACAACCAGCGAATCGCCCGGGCTTCCAGACCCGCCCCCCAACGCGACGCGGCCTGAAGGCTTCGGCGGCTGCTGGGCGCCCAATTCCAGCGCCGCTCCGCCACAAACCAGCGCGGCCACCACAAAGCTTAATAACTTCGGTCGCCAACGTGAACGAACCACGTTCCCTCCCATGGCCGCTGCCGTTCGGTGACGGCGGCCCTCTCCTCTAAAATTGCATCTTCAATCCAAACTGTATCTGGCGCCCGCTGGTGACAGTGGTGGTAATAATACTGGCGGCAGCGGGGATAGCTCCGTTGGCGGTAAATACAGTCCTGCCGGGTATGCCGAAGTTCGCCCTGTTTAGCAGGTTGAAGAACTCACTGCGGAATTGCAGGTTCAGACCTTCACGCAGACTGGTGTTTTTAATGATAGAAAAGTCGAAAGTCAATTTCCCAGGACCGATCAGGGTGTCTCTGCCCAGATTTCCGAAATACCCCGGCGTCTGCAACTGGAACGCGGATGTATCGAAATACTTGTTCGGCGAACCGATGATCGGATTATTCGACCGTCCAGGTTTCAGATCCGGCCTATCTGCAAGATTTGCGCTGCGAGACCGATCCACGGAGCCGATATCCACCGAGAATGGCGGCCCGGAATTACCGGAGATGATCCCTTGAAGCTGCCAACCTTGAATCAGTTTGCCAGCCATTCCGGTGGTTCCATTTCCAAACTTCATACCCGTACCGAAAGGCAGGTCGATTACATAGGAGGTGTTGAATGCGTGTGCTATATGCATGCTGGCCAGGCCGCGATCGCTGCCCTTGTGATATGGGTCTTGACGTTGCCGCGACGTATTACTGAAGTCGCCGCCGATGGTATTCGAGCCTTCGTCAACGTTGCGCGACCATGTGTAATTCCCATTGACCTGAAGCCCCTTGCCCCATCGCCTGTTCGCGCTCACGGTAAAGCTGTTGTAAAATCCCTGGCCAGTCCATTCGAGTATGGACGTTCGTCCCCAGTTCGGATTCAGAACCGGGGTGCTGGCGGCGAAGAACACCCGCCCGTCGCTCTGGAATGTCGGGATGCTGGTGTTCACGTCATTCGCGAGCGGCAGATGCAGGCTCCGCGCGCCGACGTAGGACAGTGTCACCACAGTCGCAGGCAGCATCTCCCGCTGAATGGACAGATTCATCTGCATCACCGATGGAGTCTTCTTGTTGAAGTAGTCCATCGCAGTCGGCGACAACGGCGCAACAGCATTTGCCAGTCCGGCCAGCGGGTTGGGATAAGCGATATTGCTGCGTAAATCTACTGTCAACGACAGCGGCGGGATGCGCTGGTTTTCATAATAGAGAGGATAGATTTGGTCGAACACAAATGCCCAACCGCCCCTCAAGGCCGTCTTGCCGTCGCCGAAGATATCCCATGCAAACCCGATGCGCGGCGAGAAATTCTTCAATGACGGGTTGTTCTGGAAGATGCGATCCGTGAGAATCCCGTTTACGGGCTTGGTGGTCCTCCAATCTGCCGCAATGTAAGCAAGCCGCGGTCCCGTATCTTCTGTGGGATTGGTGATGAACTCGTACCGCAACCCGAGGTTCAGCGTTAAATTATTGCGCAGGCGAGCGTCGTCCTGGATGTAAAACCCGAACATATTCTGCCGATAATGCCGCCGCGTGTCGGCTGATCCCGGCAGGATTCCGGTAAAGCTGACGGGCGTATTGGTCAGCACATTTTGCAGGCCGTTGTATGCTAAGACTCCATTGAGACGGAAGTCGCGCTGGAAGCCCCACAGATACTTTCGACCCAAGAATCCCATCTTCAATGCGTGAGAACCTGTGTTCCAGTTTACGTCGTCCGCATAGTCGATCACCATCACCGGGTGATCGAACGGTTGATTCGTGCCACCACCGACGAGCGCCAATCCGGTCGTGGAAACCTGACCCAGTGACCTGTCGGGGTAGAATGTCAGTGCCGGATTGACTACATTCGTCGCACCGGAGTAGTGCGAGCGATTGACTCCCAAGCGGGCTACATTCACCAGATTCGTAGTAAAGATTCTGGTCTCCTGCAATGTGACGTACTGGCCACGCAACTTCAGCGGAAGTCCGAACCCTGGGACGGTGCTTCCGTAATACGGCAGCGTCTCCGTTCCATCGTCTAGGGTGTATCGGCCGAAGAACGAATCCGAAGGCGTAATGTAGTAATCAATCCGCCCCATGACGTAGTTTTCGCTGGTGACCTGCGGCTCAGCACTGATGAATTGACCCGTGCCGTCGCTGAAGGTTCGGGCATTGGGTAGCGGGAATACCTCAAGCAGTGGCTTCACGCGCGGGTCCACCGTGATGGTCTGATTTCCTATGCGCCCCAACCGAGCCTCCGCAGTGGGAACAAACCCGATTGAAGTGGTGCCCAGCGATTCACGGAATCCTTCATAGCTGCCGAAGTAAAACGATTTGTCTCGGACAAAACGGCCGCCCGCCGAGGCGCCGAATTGGTTTCTCCTGAACTCCGGCTTCTTCTGATCGAAAAAGCCGCGGGCGTCGAAATTATCGTTGCGAAGGTATTCCACGGCCGAGCCGTGCAGCGTGTTGGTTCCCGACTTCGTTACCATGTTGATGATGCCGCCGGCCGAACGGCCATACTGTGCGCTGTAATTGCTAGTCAGCACGTTGAATTCGCGGATGGAGTCTATGCCAAGAAGTTGTCCCGAAACCCCTGAAACGCCTTTGCCTGTGTTATTGATGATGTCCATTCCGTCCAGCAGGAACGTGCCCTGGTTCGGCCTGGAGCCCGCGATGGAGATTTTCTTCTCCGGGCCGGCAGTCGTGGACGATGCAGCGGTAGTGGTGAGAACCACTCCTGGTTGCAGAATAGCGAGCTGCGTGAGGTCGCGTCCATTCAGAGGAAGCGTCTCAATACTCTTCGCGTCCACCAGATTCGACACCGAAGAGCTGGTGGTTTCTACCAGCGGTGCGTCTGCGGTCACGGAAACGCTTTCACTGACCGACCCGACTTTCAACGTGAGGTCAATCAAAGCCTCGCGTCCCACAGTCAGCGTAATTCCTTTGCGAACTTCGCGCTGAAAACCGGTCTGTTGTGCCTGTGCTTCGTAATTGCCCAAAGAGAGCTCTGGGATACGGTATTTTCCGTCCTGGCCGGTGGTTCCGGTTCGACTCACTCCGGTATCTACGTTCGTCACCGTAACGGTTACGTTCGGCAGCACAGCCCCGCTTTCATCGTGTACGGTGCCGAGAATGGTTGCAGTTGTGGTTTGAGCGGCTACAAAACGAACTGTCAGAATGAGAGAAAACGCTGCCAACCTCAGAAGTTGCCGGCCCCCGTGATTCAGTATCCATCGATTGCGTATATTAATGCCCATTCGCTCATCTCCCGTACGTGAGCAAAGCGCCAAACGCGCATGGCGCCTCGCTCGGTGAAGCTTCCGATACTTGTTGGCGCACAAATTCGACGATTACCACTTGCCTTCGACACCGCCCAACAAAACGGCGGCCCCAGCGGTCTTGCGTCCCAGTTCCTTCGCCATAGATGGCACCAGGTGCACTACTTTGCCTCCGACCGAGGTCATTAGGATGCGCGTGTTGGGAATATCGTCTTCCGGTATGGTGAGGTAATCCCGATCCAGCACCAGGTAATCGGCGAAGCTGCCTTTGGTCAGCGATCCAATCTGGTTCTCTTTGAGCAGATAATATGCACCCCAGATGGTTGCCGTCTTCAGCGCCTGCTCGCGGCTGATCTTTTGGTCCGGCGCATACACCTTGCCGTCCTGCCCCTTACGCTGGATCGACCAGTAGAGATCTATGAAGGTGTTCTGGTCTGTGAGTTCGATGGGCTTGTCGAGTTCGATTCCACTCATGACATTCGCCTTCACCAAGCCACCGCGTGGAACTACCCACTCGACGGACTGCTCGCCATATTCTTTCATCCACATGGCGGAGCCGCCATTGATATACATGTTCGTTCCGCCCGCGATCAACCCGAGTTCCTTCATAATGGGAATCTGGTCCGGACGCGGCCAGCCGTTCATGTGATCTGCTACGTGGCGCCTGGCTCGGATTTGCTCCGGCGTCATACCGCCTTCTTTGCTGGCCTGCTTGATCATCGTGAGGATCATATCGATGCCCGCATCTCCCCACTGATGACCCGCCACGAACCTTCCACCGTTCTTCACCAGCAGCCATGCCGGGCTGCCGGGCTGGAATCCCACAGTGCAACCGCCGCCGACCGGCAGCGTGGCCGGCCTCGGCACATCCTTCGGACGGGTACCGCGAGACGTCAAGGTAGTGCAACCTCCCGCGTCATCGCCGCCAGTCCCAGTCCCCATGTACCACATGTAATCGGTACCCGTACCGTCACGCGTGGCAAGATCGGCTATGAGGAAGGGATCTTCGAAGTCCCGCTTCACAACGGGTTCAGGAATGGCGCCATAGGCCCAGGCAACCCTGCCCGGCAGTTTGCCGGCGCGGTCGAGATTGCGGTAAGCCTTGAGTATGTTTGGATAATGATACAAAAAGCTGCCAAACGATGTTTGTCCCTTGGCTGCCCACCACTCCAGGTCCAGCCGCATGAGTTCCGTCCATAGGTCGAGACGGTCCTTGAAAACGACCTCGGGAAACAGCGTGCGGTAGATGCTGCCCCTCGGGATGCCGTTCTTGGCTGCGGACTCCGCCGACGCGGCCACTTCGCGCCGATCCGGCATGTTGAGTTTTTTTATGACATCCACCGCTGCTTGATTCAGCATTTCTTCGCGGCCCTGCCGCAAGATGGCCTCGCGAGAGCGTAGCAGCAGCGGGTTGTTCGGCGCCCATGCGTCGATCATTTCCTTTGTGATTCGTTTGCCGGCCCAGCGGGTATTGGGGTCGTCCGACGCCTGGCTGAGATCCCAAACAAAGAGGATATGAAGCCAAGCGCCGGGCTTGGCCGCCTTCACGGCCTCCTTGATTACTTGTTCCGCTTTCGCGTACTGCTCAAGTGGTGGGCCATAGATGGCACGGTTGACCAAAATATCGGGAGGAACTGTATTGTTGACGATGTTGGGAATCACTGGCGCCCAGTCCATCGGATGGTTGTGCACCAGCACGAACCCCGGTACGACCGTGCGACCCTTCAGATCGATCTGCTCCGTCTGAGGTCCGGCTAGCGCGCGCATGTCCGCGTTCGAACCGGTGGCGAGAATCTTACCGTCTCGAATGGCCATTGCTTGAACGATCGGGCCAAGCTCATTAGTGAACGAAGCATCCGTGACGGTAAGGATCTTCGCGTTGTAAACAATTTGCTGCGGATATCCGAGTATTTCTGCGATATTCGGGTTCTGCCCCCACAAGCATCCTGAAAGCGCGACGAACAGTAGAATAGCTTTGATTGCTTTTTGCATTTCGCACTTCTCCGACGTAGAATTTCAGCTCTGGTGCACACGTGACCGGTTTCCGGAAGTACCGAAAACACCCACAGTCTATTCCCTCCTACGGGGACTAGCAAGGAATATTTACGTCTGAGAATCTGCCGTAAGTTGATCGCATTTTACCCATTTTGCCGGCGAACAACCGGCGGATTAGCAGTTGGCCCCCGATCTCCCACAAGAAGACTGCAGGACCGGTTGCGGGATTCCGGCCCGCTGAAAATTCAATTGCGCCGCAATCGGCGTATAATTTCCGAGTGCGCCGTAACACAGGACGTGGGCGCTTCCTGATCGGCTAAAATAACTGCATCATTTGAATCCGTAGCCATTTAAAAGGGAACGCGCGCTTTATCTCCAGTTCACCCCGAGGAGAAAACATGAGAATCCCGGTGATTGGTTTGATCGTGTTGGCTGCGGCAGTTTCCATCCCCTACGCACAGAGCCAGAGCAATAAACGCCCGACTATTGCAAACGAAGAGGACTTCCGCCGCGCGATGAAGGAGCTTTCCAACTGGGGACGATGGGGCGCGGACGACGAGCTCGGCGCCGCCAATCTGATAACACCCGCGAAGCGGAAACAGGCTCTCGCTTCGGCCAAGGAAGGCGTGACCATTTCACTCGCTCACGACGTCGCCCAGGAAAAGGCCGTGGATGCGCCCTTCATCCTGGAGAGGACTCTGAACGACGTCACGGCGACGGGCACTACGGATCGCTACCAATATACGGGGACGTATCATGGCGTGATCCACAGCCATCTGGATGCCGTGGACTGTCATGTCATGTATGAAGGCAAGGGATATAACGGCCGGTCGATGGAAGACATCAAAGCCGCGGGCGGTTGCCCGAAAGGGAACATCACCGCTCTGAAAGACGGCGTGGTGACGCGTGCCATCCTGTTCGACGCGACGCGCCTGCCCGGGAAAGCCACAGCTCAGGGATGGCTGGAACCGGGAACAGCTATCCATCGGGAAGACCTCGAAACCATGGAAAAGTTGGAGCACGTAAAAGTGGCTCCCGGCGACGTCATCCTTCTTTACACGGGCCGATGGAAGCGGCGCGCCGACAAGGGACCGTGGGCGAGGGATATCGGTTACGCTGGTTATCACGCTGACGTCGCCTACTTTCTAAAAGAACGTGGCGTATCCTTCATCGGATGCGACGGGCCGAATGACGTGTCACCCTCGGGCCTTCCGCCGTCCCTCGCCAACCCGCTTCATCGACTGGCGCTCGCCGCGATGGGCGTCGACATTTTCGACAATCTCGATTTCGAACGAGCCGTCGAGCATGCGAGGCAGTTGAATCGCTATGAGTTTCTGTTCTCCGCTGCTCCGCTGCGGATCGCGCTGGGAACGGGATCGCCGCTGAATCCGTTGGCGATCTTCTGAGCCCGAAAAAAGTGGAACCTGTTGGAGGATGGCGGGTAGCCATGCGACCACCGGATTTCAATGAGGCTGGCCAGGGACGGAGGGGTGTCTGACAAAAGCGGATGGGAAGGCCACAGTCAGAAGTTTCCGGACTCAGCCAAAGAAAAAATAGTGTGCTGGAATTAATCTAGAGGTATGAGCCGGTCTCAAAAATGCCTGCAACAGCCTGAACTCGAAATAGCTTGCAGGATAAAGGATCGCGAAAGGTCTGAATTCTATGATCTTTAGGAATGGCATTGGCTTGTGTATTATTTGGCAGTTGTGCCATTCGCCCCTGCAGAAGCGTCAATTCACACATTATTGAGACCGGCTCATATAGTGCGGGGGTCTTGGGTGCTAAAACGGAACTAGGCAATGCCGGAGGTCCTGCAATGATCAAAAGAAAAAAACAAACGATGAAGCAATTCCACGAGAACAAGCTGGGACTGTTCAGTCTGTTTATGGTGCCTTTGCTGTTTGTGGCAAGTAGTAACTTTGCCTGGGCTCAGGTGTCCGCCTCTATATCAGGGCGGATCGAGGATGCCTCTGGCGCTGCGGTGCCCGACGCAACAGTCACGGTGAGGAACGTGGAGACCGCGTCCTCCCGCACGGTATCGTCGGACGAGTCTGGCCGTTTCCGGGCGCTCTCCCTTTCCGTGGGGCAATATGAAGTGAAGGCGGAGAAACCCGGCTTCAAGACTGCGGTGCGGTCGGGGATCAATTTGGTGGTGGGGCAGGAAGCGGTTGTGAACTTGCGGGTGGATGTCGGGGAAATCATGCAGCAAGTAACGGTGACGGGGGAAGCCCCGATCGTCAATACGACGACTGCGTCGGTTTCGGGATTGGTGGGCGAGCGGGAGGTGAAGGATTTGCCGCTCAATGGCCGGAGCTTCGACACCCTGATCACTCTCAATCCGGGGACGGTCAATTATAGTGCGTTCAAAGCCGGGGTTACGGGGCCGTCGAGCGTCGGGAATTACTTCTCGGTGGCGGGCCGCCGTCCGCTCGATAACCTGTTTTTGCTGAATGGCATTGAATACACGGCCGCGACCAATTTCGGCCTTACGCCGGGAGGGGTCAGCCAGCAACTGCTGGGAATTGATGCGGTTCGGGAATTCAACACGGTCACGAACACCTATTCCGCACAATATGGGAAGCGCGCGGGGGCGCAAGTTAGCATTGTGACCCAATCCGGCACCAACCAGTTTCACGGCGCGGCTTTCGAATTCTTACGCAATAGCGCACTGGATGCGCGGAACTTCTTCGATTACCCCGTTGGCCGGCGCATCCCTCCCTTTCAGCGGAACCAATTTGGAGGCTCCGCAGGAGGGCCGATCCAGAAAGACAAAGTGTTTGCGTTTGGCAACTACGAAGGATTTCGGCAACGGTTAGGCACCAGCAAAGTAGACATTGTTCCCGACGAGCAGGCGCGCCGGGGCTTGCTGCCGGATGCCTCCGGCGTGTATGCTCCTGTTCCCAATCTGGACCCGAGGATGCTGCCCTACATGGTTTTGTGGCCGGTTCCCAACGGGCCCAATTTGGGAGGCGGACAGGCCCTGGCCTTCGCCAATCCCAAGCAATTGATCCGGGAAGAGTTTGGCACCGTGCGACTGGACTATAATGCCTCGGACCAAGACACCCTTTCCGGGACGTACACCATTGATGATGGCGATATAGAAACGCCGCTGGAAAACTCCCTTTTCGTAGCCGCCATTAACCAACGCCTCCAGGTGGCCAGTGTCCAGGAGACTCATATCTTCTCGCCCCAGGTGCTCAACACCTTTCGGACGGGGTTCTCGCGCGCCGGATACTTTTTTGATTCCCCTCCCAAGGTCTCCCTTCCGGAAAGCATAGACTTCTTTCCGGGAATAGGGGCGGGCGGGATAATCGTCGGAGGTCTCACAAGGGGTGGTACCGAAAACACCGTTGACAACCACCACCACCGGAATCTTTTCACCTACGCGGACGATTTACAAATCAGCAAAGGGACTCATCAGATCAGCCTCGGGGCCTGGTTCCAGCGAGTCCAGGCGAATGCCGACGCCGCGAACTCGAAACCTGGGAATGCTACTTTTGTAAACTTGCAGACGCTTCTGCAAGGGACCATGCGGCTTTTCACTGGAGTCCCCGATCCCTCGCCGATGGGGTGGAGGACGTGGTTGGGGGCATGGTATCTGGAAGACTCGATCCAATTACCGCGCCATCTCACCCTGCGGCTCGGCTTCCGGCATGAATTCACCACCGGTTGGAATGAGGTCAATGGAAAGGCTACCAATTACCTCTTCGACGAGGGCGGCACCCTTCTGACCTCTCCTCGGATTGGTAATTCGGCCGTCACCGAAAATAGAGCGAAGCGGCTGTTCAGTCCCCGGATTGGTCTGGCTTGGGACCCCTTTGGAAACGGCAAGACGGCGATTCGGGCCGGAGTGGGAATATACTATACCCTGAACGACAATCTGGGGTGGTCGCTGAATTCGAGCCCTCCCTTTAACGCTTCGGTTACCTTTGACAACGTTTCTATGCCTTCGGTTCTGCCGATCCCCCGGGGCGCCCAGACGACTCCGGCCTGCGGCCCGGGTGTTCCCGCTCCCTGCATCATCTACAATCCCGCTGGAATCCAGCCCAACATCGAAACTCCGACGGTCAATGAGTGGAATTTCACCGTGGAACAACAACTGAGCCAGAGCATGGCGCTGTATCTGGGATATGTAGGGTCCTTTGGGTACCATAACCTAGTCCAGGACGGCCCCAACGCCATCCATCCACAGATTTGTTCTAATCAGGGCGGCTGCGTCACGGGCGGGATCAACCCTGCCAGGGGCCTCGTTCCCCAAGGCGCCCAGTACATTCCGGTGGAAACCCGGCCCAATCCGTATCTGGGCAGCGGGCAATTTTTCTTCAGTGTGGGCAACAGCAGCTATCATGCGCTGCAAATGGAGTTGAAGCAGCGTTTGAGTCAGGGGCTGCAATTCCGGGCCAACTATACGTGGTCGAAGAACCTGGATACCATTTCCGGCCTGGCGGGCAGCCAAGGCTCAAATGGTCCGTCCGTTCTTTTGGATGTGTATGACGTACGAAGGGATTGGGGACCCTCCAACCACAACATCAAGCAACAGGGCAGCTTCTCCGCCAGTTATGAACTCCCCATCGGGCGTGGGAAATCTTGGTTGGGAGGGGTGAGCGGGGCCGCTGACAAGGTGGCCAGCGGCTGGCAAATGAATGCGATCGTGACTTTGTTGGGTGGTTTGCCGTTCACCCCCCTGGTCGGCGCCACCCGGAGCGGAAGTGGAAGCGCTGGGGATCGGCCCTCGGTCAATCCGGCTTTTAGCGGCCCAGTGCTCCTTGAGAATATCAAGCGATGGTTCGACCCGAATGCCTACATCCTCCCCATCGTGGGAACCTACGGGGATGTGGGGAAAGGGGTGCTAACAGGCCCAGGGTTGGCGGAGGTGGATTTTTCCGTGTTTAAAAGCATCGCCCTCGCCGAGAGGATCAACATCCAGTTTCGGACGGAATTCTTTAACCTATTGAACCGCGCCAACTTTGGACTACCTAATTCAACTGTATTTTCAGGCAACAACTACAGTTCCTCAGCGGGCATAGTCACGAACACATCCACCACATCCCGGCAGATTCAGTTTGGACTGAAGCTCGCCTTCTAACGGAGGACTTAGTCTTCCTGGGGAGTTTGCGAGAACGCGCCAAAATGGCAATCGTAACTCAGAATCCGAAGAGACAGGAAGCGAAAAATGGCAGAAACGTAAGATGTAATTATCGTTGGGGCCGGCAGTCAATTTTGTTTCGCTAGCCATCAAACCTCCGTCCAACCACCGCGGCCAGCTCAGCACATACCTGCGCCCCATGGGCGGCAAAGTCCCGGGGATCTACGGTCCTACCGCCGGCATGCAGTAGCGGTCCGGGCCAACTTCGCGAACACTTCCGCGCAGAAAATGCTGCCCGGATTCGGAGTCGTTCAGCAGATGTCCAGCGAGGAACTTGCATGCACCGTCGCGCTTGAGTTAGGTGTCGTAGCCGCGGTAGACCTCGCCCATGCCGCCCTCGCCGATCAACTCGCGGAATTCGTACCGGCCTAACTTTGTTTCCGGCGCCAGACCCATCTTGCCGCCTCTTGCCACATAGAAAATGGCTTTAGTGTATACGCAGTTAGGGAGCAAAGTAGTTGTGTTTTGGCTCTGCATCCGCTTTGGGGGATCGCGCGGTTTCCCACCGATGACACCATCCGAAATTTGTTCCAGCGCTTCAGCCAGGGCACGGTGGTTCGGTTCTTCCGTTCAACTTCGGAATCCGGGATAAAAGGCCCTTGTGGAAGATTTATTGAACGGCGAGGTTCGATGCTTTGGAGCTTACGCCGCCGATGGTGACGGCAATTGACTGCGTGCCGGTAAGGGCATCGGGCGGCACAATCACATTCAGTTGGTAGAGAGCCGGAAAGCCGGGGGCCAGACCGCTGAAGACTACCTGCGCGGGTTTACCGCCAATGGTCACCGTGGGATTTGTAGTGGTTTGCGCCAGGGGGTTGGAGGGAGCCGCTTCGCCCGAATCCGGCTGGTTGGAGACGGGTCCCAGACCGTTGGCGAAAATCTGGATGGCGTGTCCGCGGAGCGCGGGGTTGCCGGGGACAATCACTTTGTTATTCTCGTCCAGCACCGCGGCAAATGTGTTGAAGCTGAGATCCTTGAATTCGAAGAGCGAAGGAGAATAGGGCCCGAGCGGGAGCGTGTAGACATTGGACCGCGAAGACCCGATGGTGACTTTTACCAGGACCGAACTCTGTCCCTGGAGTTCCCAGGGGATCTGCAAATTGATCTGGCCGCGGCTCACATACAGCAGCCTTCCCGGCAGGCTTAGACCGGCGGAGGGAACGTCGAAGCTTACGTTCACGAAATCGAGCGCCATGGGCAGCGGGAAACTTTGCGCCTGATCGACCGTGTCGCTTAGGTCAGTGCCGAAGATGCTGATCAAGGAGCCGGGAGCCACGGGTTTGCCTCGCTCGAATCCGGCTGCGTCGACTATGCCGTTTTCCGCGATCGCAGGCTTCACGCGGGCGTCTCCGCTGAACTGAACACTGAATCCGCCCACGGTGGCTTCGAACCCCTGGGCCCCCGCGCGCGGACCCAGCACGGGCACGGCCGAGGCGATTCCATACTGGTCCGTGGTGGTGCTGGCGGGTTCGATGGAGCCTCCACCGAATAGGACGCTGTAGCTCACGCTGGCGCCGGAGACCGGAAGCCCGGACCGGTCGACCAGCTTGAATGCTACGGACTCCGGGGAAACGGCCTCGTTCACGTTTCCACCAAATCCACCGGGGGCCACCGGGATAATGTTGAAGGGGGTCTGGCTGGGGACCAGGTACAGGTAGGGAATGCGCAGCAGAATGCCGCTTCCCGTCACCGTGATGGCGCCTTCATAGAAACCGGGGGCGGAGAAACTCCCCGGCGTGGCGGCGGCCAGAGTTACTTCGACGGTCGCCGAAGCCAGCGGACCAAGCGCGAGGCTCTGTTTGTCCGTGGTCAGCGACGTGGAGGTGTCCGGCGTGGTGGCTGCCACGGCAATCGCCAGAGTCACCGCACTGCCTCCGTTATTGGTGATCTGGATCAAATTCTTGAGCGGCAGGGACGCCGCCGAAGCCACCGCTCCGAAGGAGACCGAGGACGGAATCACAGTCACCGTGGAGTTGACAGCGGCATTGGCCTCGAGTTTTCCGCCGCCCGTTTCCCTCACCGGCGCCGGCGCGCGGAGGCTGCCGATGACGTCCTGCGTGGCCGTGTTCACCAGCGCCGATTTGATCTGAGCGGGGCTGAAGCGGGGGTTCTTCTGCTTCACCAGGGCGGCTGCTCCCGCCACCATCGGGGTTGAAAAGCTGGTTCCGTTGGCGGAGGTGTAGCCGTCGGGGCTGAACTCATCGCCCTGCGGATCGAACTTCTCGGTGGCCATATACATATTCGTGCCCACTGCAACAAGGTCGGGTTTGATGGCGGAATCGCCCGTGGAAGGACCGAGCGAGGAAAAGGAAGCCAGCAGATTTGCACTGCGGACGTCGTTCACCTCCAGCAAACCGGGGTCCAGCGTGACGGCGTGGTCCGGGTGAGAACCGGCGAAGCTCTTGAGCGCCACGCCATCGGAGTTCGAGATGAGAACCGAAGGAATCGAAGTCGTGAACAGACCGGGAGGGCTGAAAATGGGCTGCGGGTTGTTCAGATAAATAACGACTCCCACAGCGCCGGCCTGTGAGGCGTTCAAGACTTTCCGCGAGTTTGCGCACGTCCCCACTTGCACCAGCGCGAGCGCTCCAGCGAGCGAGCCAGAGGGAAGACTCACGCATGCCAATCCGCCGTCATTGTTCTGTGCCGCCTCGTCTACTGCGGCCACGTCGCGCAACGGGGCTGTGATGGGATTCAATGGAATCGGGCCGTCGCTGAAGAACGCCGAGATCTGTTGCAGCGAGGAAGGCACGTCGGCGCCGGGCACGCGGACGATATTTGTAAACAGATGGGAATTGGTGGACGCTCCCACGGCAATGGCGGAAGGCGCGTGGGCCGGCGAATCAATGGAGCTGTAGGCCGGCCCGCGGGTTCCGGTAGCGCCCTCGTTTCCCGCCGCCGCCACCACCACCAAGCCCAATTTCGAGGCGCTCTCGACCGCTTGCGACAGCAAATCGCAAGGAACCAAGACGGGTTTGCCGCACGCCTTGCCGGTGTCGAGGGGGCCAGTAAACGCCGTTCCTCCCAGCGAAATCGAGGCCACATCCATGCCATCCTTCACCGCGTCTTCCAAAGCCGCAATGAGAACGTCTTCCTGTGTGAAACCGTTGATCTGGGGCGACCCGAAGACTTTATAGTTTCCCAGATAGGCTTTCGGCGCAACTCCTGTGATGGTGGCCGCCGGCCCCGCGTTGGTTACACCGGCGGCGATACTGGCGGTTGCGGTGCCGTGGCCGATCCGGTCGCGCGGCGAAAGATCGTCCGGCCGGGAGTCGGCTGCGGGATTGGGCTGAGTGCCCGCCGCCAGCCGCTTCACATAGCTGCGCGCCACGATCACCTTATTGTTGGTGAAAGCGCAGTCTGCGCCTTCGCATTTTGGATAGCCGGATGGAATAGTAAGGGAGTTGTCGCGGAAGGCGGGGTGCGTCTGGTCGATTCCCGTGTCGATGATTGCGATTTTCATTCCCGCTCCGGCGTTCTGGACGCCGCCGAGAGAGTTCCAGGCCGCCGGGCCGTTCACGAGCGGTAAGGCACGATTCAGCTTCATCCAGTAGCGCCGCAAAGGGACGACCGCCAGGACTCCGGGAAGACTCGCGAGTTCCGCCTCGCGCTCCGGAGAGGCCTGGACAAAGAGCGCGTTCAGGAGGGTGTCGACCGAGCCCATCACATCAATGCGGCGGGACCCGAGTTGGCGGCGAAGCGTTAGCTGCGCGGCTGCGAGCTGGCTGCGGGCGGTATCTGCCTCGGCTGTCTGCGCTTGTACGCTATAGCCGGAGCGGACCGCTAATGGAGGATCGGAGAGAATCAGCGCGTAGCGGCCGGAAGAGAGCTCGGCGGAAAGCAGCGGCACGGAACCGATCACTGACCCGATCAAGAGAAAAATGAAAACAGGCAGGAAAGTAAAACGCAGCTTCATCGGTGGTGGAAGCCCCTCTGATATAAATTCGCAGCCTCCCGGATAGAAACGCCCGAGGGGCTTATCGGGAACTCACCCGCCGTTTGGGACCGGGGACTAATTATTGAGCCTCCGTCTTTGCCGTCGGCTCCGGTTGGGGATCCTCGCGGCGCAGGATGGGTCTTTGGTCCTCGCGGTTGGTGGACCGTGGCTCGGGGGCTTTGGCTTCCAGGGCGCTTTTGGGAACCTCGACGGGCCGGTTCAAGCTAAGCGTGATCCGGGCTCCGGCCGGGATGACGGTGGACTTACCCATGCCGGCTACCTTGCGTCCGATGATGACGGCTCCCACGCCGGCCGCGGCTCCGATGCCGGCTCCGGCTAAGGTTCCGGTGCTGAGGGCGCCAATGATCGCGCCTTCCTCGCCGATCTCGCCGGCTTGCTGTACCGCCCCGCCGGTGTCGCCTTTCCTTTCAATGGTTCCTTCCTTGGATTGGGCTTCCAGGTTCTTGTTACTGATTCCCTCGACCGAAGCGTAAAAGTCGATCTTCTGTCCGTTCGGGAGGATGAGGCTATTGGGGCTCAGGACCACCGTCTTCCTGCTGCCCCGGACGTCGCCTTCGATGCGGGAGCCCATCGGCACCACTTCGTGCCCATCGACAAAGACGGACGAGGCCAGCGTGGCGGAGAACTTCTGTTTGGTCTTCCCATCCGGTTCGATGTCCTTGTCCAATCTCACGACGATCCGCGAGCCGCTGGGGAGCGATTCCGCAGCCAACGGCAGAGCGCTCACGAGAATAGCTAGCATCACGACTAACTTCCAATGCTGAGACATTCGGCGACTCCTTTTCCCGACTCCTGAGCGATCGGCGGGTCTGGGCAAATCACTCCCCTGTCTGGCTTAGAACCCAGCCGCACAGGTTAAGTTGCCTGTATCTTCCATTCATTTTACCATTGATTGCATTGTTCGAGCGCGGAACGGCATCGTAAGCGATTGTCTGGCCGTCTACGGAATCCATTACGACCAGCGGAATTCCCTCGGGAATTTCCTGCCGTTGCCGCTGCTCACGCAACGCGAGGTTGTCTTTTGACTCTTCTTCTTGGCTTTTCTGGCTCTTCTAATGATAAGCTCGGTATAAGCAGGCGGGGCGGGGAGAGGCGTTACACACGGCGTTCGCACGGTTCCGCTCGGATCTGCTCGGCCTCGTGGGGCGGGAGGAAAACATGCCGGATTCGGTGCGTATCGCGAGCACGGCCAGCGCGTTCCCAAAGAACTACTACAGCCAGGAAGTCGTGACGGGTGAGCTGAAGCGGATCTGGAAGGGGGCAGTCGATAATCCGAAGCTCCTCAATCCGAAGCTTCTCGACCGGCTCCATGCTCACGCGCGAGTGGATGGCCGCCATACGGCGCTGCCTTTGGAGGCCTACGAACACCTCTCAACCTGGGGACAGGCAAACGACGCCTGGTTCAAATGCGCTCAGGAAATTGGCGAGGAAGCAATCTGCCGAGCCTTGGCGCAGGCGGGAATCGGCGCGCAAGAACTCGACGCTCTGTTTGTCGTCTCGGTCACCGGCATCGCCAGCCCGTCGCTCGATGCGCGGCTGATCAACCGGATGGGGATCAACCGGAACGTGAAGCGGGTACCGATTTTCGGCGTGGGCTGCGCCGGAGGAGCCTCGGGCATCGCCCGCGCCGCTGATTACCTGCGCGCCTTTCCGAATCATGCCGCCTGCCTTCTTTGCGTGGAACTCTGCTCGCTGACCTTTCTCAAGGAGGACCTCTCGACCGCAAACCTGATCTCGGCGGGACTGTTCGGCGACGGGGCGGCCGCGGTGATCCTACGGGGGGCGGAATCGCAAGCCCAGGGACCGCGTGTCTTGGACTCCCGATCGGTGTTTTATCCCGATACGGAAGCTGTCATGGGATGGGACATTTCGGAGCGGGGGTTTCGAATCCGGCTCTCTCCCGATGTGCCGCGCGTGGTCGAGCGCCACCTGGGGCCGGACGTTGACAGCTTACTTCACGACCACGGGCTCGCCCGATCCGACATCGGTGCCTGGATTTTGCATCCGGGCGGGCCGAAGGTGTTGCAGGCCGCGGCCGACGCGCTCGAGCTTCCCGAGAAAGCGGTCGAGCTGTCCTGGGAAACCCTGCGGAAGGTGGGGAACCTTTCCTCGGTATCGGTCCTGCTGGTGCTCGAGCAATTCATGAATCGCCGCCCGCCGCCAGGGACGCACGGTCTGCTCGCCGCCCTCGGGCCGGGCTTCTGCTCCGAGTTGGTTTTGCTCAAGTGGTAAGATCAAGTTGCGTTCATTAGGTGGGGAAATAAGTGCTGGAAATTCGGGTATGGCGTTTGGAGTAGCCATGACCTCGGTGCCCTCAGCGGTTAAAACCGCTTCTCTTTTGCGGCGTTATCGGCACGGTCGATACCGTGCCAGGACGAGGAATCACGCCGCAGGAATCAATGTTTTTCCTCGACCATGTGTCGCGAGAGTGTTGGCTCCGACTAAACGAACCCAAGTCGAGGGAATACACTCGCCTTGGCTGCCAAGCTTTCCTAGCTTTTTCGCGATTGGCTGAAAGCGTCGCTTCCAAACAATTTGACGTCAGCGTGCGTTGCCTTGAACGTTTCAGACTCAGCAAGTTTATCAATATTCTTCAAGAAGGATTTCTTGATCGTCTCTTGTTGACGGTCGGAAATGGTTTCCTGAATCTCCCTCATCCTCCGCGCCCGCGCCATCATGTACTCCAAGAAACTTCGTGGTAAGCTGTATTCAGAACTTCCTAGCAATCCCTGTCTTATTTGTATCTTCGTACCTTCCCATTCCCCTGGACGATTAATATTAATAAAGCCTATTGAGAATATATAAGGCAGCTTGACGTAGACAAATGCTTCCCGATCAGAACACGCCACATCAATTTCAACGCTGCGGAGTAAGTACCTGTTTATGTTGGGAGGCATGTCTGTCACCGTGTGGTCGACAATTTGATCAAGAGGCAACAGATGTTGCTCATACTTCCCAGGGTCCGGTTGTCGGCCCAGCAAGAACTCAGACCACCTGTAGAGAGCGCGCTCGGCTTCTTGCCGAAGCTCTTCTGAAAAATGCTTCAGACCAGAGAGTTCTCTAATGTGGAGCAGACAACGCCAAGAGAGCGAAACAGCAAACTTGAGAAGCCATTCCTGATATTGGAACTGGCTGGCCTTTCCTGACGTAAGGGGATGAAACACATTATTTGCGAATTCTGTTTCCCACCCGGAGAACAAATCTTCACATCCCGGACAAAGCCAATGCTCTTTGTGACCATCTTGCACCCGGCGGTTGATAGTTTGGCCGTACCGGAAAAAGCCTGACCCAGAAGTCTCCTTCAGCCAGCGAAACACGAAGCTTGGAACAATATGGCTATTCTCAAGTTTATCTGGCTTCAAGCATAGTCTGCACTGGTCTATCGGTAGAGTCTCCACACTCACATTCTCTTCTTACGAGCACCCGCTGGTCGCGCCGCAGTTCTCGCACTTAAAGTTTAGGAAGCTTTCTTTTCCAAAATAACGGCAAGCTGATTTGGGATGGAAAGGTTAATCATAGCCCACGGAGACCAGCCATCCTTGGACAGTTCATTCAGTTGTTGCTCTATTTGCTCTACGGTTCCCCTTATGACTTTATATTCAACGCTGGGCATGTTTTATCCTCACCTTTCGAGCTTACGAACACCCGCTCGTGGAGCTGCGGGTCTCGCACTTGTAGCAGCTTCCGTTGCGGGTCATGATCGAGCTGGTGCAGGAATGAGCGACTCAGTGTTTCGTGTCCCGCGGTGGGAATGGGTCGTTACCAAAACTATCCTTATCGCGGATTTTGCCGTCCCTCCCGTGGATTACCAACTCCAATCGCTCACGCTCGGCGGTTGGCCGGGCAGCGTCGATCGCCTCTCCTTGCGTTCCATGATGAGAGGAGTCCCTTCCAGCCCCCTCCCTCCGAACAGCCCAACCATCGTCTCTAGGCACGACATGAACATTACGCTTAGGCATGCTCACCTCCAAAAACAAATTAATACCGTCCTCCCAATTCTCGGTCAACGGAAGTCAAATTCCTTCCTACCGCGCCGCCTTTTCGAGAGACCCTTTTGCCTCTTCTAACACTTGCGTTGCAAACGCATCCATTTCGGTCCTAAGTTCACGCCTCGCCCTTTTCAGCCTTTTCCACATCCAAGGCCGCTTGCTTGGCGTGGTACTTTGCGATCGCCACGTTGATCAGCGTTGGGTTGATGCCCTGACCCTTTTCCGCCTGAGCGTAAAAGAGTTCGACGAACCGGCCGCGCTCCTTGGCATCGGTACGGAAACCAAGACCGGGGTAGTTGCGGCCATCGCTTCTGTGTCTACCATTCGCTAATGCCGCCGCGTTCAATGGGTCCTTTCCTTCGACCAGTTTCAGTTCGTAGTGGCGCTGCAATCTCTTGTCGTTATTACCGAGCAGGCCGGCTACGTAGGCCCAAGCCGACAGAACCGCGTAATTCAAGGCTTTCTCCTGGAAGTTTGGATTCCCTTTCGCACCTTTGAACGCATCCCGCTGTGCTTTCAACAGAGCGCCAAACTCCCTGCCGGCTTTCTCGAGCTTCGAGTCCTTCCAGATACTCGGCTTTTTGTTTCGCAGCAGATCCCATGGACCGTCTTCTTCGCCAGATTTTGCGATTACCGGCGTCGTCTCTGTTTTTTCAAAATCGGAATGGCTGGCTTCGGCTCCGGCGTAATAATTGATGAGGAAGGTACGCACGGCTCTTACAGTGATCGGCGTACCTCGCTGGCGTTTGTCGGCAAAATCCTGACCCGGCGGCAGCAGGCCAACCTTCTGGCACCAATTCCGCAGTTCAGGGCCTCTCACGGTTTCTTGCATCCAGTCGTAAAGGTCGGCGGAAACGGCGATCACGGTGTTGGAAATTAGCTGTACATCGAGTCTCTGATCCGAATCCAGGCCGAAGTACACCTTTACGCCGTGGTACTCGTCAACCCCATCCTCGAACGCCTCCTTGATTGCCTGAAAACGGTGCTGGCCGCCGATGATCTTGAGCGGGTGCCGCGGGTCGTATTCGGTTGTGAATTCGGCGACGAGATTGCTAAAGCTGCGGCGTTTTTTGGCGTCCTCCTTCATCCGCTCGAAGGCCATAGGGCTGGTGACGATTTCAAGATTTGCTTTGTATTCCGACTGATCCTCGGACTGTACCTGGGGCTGTCCTTGGAAATCGAGCGGTGAGTCCGTCGTGGAAAGCGGAACCAGTTTGCTGGCGGGAATATGGCAATTGCAATACCGGGCATTTGTCCGGGAATCGGTAAAGACATGGAATACCTCGTCTGCCTCCACGGGTTGGAACACCTGAAGGAAAGCCTCGACCAGTATGTCCACATTTTGAACCGAGCCGAATTCATTCGGAACTATGTTCTTGATGTTGAAATTAATTCTTTGATTTGAAAACAACCGGCTCTCTTCGTTTGACTCGGAGTTCTCGCCGGACCTGCCGGCCACTCCACCTTCTTCGAGCCAATTGAAGAGGGCCGCGGCGCGGAAGGAGTCGCCTTGGTATCGCAAGGGAAGCAGGAGGCGCCCGGTTTCCTGCTTCTGAAGGCCGGAGCGGGAGAGAACCTGAGTGATCCACCGGAACGACTGCTGGCCTTCGAGAAACGTCTTGGTGGAAAAACACAGATAGCCCTCGAAGGATCGTGCCAGGAGGGCTTGCAGAGGTTCAGTGACCATGGTTATTGGTCCTCGCTTCAAACTCACCCGCCGCCGGAGCCGAGGTTCCCGCACTTATAACAGCTTCCATTGCCGATCATGATGGAACCAGTACAGGAATGAACAGCGCCCCAGCGTCCCGGTCCCGCGGTGGAAACGGGGCATTTCCGAAATTAACCTTCTCGCGAATTCTACCATCTTGGCCGCGGATCGCAAGCTCTAAATGCTCCCGCTGAGCGGTTCTTCCGCCAGCGTCAAAAGCCTCGCCTTGGGTGTCAACCGACTTGCTACCACTCCGCTTTTTCCAGCCAACAAAAGAGGGCTTGTGCCCGGAAGGAGTTGCCGTGGTATCGCAAGGGGAGCAGGAGGCGGCCGGCTTCCTCCTTCTGGATGCCGGAGTTGGACACGACGCTTGTGATCCATCGGAACGAATGCCGGCCTTCGAGAAACCTCTTAGCCGAAAGGCGCACGTAGTCCTCGCCGGATTGAGCGAGGAGGGCTTGGAGGGGTGGGAGGGCCATGGTTGTTGTACCTCGCTTTACGAACAGCCGCTGGTGGAGCCGCAGTTTTCGCACTTATAGCAGCTTCCGTTGCGGGTCATGATGGAGCCGCAGTCGGCGCAGGATGGAGCGTCGGACATAAAGGCGGAAGAAGCGGCGGCCTGCTCCCGTGCCTTGGTCGAAGTCGCCACGGTGATGGAAGCGGAGAGCGGCTCCGTTTTGGTTCCTTCCCGCGCGGCGCCCGTGTCCGCCGGCTCGTAGCCGGGGAGGAACTTCAGCGAGAGCCACCGGAAGATGTAATCCATGATGGATTTGGCGAAGGGAATCTCCTGGTTGCCGGTCCAGCCGGAAGGCTCGAAGCGGGTGTGCGAGAACTTGTCGACCAGCACTTTCAGCGGGACGCCATACTGCAATGCCAGCGAAATGGCGGTGGCGAAGCTGTCCATCAGGCCGCTGACGGTGGAGCCTTCCTTGGCCATCACGATGAAGATTTCTCCCGGCTGCCCGTCGGGGTACATGCCCACCGTGATGTAGCCTTCATGTCCGGCGATTTGGAACTTGTGCGTAATCGCTTTGCGCTCCTCGGGCAATTTGTGCCGGGCCGGCTTGCGGGTGGGAGTTGCGGCGGATGGATGCGCGACGCTGGCGGCCGCAGTGTTCTTTTCGGTGGCGACAAGTTCGGTGGTTGGCGTCCGCTCTCTGGCGGTCGCGGCTCTGTTTTCGTCGGCGGAAGCGGTGGTCTCTTTCTGTTTGCCCGTGCTGGAGCTGGCGCTGAGCGGCTGCACTTTTTTCGAATTGTCGCGGTAGATCGCGACCGCCTTCAGGCCCAGCTTCCAGGAAGCCATGTAAGTTTCCATGACGTCTTCGATGGTGGCGTCTTCGGGAAGGTTGACCGTTTTCGAGATGGCGCCGGAGATGAACGGCTGCACCGCCGACATCATGCGGACATGGCCCATGTAATGAATCGAGCGGCTGCCGGAGGCGGGACGGAAGGAGCAGTCGAAGACCGGCAGATGCTCCGTCTTCAATTGCGGCGCGCCCTCGATGGTGCCGGTGCGGTCGATGTAATCGACGATGGTGTTCACCTGGTTCGAGCTGTAGCCCATCCGCAGCAAAGCGTCGGGCACGGTGTTATTGACCACCTTGATGACGCCGCCGCCGACCAGCTTCTTGTACTTCACCAGCGCCAGGTCCGGCTCGACGCCCGTGGTGTCGCAGTCCATCATGAAACCGATGGTTCCGGTGGGAGCCAGAACCGTCACCTGGGCGTTGCGGTAGCCGTGGCGCGAGCCTTTCTCGTAGCACTCCCTCCAGACTTCGCCGGTGGCCTGAAAGAGGCTGGGCTCGGAAGTGGAGCCGGGGAGATGGCGCGGATTAATCTTGTCGAGCGAGGCGCGGTGCGCCGCGATCACTTCCAGCATCGGCTCGCGGTTCCGATCGAAATGCGGGAACGGTCCGATGGCCTCGGCGATGCGGGCGCTGGTCAGATAGGCCTGCCCGTGCATGAGAGCCGTGACGGTGGCCGCAAAGTCGCGCCCGGCGTCGCTGTCGTAGGGAAGGCCGCAGGCCATCAGGAGCGCGCCCAGGTTGGCGTAGCCCAGGCCCAGCGGGCGGTAGTTGTGCGAGTTCGTCCCGATCTTCTCGGTCGGATAACTGGCATGGTCGACGATGATCTCCTGCGCCAGGATCATGGTGTCCACGGCGTGGCGGAATGCTTCGGTTTCGAAGTGGCCCGCCGGCGAGAGGAACTTCATCAGGTTCAGCGACGACAGGTTGCAGGCCGAGTCGTCCAGAAACATGTATTCCGAGCAGGGGTTGCTGGCGTTGATGCGGCCCGTGTTCTTGGATGTGTGCCAGCGGTTGATGGTGGTGTCGAACTGCATTCCGGGATCGCCGCACTGGTGGGCGGCTTTGGCGATCTTGCGGAACAGATCGCGGGCGTTGTAAGTCCTGGCCACTTTGCCGGTGGTTACTTCGCGCGTGGCCCATTCGGAGTCGTCTTCCACCGCCTGCATGAACTGGTCGGTGACGCGGACGCTGTTGTTGGCGTTCTGGAAGAAGATGGAACTGTAGGCGTCGCCGTCGAGCGAGGAGTCGTAGCCAGCCGCGACCAGCGCCCACGCCTTTTGCTCTTCCTTGGCCTTGCACTGGATAAACTCCTCGACATCGGGATGGTCGATATTGAGGATCACCATCTTGGCGGCGCGCCGCGTCTTTCCGCCCGACTTGATGACGCCCGCGAAGGCGTCGAAGCCGCGCATGAAGCTGATGGGACCGCTGGCGCTGCCGCCGCCGGAGAGCGCTTCATCGGAAGAACGCAACGACGAAAGATTGCTGCCCGTGCCCGAGCCCCATTTGAAGAGCATCCCCTCGGTCTTCGCGAGCGTCAGGATGGAGTCGAGCGAGTCGGAAACGGCGTTGATGAAGCAGGCCGAACACTGCGGATGGCGGTAGCCGGTGTCCTCGTAGACGACCTTTTGCTGCGCCTCGCTCCAGTGCCAGTTGGAAAAGTGCGCGTCGGGCTCGCAGCGCTCCACGCCGCAGTTGAACCAGACGGGAGAATTGAAGCTGGCCTTCTGCTGGAGCATTAGATGGGCCAGTTCATCGCGGAAGTTTTCTCCGTCCTCGGCCGACGCGAAATAGCCGCCGCTCAGGCCCCAGTCGGCAATGGTGTCCACGACGCGGCCGATCAATTGGCGAGCGCTCGATTCCCGCGCCGGCGTGTTCAGCTTGCCGTGGAAATATTTGCTGGCGACGATATTGGTCGCCGTCTGCGACCAGCTTTTGGGCACTTCCACGTTGCGCTGCTCGAAGATGACTTTGCCCTTTTCATTGCCGATGGAAGCGGTCCGCAGCTCCCATTCCACTTGATCGTAAGGAGAGACTTTGGAAGTCGTAAAATAGCGGGGGAATAATATTCCCTTGCCGATGGTGGTGTGCGCTACGTTGGCCGTTTCTTTCCCGTTTACCTTTACCGAAATCTCGCCCATAGTCCCTCCGCTACTTAATATGGTACTGCGGCTCCCCTGTCGAATAAAGAGGGAGGTTGGTCCTAAGAAGGTTACTTTGCTGTGGGAACCGATATCAGTCCCACAATGTATTGTTTACCCAATTTCTGAAGTTTTACGGGGATCCGGCGGATCCCAATCCCACTGCTGCCATTGCATTGCACGTCTGTCTCAATCGGGGAAGTCCTCCCCATTGCTTGTTCGAAGGCCGGAGAAAGGACCTGATCATCGGTCCAGAAGCGTCTTCCCAGGTACCAAAGTCGCTCGGCGCTTCCATTCCACTTCCAAAATCCAACCGATTCCCTCCACAGTTTGAGCTCTCTCAACCGAACGGCCGCTGCCTGAAGAGAAACTTTGAATCGGTCAGCGAACAAACGCAGCGTCGCCACCGATGCGCGACCCTCGAAAGCCCCCAGTACTTCGTCAACTGGCATTAGGAGTTCTGCCGCGACAAGGTCGCAAGCCATCTCAAGAGGATTCGAGGTGAGGCAACGTCGGGCTGAGCGTGCGTCATTCCCTGAGATAATAAGATGGCCAAGCTCATGCGCAAGCGTAAATCTCTTACGAACAGGAATGCTGGATGAATTAATCTTTATGGTCAGTTTCGTTCCCTCGGCAAAAACGCCTCCATCAAATGGAAGTCCTTCTTCGACGATTGCCGAGACACCCAACTTTCCTGCGAGAACTTCAAGCGTCATACCCGGCTTGCGATACGGGCTTACATATTTTGCAATAGCACGCAACGGGTCAACTTCGCCAGTCGACTCACAAATTGAGGAAAGGTAAGTGTTATGCCGGGGCTTCATAGCTATTCTTCGTCCTTTTTCCTCGCAGATTTGAGCAAATCGACGAAGTAGGCTTCGTTCATCCTCCTGAAACCTCTGGCTGCGGCAAATTGCCTTCCCAATTCCTTCAACCCGCCAGAATGCTTAGACCAAGCCTCGATCTCTTCCGTCCAAATGAAGCCTCCATCCTTCGCGACCCGCCTCAGCGTCTGGAAATTGTCTACCTCAGGGTCCAGGTCCTTTAATAGATCAGCACATATTATTCTTAACTGAACGCGGGCGGTATCCTGCTTCAAACCTTGCCGCGCTGCAAATTCCTCGGCGAGTTCGAAAAACTGCCTAGCAGATATCAGTTTGTGCTTGTCACGGTCGTGAAATTTCCAGAAGCTCTCATTGTTGGATGACGGAGGCCGAATCTCAGTCACGGCCTCACGCATGTAAAATTCTCCAAAGCTCTCGTAAACTCGAATAAGCAAGTCGGCGGGGCATAAGAGCAATCTGTTAGCTCTCTCAAGGGCTTCTCTGAGAGGCGTTTCCGCCAGCCTGCGTCTACTTGGACCACCTGCAGAGAGAGCTACCCCCTGAAGCAGGTGGTACTCCACCGACTCGATAGTTCCGTCGTACGACTGAATGTCGTCGTGGATCTCCCTAAGTAATCGAAGCGCCATTTCCGGCCGCCGATTTGCCTCGCGTTGGGCACTTGCAAGAGTGCAACGTATGTTTTCAAGAACTGAATCGTTGCCTATCGAAACGTTTTGCGTATTCACAAACCCAATTGGCGGGGCCATGGTCCCTCCTTACAATGAATTTCTGGTTGCGGAACCGAATTTATCCAATATATAGGGGCTTGTCAAGAAGAATCCACCAAACCTTGTATCTTTTGTGTGCCGTTTGGGTTCAATAGGTTGCAAGCGGGAGTTGGGGCGGAATCCACAGCCCAGCCCATTACAATTAATAGATTTAGTTAAATTTATGAACCGTCATGCGGGTGTTCGGAAAATTTCCCTTTTTTGTACTTCCGGATCGCGTTTTTTGCCCCGAGCGCCGGTAATGAGAGAATCGAAACTATGCCAAGTGATTCGATCCCCGCCGCCGCCATTCCCGCCAATCGCAAGGACGCTTGCGCCCTGCTGCGCACCCGGCATCGCAGATTTTTTTATGAGAGTTTTTCCGTGGACCTCGCCGGGAGCGCGCTCCGAGTGAAGTACCGTTTCCGCATCGAGCCGGAGATTCTGTTCTCGCCTGAAACCGTCATCGAGGGGATTGACGCGAAGCGCGTCGAATCGCTTCCCGGCGGGGCGCTCGAAAACCTGATCTTCCACCTCGGCCTCGTCGAGATGCTGAGTTATTGGAAGGCAGCCTGCTCGCCCGAAATCGTCGTGCGCGCCGGAGCGCTCGACGCCGCGCAGATCGCCTGGTGGATGGATTTACTTCGCCACGGCATGGGCGAGTTTTTCTACGTCAACGGGATCGATTACCGCTCGCCGGATTTCGTGAGAATTGTTTCGGAAGCGAATCCGAGCCGCGACAGGGAGGGAGCGGTTGGCGTTGCATCGATGCCGACCCGCGATATGGTCCTCACCAGCGGCGGCAAAGACTCGGTCGTGACGCTTGAGCTGTTGCGCGAGGCCGGACGCAGCTTCGACTGTTTGTTGCTGAATCCAACGCCGGCCGCTCTGGCCGTCGCGCGGGAAGCCGGATGTGCCGTGCCCCGCATCATCCGCCGCACCATCGATCCGCGCCTGCTGGAACTCAACGCGGCGGGATACCTCAACGGACACACGCCGTTTTCGGCGCTGCTGGCGTTTTTGGGCGTTGCGGCGGCGGTGCTTTCGGGCTCCCGCAGTGTCATTGTCTCGAACGAGCGCAGCGCCGAGGAGGCCGCGGCCGAGTTCCTGGGGAGCGAGGTGAATCACCAGTACTCCAAAAGCTTTCGCTTCGAGAGCCGCTTCCGGGACTACTCGCGGCAGTATCTGAACCCGGCGGTCGAATATTTTTCCATACTGCGCCCGCTCTACGAGCTTCAGATCGCTCGCCTGTTTGCGAAGCACTCGCAATACTTTCCCCTCTTCCGAAGCTGCAACCGTGGCATGGCAACAAACTCCTGGTGCGGACGCTGCCCCAAGTGCCTGTTTGTGTTTACGGCGCTTTACCCATTTGTCGAACGGGAGCAGATGCTGGCAATCTTTGGCGCGGACCTGTTTGACTGGGACGGGGCGGCGGAGGTCCTGCGGGCGCTTCTGGGCCTGGACCGGGACAAGCCTTTTGAATGCGTCGGCACAAGGGACGAGACGCTGGCGGCGCTTTATTTATGCGTGGAAAAATATAAGAAGCAGGGAGTCGCGATTCCGGCGGCGCTCGCCGAGATTGAGCGAACCGTTTTGGCTTTTGGCTCCGATCTTCCCGGACTTGCCCGCCGCGTGCTCAGTGCCTGGACCGATCAGCATCACCTGCCGCCGGAATTCGCACGGGTGCTGCGCGCGTCAGTAGCAGAATAATTCTCGGGACGGCGCTGAAGGGATTGCCAACTTTCAAATCCACAGAATTTTCACTTCGCCCTCGAGTTGTTTGAATTCTTTGTCCCCGGTGATCAGTTCCGCATTCCGCAACTTGGCCAAGGCCGCAGCAAAGCAATCGGCAAAGGAGATTCTTCCGCGGGCTTTGAATACCGCGGCTTGCTGGGCCAGTTCGAGATCGGCGGGGACGACGTCGATCGGCAGACGCGAAATGGTAAGTGCAATCTGTTCGGCCCGCTGGCGTCCGAAGGTTCGGAGGGTCGAATAAAAAACTTCTCCCCAGTTCACGGTGGACAGAAACAAGGCGTGTCCCGAACTCTTCGCGGATTGGAAAACCTCGATCATGGTCTGCTCCCCTGCCTCCCCCTGGAAGTAAGCCAGAAGACCGTAGGCATCCAGAACGCGATCCACGCCTCTCATAGCTCGCGCTCCCTCTTCTTCTCTTCCATCAAAGTCTTCAGCAGGTTCCCTTTTCCCCACGTCCGGGCGATCCCGGCCATACTGCGAATATACGCATCCGTCACCGGTTGTAGGATGATTTCGCCGTCGCGTTCGGAAAAAGACACTGGCGTCCCCGGATTGATGCCATACTTTCGTCGCAGCTTGGCTGGAATAACAACATGGCCCCTTGACGTCACCAGTGATTTATTCATAACTTTTCCTCAATGGCATACCAGATCTTAAAATGGTTACCGATTTCAGTTTAGCATAACGATTTGACAATAGTATGACAACTTAGATTGGATCGTTCTACAATGATTCACGTGGGACTGAATCAGTTGCGCGACAAATCCATCCTGATCCTTGGCCTGGGCGTCGAGGGGCGGAGCACGTTGCGGTTCCTTCGCGCTCCATTCCCCGATAAGACGCTGGGGCTGGCGGACCAGCAGCCGCTGGAAAAACTTCCTGCGGCTACTCGGGAGTTGATTGCTCAGGACACGCGGCTCCGGCTGCACATGGGAAAAAGATATCTGGAGAGTCTCGGCGATTACGACGTGATCGTGAAGTCGCCGGGCATTTCCGTCACGCTTCCGGAATATCGCGAGGCGCTTGCGGCGGGGAAAAAAATCACCTCCCAGACCCCCCTATTCTTCGCCAACTTTCCGGGCCCGCTCGTTGGAGGCCCCGGCCCGAAGGGCAAGACAACCCCCGCGCCCCTGC
>Ga0080064_1000814_pt1 | contig 74395 bp, 58 predicted proteins | sample Subgrocontami54m_FD_69260 | JGI IMG/M metagenome (GOLD analysis project Ga0080064, IMG submission 69260) | Subsurface groundwater microbial communities from S. Glens Falls, New York, USA - GMW46 contaminated, 5.4 m (SPADES assembly) (version 2) ...
CGATGGCGGGCGGGGGGCGTTCCACGCCCCCCGCGCCGAGCGAAAGCCAGTGGTGCTGAGTGTGCCGCTCGATCTGCAAAAGGACGAATTCCCCTATTTGCCCGATTACACCCCGTCGACCGATCTGATGCCGCGCGCGCAGGTATTGTGGCCCGACCCGGCGGTGGTCGACGAGATCGCGATGATGGTCGCGGAGGCCGAGCGGCCGATCGTCATCGGCGGACGCGGGGCGACTTGGTCGGGCGCCAAGGGTGCGCTCGAGTCATTGGCCGAGGAGTCAGGCGCGTTGCTGGCGACGACATTGCTCGGCAAGGGCCTGTTCGACGGCAACCCGTTCGCGCTCGACATCGCCGGCACGTTCGCGACCGATCTCGGCCGCGAATTGTTCGCCGAAAGCGATCTAGTGATCGCCGCCGGCGCGGGGCTCGGCCACTACACCACCGAAGGCGGTTACCTTTTCCCCAACGCCAAGGTGGTGCGGATCGACACCAACCCGCGCGGCTTGTGGCAGGGGCTCAGGACCGCCGATCTGCATGTTCAGGCGGATGCCAAGGCCGCCGCCGAGGCGGTCGTCAACCGGCTCAAGGAAAAGGGCATCCGCCGCCAGGGCTGGCGCAGCAACGAGGTGGCCGCGAAGATCGCCGCCACCGCCGAGAACCCCGACGCCAAGCCCTACACGCCGTCTCCCGGCACCCTCGACCCGCGCCTGGTGGTCAAGGAATTGGACGCGGCGATCCCCAAGGACTGGGACATCATCGTCGCTGGCGGCCATTGCTTCAGCTTCGCGATGACGCATCTGCGCGGCCGCCCGGCCGGCAAGTACCACATCCCGATCGATTTCGGCGCGATCGGCTCGGGCCTGTCGGCCGCGATCGGCGTCGCCGCGGCGCGCAACAACGGCAAAATCATGCTGATCGACGGCGATGGTAGCCTGTACCAGCACATCCAGGAATTGGAGACCGTGCAGCGCCACGGCATCAAGCTATTGATCTGTATTATTAATGACGGCGGCTATGGTGCCGAGACCCACAAGTTCCGCGCCTATGGCGTAGACCCGATGCACGCGACCCACGGTCGCGGCGACCTCGCCCAAGTGGCGCGCGGTTTTGGCCTCAATGGCACCAAGGTGACCAACTTGGGGCAGTTCGAGAGCCTTTTCCGCGCGCACCAAGCCGGCGCCGGGGCCTCGCTATGGGACGTCCATGTCGACGATCTGATTCCCTCGCGCAACTACCGTCGCGTCCATTACGGCGAGGCGTGAGCTCAGGAATTACTGCTCCAGCCACACATCTTCCATGCGCCAGCCGTTGTAGATGCCGTTAACCGGGATCGTCAGCCCCTTGACCTTGGCCTGCCAGCAATTCGCCGCACCGGCATAGTAGATCATCGGACGGGCGCCATCTTCCGCTAATCTGCGCTCGATCTCCCACACCAATGTCTTGCGCTTGTCCTGGTTGGCCTCCATCGATTGCCGATCAATCAATTGATCAACCTGAGGATTACAGTAACCGTTATAGTTTCCCTCAGCCCCACAGACGAAATTTTCGTAGAAATTCTGATCGGGTTCGTCCAGTCCGTTACCGGTCAGGTTCATCCCGACCGTATAGTCCTTCCGCATGATCTTGGGGAACCAGCTCGTGGTGTCGATCGTTTCGAGCTCGCCGTCGATATAGACTTCCTTCAATTGGTCGATCAAGATCACCGCCGGCTCGCGGAAGAATGGAATATCGCGGGCGGACACTTTGACCTTCAACCGCTTGTTGGGTCCATAGCCGAGCTTTTCCATGATCTTTCGCGCTTCGGCGCGGTTCTGCGCCATATCGGGGCCGTAGCCGGGCAAGGTGTGCAATACTTCCGGCGACATGCCCCACACACCTTCGGGCGGAGGCAGCATGACTCCGCCGACTCTGCCGGTCCCATCGGCGAGGATGTCCATGAAGGCGTTACGATCGAGGGCTAGCCCCACCGCCCGTCGCAGATCGGGATCATTGAAGGGCGGCACGTCCCGATTAAGGAGCAGATTGCGACTGACGTTGCCCGGCGATAGATCGCAGCCCGCGTTGGGAACTTGGCTTCTCACGTCCTTCACCAGCGGCAGCGTCAGCCCCAGGGTCAGGTCGAACTTCCCGGCCGTGAACGCCAACACCGCCGTCGACACGTTTTTGATGATCGTCCACTCGATGCCGTCGAGATACGGCCGGCCAAGTTTCCAGTATTCCAGATTCTTGGCGATCTTGATCGACTGGTTCGGCTTGAACTCGACGAATTTGAACGGGCCGGTGCCGACCGGATGCTGGCGCATCTGGGCAGGCGTCACGTGACACGGATAGACCGGCGAGAAACCCGATGCGAGTAGCACGACAAAGGACGGCTGCGGACGCTTCAGGTGGAAAACGGCCTCGTAATCGCCGTTGACGGTGATTGAATCGAGATTGCGGTACCAGGGCTTGCGCGGGTTGACGCGCAGCTTGTCGGCTGACTTGCCGAGCAGCATATCCCACGTGCATTTGACGTCGGCGGCGGTGAGCTTCTTGCCGTCATGCCATTTGACCCCCTGACGCAGTTTGAAGGTCAGGTCTTTGCCGTCTTCACTCCACCGCCACTCGGTCGCCAGATCCGGCACCACCGAGGCAAGACTGTTCTGCCGTATCTTGGTGTCGAAGGTGACGAGGTTGTTGAACACGCCCATCATCGGGCGCTCGGAAAACACCGTCACCTCTTCGTGGATCGACATGCTGGCCGGGCTGTCGAGCGAGTACACCTGGAGGATACCGCCAGGTTTTTGCGCGAACGCGGACGCGCCGCTCAGCACCAGCCCCAGCGCTGCCGCGAATACGCATACCGATCGTACCATCGTGATTTCCCCCTACCGAGCCTGCCGCAGACGCCGCCCGTCTCGCCTGAATCGCTCTGTTGCGTTTGCCGCGGGTTGATCTCGTCGCGCCCAGAGAATTAGATGATCGTGCGCCGATCAGGTCTTGAACACCGGTCGCCAGCCGAGGGGCGCCTCCGTCCGCTTTATCGGTCCAACCATACGTCTTCCATGCGCCAGCCATTGTAGATGCTGTTTGACATGATGGTCAGGCCCTTCACGTGGGGCTGGCGGCAATTTCCGGCGGGTGCGTAAAATATGATCGGTCTTGCGCCATCTTCCGCCAGTTTTCTCTCGATCTCCCAGATCAGCGACTTGCGCTTGTCCTGGTTGGCTTCAACCGATTGCCGATCGACCAATTTGTCGACCTCGGGGCTGCAATATTTGTTGTAGTTGCCCTCGGCGCCGCACACGTAGTTCTCGTAGAAATTCTGGTCCGGCTCGTCGACACCATTGCCGGTGAGATTGAGCGCGACCGTGTAATCCTTGCGGTTGATCTTGGGATACCACTGCGTCGTATCGACCGGCTCGAGCTCGGCGTCGATGTAAATCGCCTTTAGCTGATCGAGCAGGATCACCGCCGGATCGCGAAACGGCGAGATGTCGCGCGTTGAAACCTTGACGGCAAGCCGTTTGTTTGGGCCGTAGCCGAGCTTCTCCATCAGCGCACGAGCTTCCCTGCGGTTCTTCGCGATGTCGGGATCGTATCCGGGCAGGGAGTGCAAGACCTCCGGCGGCATGCCCCATACGCCGTCGGGCGGCGGCAACATCACGCCGCCGACATTGCCCTTGCCCTCGGTGATGATGTCGATAAAGGCCTTGCGGTCGAGGCTCAGCGCCATCGCACGGCGCAATTCGGGTTTGTCGAATGGCGCGGCGTCGGGGTTGATGATCAGGTTGCGGCTGACGTTGGTCGGGTTCAGCTCGCACTCCGCTTTCGGCAATTGGCTGGTGATGTCGCGGGTGAGCGGTACGGTCAGCCCGCCAAAGGTGACGTCGAACTTGCCGGATACGAAGCTGAGCACCGCCGTCGACATGTTGCGGATGATTGTGTACTCGATCCCGTCGAGATAGGGCCGACCCGGTTTCCAGTAATCCGGGTTCCGCGTCAGCTTGATCCCTTCGTTGGGCTTGAACTCGACGAATTTGAACGGACCGGTGCCCATCGGTCGCTGGCGCATGTCCTTCGGCGCCACGTGGCAGGGATAGACCGGCGAAAACCCCGAGGCGAGCAACGCGATAAAGGCGGGCTGCGGCCGCTTCATGACAAAAGTCGCCTCGTGGTCGCCGTTGGTGGTGACCTCGACCAGGTTGCGGTACCAGGCCTTGCGCGGATTGACGCGCAATTTTTCGGCGGCCTTGCCCTGCAACAGGTCCCAGGTGCATTTGACGTCGGCGGCGGTGAACTTCTTGCCGTCATGCCACTTGACGCCCTCTTGCAATTTGAACGTGAGCCGGGTCCCGCCCTCGTCCCACGACCAGCTTTTGGCGAGCTCGGGTATGATCGATCGAATGCTGTTTTGCTTTACGTGCTGATCGTACATGACGAGGTTGTTGAATACGCCCATCACCGGGCGCAGCGCGAATACCGTGACCTCTTCGTGAATCGACATGCTTGCCGGGCTGTCGATCGAATAGGATTTGAGAATGCCGCCCGGCTTTTGGGCGTAGGCCGTGCCGCCCAGGCACAGCGATGCGAGCGCGATCGCCGCAAGGTACTGCCGCTGCCCCATTTCCGCCTCCCGCTGGCGAGCGTTTGCGGGTTTGTCCCGCGCTGCTCGCGCCTCCCGTCGGCGGTCTTAGCGGGTTGTCCCGTCTTGCCGCCGCCGGCACTGTATCACGCATGCGGCAAGGCATGCACCCCCTTGCGCGCGCCGAGGGTGGTGTCGGTTAGGCGTTTTGTGAAGGCGGGCGAGGCGGCGCGCTGGTGAGCGCCGCCGGCCCCATCGCTGCGGGCTATTTGTCCATCCAGAGGTCCTCGAACCGCGAGCCGTTGTAGATGCTGTTGGCCATGCTGACCAAGCCGTGGACCTCCGGCTTCCAGCAATTCGAGGCACTCAGGTAGTAGAGGATCGGTCGCGCGTCGTCCGCCGCCAGTAGTTTTTCGATCTCCCAGACGATGCGCTTGCGCTTCTCCACGTCGCTTTCCGCCGATTGCTGCCCGACCAGCTTGTCGACTGCGGGGCTGCAGTAGCCGGTGTAATTACGCTGGGCGCCGCAGACATAGTTCTCGTAAAAGGTCGGATCGGGATCGTCGACCGCGGTCTCGGTGATGTTGAGCCCGACCTTGAAGTCCTTGCGGGTCAGCATCGGGTACCATTGCGTGGTGTCGATCACGTCCAGTTCGCCGTCGATATAGACGTGCTTCAACTGGTCGATCAGGATGACCGCCGGGTCGCGATACGGCGCGACGTTGCGCGTCGATACTTTGATCGAGAGCCGCTTGTCGGGGCCGTAACCGAGCTTTTCCATTAGCTTGCGGCCTTCCGCGCGGTTCGCGGCGATGTCGGAACCATAGCCGGGCAGCGTCTTCAGCAGCTCCGGCGGCATGCCCCAAAGTCCGCTCGGCGGCGGTTGTAGCGCACCACCGACGCTGCCCTGCCCCTCGCCGAGAATGTCGATGAAGGCCTGACGGTCGAGGCTCAAGGTCATCGCCCGCCGAATGTCGGGATTGTCGAAGGGCGGCTTGTCGCGATTGACTATCAGGTTGCGGGGGACGTTGGCCAGGAACATCTGGCACTGCGCGTTCGGTGCGCGCGCCTTGACGTCCTTCAATTGCGGCATCGTCACGCCAAAATAGATGTCGGTCTTGCCGGCCATAAACGCCAGTAGCCGGGTCGAGACGTCCTTGATGATCGTGTACTCGATCCCGTCGAGATACGGCATGCCCGGCTTCCAGTAATCGGGGTTGCGTGCCACGGTGATCGACTCGTTCGGCCGGAACGAGACGAACTTGAACGGACCGGTGCCGATCGGATGCAGCCGCATCTGTTGCGGCGAAACGTGGCAAGGGTAGACCGGCGACCACCCGGTCGCCAGAAGCGCGAGGAACGAAGCCTCCGCCCGCTTGAGATGGAAAGTGACCTCGTGGTCGCTTTTGGTCGTCACCTTGGCGACATCGCTGTACCACGATTTGCGCGGATTCACCCGGAGCTTGTCCTTGCCGAGACCCATCAGGAGGTCCCAGGTGCACTTGACGTCGGCGGCGGTAAACGGCTTGCCGTCATGCCATTTGACCCCCTTGCGCAGTGGCAAGGTCAGTTCGGTGCCTTCTTCGTTCCACGCCCAGCTGGTCGCCAGATCCGGAACGATCGACCTAGGGCTGTTTTGGGCGACGTCTTGCTTGTACATGACAAGGTTATTGAACACGCCCATCATTGGCCGCTGTGTCGCGATCGTCGCTTCCTCGAGGATCGACATGCTCGCCGGGCTGTCGAACCAGCCGACCTTCAAGACCCCGCCCTGATTTTGGGCGTACACGACGCTTGAGGAAAAGCCGAGCGCAAACAGCCCAGCAGCTGCCACGACGACGCGCAGTTTTCGCTTCATCTCCGCCTCCTGTTCTCGGCCTGTCGCGGGATTCGTCCCGTCTCGGCCGCACTCCCTGTTTCGGGCCCTGCGTGGGTTGATCCCATCTGCCGCCCGACGCGACAATAACACGCACGCGGCAATTCGTCGCCCTTGATCGCGCGGCGCCGCTGCGCTGCAATCGACCGCGATAAGCCCGGGGGTGGAGAAATGATCGGCGATCCGATCGAGTTCGAACTGTTCAAGAACGCGCTGTTCTCGATCGCCGACGAGATGGCGCTGACCGTCTTTCGCACGACCTATTCGGGCGTGCTCAAGGACAACATGGATTATTCAACGGCGATGTTCGACGGGGCGGGGGTGCTGGTGGCGCAGGGATTGACCCTACCCGGGCATCTCGGCTCGATGCCGACCGCGATCGAATCGGTCAAGGACAGCTTTGCCGGCGACATCGATCCCGGCGACGTGTTCATCCTCAACGATCCGTTTCGCGGCGGCATGCACCTGCCCGACATATTCGTGTTCAAGCCTATCTTCGAGGATCAGACCCTGATCGCCTGGGCCGGCACGGTGTGCCACCACACCGATGTCGGTGGCCGGGTGCCTGGATCGAACGCTTCCGACTCGACCGAGATATATCAAGAAGGGCTGCGCATCCCGCCGCTGAAGCTCTTTTCCCGCGGCGAGCGCAACGCGACCTTGTTCGCGCTGGTCGAGACCAATGTACGGGTCCCGGTCAGGGTGTTTGGCGATCTGCGCGCCCAGCTCGCCGCTTGTCATATCGCCGAGCAGGCGATCGTGGAATTGGCGGCGCATTACGGGATCGACGAACTGGGTGCGTACATGACCGAGCTGGTCGATTACGCCGAGCGCATGACCCGCGCCGCGATCCGCGAATTGCCTGACGGGGTTTACGACTTTCTCGATCATATCGACGACGACGGCATCGATGTCGGCCGGCCGATCCCGCTCAAGGTCACCATCACCAAGGCGGGCGACTCGATCCACGTCGACTGGACCGGCTCATCGCCGCAGGTCAAGGGCGCGATCAACAACACGCTCTCGTATACGAAGTCCGCGAGCTATTGCGCGATCCGCTCGATCTTGCCGCAGAACATTCCAACCAATGAAGGCGTGTTCCGCGCGATCACGGTCGAGGCGCCGCCCGGCACGATCGCGCACGGGGTGTTGCCGGCGGCCTGCGCCGCGCGCGGCCTGACCGGGTTTCGCATGGTCGACTGCATGTTCGGCGCGCTCGCTAAGATGCTGCCCGACCGGGTCTTCGCCGCGTCCGACGGCGGCAATACCGGGGTGTCGATCGGCGGCTATTACCCGGACCGGACGCCGTTCATCTATGTCGATTTCACCTGTTGCGCCTGGGGTGCGCGCCCCTACGCCGATGGGCTCGACGGCAATTCGCACATCTATGCCAACATGGCTTCGCAGCCGATCGAGGTGACCGAGACCGAGCAGCCGTTGCAGATCACCGCCTATGAGTTCATCCAGGACGCGATGGGGCCGGGCAAGTTCCGCGGCGGCGCGCCGTTTCGCCGCGAGTACCGGTTTCTCGCCGAGGAGGGGGTCTTGCAGGTGCGCTCGGACCGGCATGATTTTCGCCCGTTCGGACTCTACGGCGGCGGGGCCGGCCGGCCGTCGATGAACTACCTGAACCCGGATCGCGACCCGGCACCGCTGCCGTCGAAACTGACGATGAACATCAAAAAAGGCGATGTCTTCCGCCACGAGGTCGCCGGCGCCGGCGGCTGGGGCGACCCGCTGGAGCGCGACCCGGCGCTGGTGCTGAGGGACGTGCTGAACGAGTTCGTTAGCGAGCGATCCGCGCGCGAGGATTACGGCGTGGTGCTGGCCGGGTTGCCGTTCTCGATCGACGCGGCCGCGACCACTTCATTGCGCCAGCGGCAGCGCGCGGCGAGGAACTGGCAGGACATGCCGGTCTATCGTCGAGGCGAGAAGGCAGCCGCTGAATAACCCTAAGCATACACCCGTTACATTTCTTAAGGGAATCAGGAATTTATGTATAAGAGGATGTTCGAGAGCCGCTATCGTCGTAAAGCTAAATCTCAACCTGTTTGGTATCTTTACAGAAATATTGTCTCGTCTGGTGTACCGATATTCATCTCGATTGTTGCTTTGTCGTTGTCGATTTGGTCGGCGCTGGAGACACGCGGCCACAATAAGTTGTCGGTACGGCCGGAAGTTCAGTTCTGGAGCCGTGGGGCAATCGAGGAAAAATATGTCGGGCTCTTTATCGAAAACCGCGGGCTGGGCCCCGCCGAGGTTCATCTGGCCGTATTCTCTGGGACCGAGCGAATTTTCGATTGGACGAGGATCAGCGACAGCTTTTTGAAAAGCGGTATCTTACAAACTGAAAAAGACGATATAAAATATATACCAAGCTGGACTAACTTCGATCCAAAGATCGTGCTAAAAAGCGGCGAAAGTCTTGGTTTATATTTCATTGATCCAAAATACTTGAAAGATAACATGAAATTCAAAAATCAACTTGATTATGATGTAAGAATCATCGGGTATTCCTGCTCGCTTTACCGTGATTGCAGCTTCGTGTGTTTCGGGCGGTGGGACCACGATTGCGCCACCGAGGCCAGGCGAAACGAAGTTTTCACCGGCGCTGCGCCGTGACCGCAAGCCGTATGATATCCTTCCGCGCCGGCGTCGATATCGGCGGGACGTTCACTGACATTGTGCTGCTCTGCGATGACGGGGAGCGCTACACGCGAAAGGTGTCGTCGACGGTGGACGACTATGCGCGGGCGATCGTCGACGGGCTCGGCGAATTGCTGGCGGAGATCGGCGCCCGGGGAACCGGCATCGTCGAACTGCTGCACGGCACCACGGTCGCCTCGAACGCGATCCTCGAATTGAAAGGCGCGCGCACCGGGCTGATCACCACGCGCGGTTTTCGCGACGTGCTCGAAATCCGCAATCTGCGCATGCCCCGGCTCTACGACATGTCGTGGACCAAGCCCCCGCCGCTGGTCGAGCGCCGCCTCAGGGTCGAGGTCGACGAGCGGATCAACGCCGAGGGTGGGGTCGACCGCCGGCTCGACGAGGCGAGCGTCGAGCGGGCGGCGCGTTTCCTGGTCGGCGAGGGCGTCGAGGCGATCGCTGTCTGCCTGCTGCACTCCTATCTGAACCCGGCGCATGAAATGCGGGTCAAGGAGATCGTCGCCGGCATCGCGCCCGACGTCACCTTGAGCGTCAGCGCCGAGATATTGCCGGTCATCAACGAATACGAGCGCAGCTCGACGACCGTGATCAACGCCTACGTGCGGCCGATCGTCGACCGCTACCTGACCCGCCTGATCGGCGAGGTGACCCGCATCGGCATCCGGGCGCCGCTGTTATTGATGCAGTCGAACGGCGGACTGACCACCGCCCGCGCGGCGGCGGCGACACCGATGCACATCATCGAATCCGGGCCGGCGGCGGGGGTCGTCGGGGTGCAGGCATTGGCGCGGCGGATCGGCGTCGACAAGGCGATCTCGTTTGACATGGGCGGCACCACGGCAAAGGCGTCGTTGATCGAAGACGGCGAGGTCACGCGCGCCACCGAATACCAGGTCGGGTCCGGCATCGTGCTCGGGTCGCGGCTGCTGTCGGGCGCCGGCTATACCTTGAAGGTGCCGGCGATCGACCTCGCGGAGGTCGGCGCCGGCGGCGGCTCGATCCTGTGGATCGACAGCGGCGGGGCTTTGCAGGTCGGCCCGCACAGCGCCGGGGCGATGCCGGGCCCGGTTTGCTACGGGCAGGGCGGCACCGAGCCGACCGTGACCGACGCCAACGTCGTGCTCGGCTATCTGAACCCGACCAATCTGGTCGGCGGCGCGGTCAAGATCGACGCCGGAAAGTCGCGTGCCGCGATCGAGCACAAGGTCGCGCTGCCGCTGGGGATGAGTCCTGAAGCGGCCGCCTACGGCGCGCATCTGATCGCCGCGTCGAACATGATCCGGGCGTTGAAGGCGGTATCGAGCGAGCGCGGCCGCGATCCGCGCGATTACGCGCTGGTCGGCTTCGGCGGCAACGGACCGCTGTTCGCCGCCGGCATGGCCGAGGCGATCGGCGTCAAGCGCGTGCTGATTCCGCCATCGGCCGGGGTGTTCTCATCATTCGGGCTGCTCTACGCCGAGGTGGCGTATTACTTCACCCGAACCCGAAAGCGCCTGCTGCGCGCGCTCGACCCGGCCGAGGTGGCGGCGCTGCTCGACGGGCTCGAACAGGAGGCGCGGGCGCGGCTCGGCGAAGACGGATTCTCGGCGGATCGGATCGAGATTCGCCGTACTGCCAGCCTCCACTATCAGGGCCAATCGTTCGAATTGCGCGTGCCGATGCCCGAAGGGGTGATCGACCGCGCGGCGCTAGCCGCGCTGGAGCAGGATTTCGGCGTCGAGCACGAGCGCACCTACGGCCACCGCGCCGGCATCGAGGAACCGGTCGAACTGGTCAGCCTCGAAGTGGTCGGCAGCGGCATCCCGGAAACGCCGCGCGCCGAGGCGGCCGCGTCGGCGCGTCTCGCGCCCGACATCGCGATCGCAGCCCCGGTGCGCCACGCCTATTTCGGGCCGCGGCAGGGCTGGCTCGACGCGCGCGTGGTCAATCGCAGCGCGCTCGCCGTGCCGCACGAAGGCCCGTGCATCGTCGAGGAATACGACGCTACCTGCCTGGTCCCGCCGGGCTGGACCGCTCGGCTGGACGCGTACGGAAATATCGAGATCGGGCGGTAGGTCTACAGGCCCACGAGTGGCGCCAATCTCGCATTGATTTCATCGAGAACGACCTGCGGCGCTCGTCCGATGATTTCGAGCTTGTGTGCGTCTCGGTCGATGCTGCGCACGTGATCGACGAGTATAACGCCCGAGACCGGCAGACCCGCCGGCAGACGCACCTCGGTCATCCAGCCGCGCTCGCGGCGGGAAATCGGGCACACAATCGCGAGACGCGAGTGCTCATGGTAGACCCGCGGGCTCAGTACGATACCCGGCCGCCGGCCCGCCTGCTCGCTGCCGGCGTGCGGCGAGAACAGGAGCCAGATCAAGTCGCCGCGATCGGGCAGCTCCATCAGATCAGTTCGTCGCCGACCGGACCGTCATCCTCCAGCGGATGCTCGTTTTCCGGGGTCATTCCGGCTACGAGCTCCTCGATCGTGAAGCGACGGCGCGAGCGGGTGACGACAATCCGTCCATCCTCAAACCCTTCGATGTCGACCCGAGCGCCCTCGGTGAGCCCCGCACGCGCCGCCACCTCCCGCGGCACACGCAGGCCAAGGCTGTTGCCCCATTTGGTTACTCGCAGTTGGATTGGCATTGATCTCTCCGGCTCGATCCGATCGGAGAGATAACGTATATTAAAATGATCTACAAATCTACGCCGCGACCTTGACCAGCTTGTGGATCACCCGGCGCTTGGCCGGCGCGTCGCCCTTGGCGTGGCGCGACCACGACCGGCCCGACAGTTCGCCGACATAGATGCTGCCCTTGCTGTCGACGGAGATGCCGTGCGGCGAGGTGAACTGGCCTGGGTTGATGCCGGCATGCGGCAGGCCGAGGCGGGCCAATACCTTGCCGTCATGGCTGTGGATGCTGACCCGCGGACCGATATTGGGCCAGTCGCGGTTGATCTCGCCCTGCGGACCGCCTTCGCCGATATAGCACAACGGGTGGTGTCCACTTTCCATCCACATCCCATTGGGCCGATGCAGATTGTTCCACTGCGTCTCCCATTTGCCGTTGCCGTCGAACACCTGGACGCGGTGGTTCTCACGATCGGCGACATAGAGCCAACCGTCATGGGTGCAACAGATATTGTGCGGGATATTGAACTGCCCCGGATCGGTGCCGGGCTCCCCCCACGACAGCAGCAATTTGCCGTCGGGGCTGAATTTATGGATGCGAGCATTGCCGTAGCCGTCTGAGATGTAGAGGTCGCCCTGCGGCGACAACGCCGTATGGGTGCAGCGGTGGAACGGCTCGCCGCTCATGAACGGCTTGGGCTTGCCGGGAATGCCGAGGGTCATCAGCACTTTGCCGTCGAGGGAGCAATGCCGCACGCTGTGGTCGCCGTCATCGGTCAGCCAGATCGTGTTGTCCGGACCGACATGCACGCCGTGCGGTCGAGTGAACACGCCCTCGCCCCAGGTGCGCAGGCAGTTGCCTTCGGGATCGAACACCGCGATAGGGTGGTCGCCACGATTGAAGGCATAGACGTTGTCGTTTTTGTCGACGCCGACCGCGGCGACGTCGCCGAGCACGATCTCGTCCGGTATCTTCGCCCAGTTCTCATTGACTTCGAACGTATACGCCCCGCTTCCCAGCCGGACCGCCATGGCTTTCCTCCCGCCTTGAATAAGCCTGAAAACGATCATAAGCCGGGGCCGCGTCCGCGGCGAGGGCTCGCTGCCGCCAAGGCGGACCGCGCGCGGGCGGAAGCGATACCGCGCAAGCCGAGACTGAGATAATGTGCGCCACCTTCGTGGAGATGTTGATGCGTAAATGGGTTCCGGCGATCGCGCTGATCGCCCTTCTCGCGCCGTCATCCGCGCTGCCCCAGGCAAAGAGCGGCAAGGGCGCGGTTTACGAGCAGCTCAACCTGTTCGGCGAGGCGTTCGAGCGCATCCGTCAGGACGCGGTCGAGGCGGTCGCCGACGGGAAGCTGATCGAGACCGCGATCACCGGGATGCTCGCGAGCATGGACCCGCGCGCGGTCTATCTGAGCGAGGCGGAATACAAGGCCCAGCAAGCGCCCGGCCCCGAGCAGGCGGGCTCGACCGGGATCGTGGCGACGATCTCCGGCGGCGCGCTGAGGGTCATCTCGCCGCGCGACGGGTCGCCGGCCGTCGAAGCTGGGATCAAGCCCGGCGACGTGATCTTCATGATCGACAAAGAGACGACCTTCGATCTGACTCTGAACGATGTCGAGCAGCGTCTGCGCGGACCGGCCGGCAGCGAGGTCGCACTGTTGGTGCGGCGCGGCACCGGCGTCCCGATCGAGATCAAGGTCAAACGCGCAGACGGCAAATTGCCGACCGTCAATTCCCGGCTCGAATCCGGCACGATCGGCTATGTCCGCGTCGCCGGGTTCGACGAGGCGACCCAGGCGGCCTTCGCCGCCGGGATCCAGGATCTGCGTAAGCAGGCTAACAACAAGCTGGCCGGGTTCGTCCTCGATCTGCGTAACAATCCCGGCGGCGGCTTCGACACGGCTGTCGCGATCGCGGACGCCCTGATCGACAAGGGCGACATCGCCGTCGTCAAGGGTCGCAAGGCCGAAAGCGCCAAACGCATCGCCGCCACCCCCGGTGAGGTTGCCAAGGGCCTGCCAATCGTCGTCCTGGTCAACGGCGGCACGGCGCGCGAGGCCGAGCTGGTCGCCGGTGCCCTACAGGACAATCGACGGGCGGTATTGCTCGGCACCAAGACGTTTGGCGAGAGCGCGATCGAGAGCACGATCCCACTGAACGGCAACGGCGCGGTGCGGCTGACCACGGCGCGGTATCTGACTCCGAGCGGCCGCGCGATCCAGGGTAAGGGGCTCGAACCCGACCTGATCGTCGCGCCGCTCAAGCTGGAGCGGCTGGCCCAGGGCGACCGCCGGCGCGAGGCCGATCTGCGCGGCGCGCTGAAAAATACCGACCCAGTCGGCCCGAACGCCAAGCCGCAAGCCGCGCCGACCGGAGCCGCCCGGCCGCCCGCCGGAGCGCCGGGAGCCTCGCCCGCCAACCCGCCAGGCACGGTCCCGTCGGCCGCGACTCCGCCTGCCGGAACGACGGCGCCGACGGTCGCGACCGGCGATATCGGTACCGCCAACGACGAGCAGTTGGCCGAGGCGCTCGACGTCTTGCGCGGCCTGGCGATGGTCAGCGCCCGCAACGCCCGTTGAGGAAACGGACATGCGCATTCTGGTGCTCGGCGCCGGTGCGGTCGGCGGCTATTTCGGCGGGAGGCTGGCCGAGGCGGGACGTGACGTGACCTTCCTCGTCCGGCCGCCGCGGGCGGCATTGCTCGGAGAGCGCGGGCTCGCGGTCGCCAGCCCGCTTGGCGATTTTCGCGTACCGGTCAAGGTCGTCACCGCCGACGACCTCTCCGGCCCCCACGATCTCGTGTTGCTGACCGCCAAGCATTACGACCTCGATGCCGCGATCGCCGCGATCCGTCCCGCCGTCGGACCCGAGACTAGGGTGTTGCCGCTGTTGAACGGGCTGGTTCATCTCGACCGCCTCGATGCGGCGTTCGGGGCGGAGCGTGTGCTCGGCGGCGTCGCCTATGTCGGCGCGGCGATGATGCCGGACGGCGGCATCCGGCATCACAACCGCCTATCCGGCATCGCCTTTGGCGACCGGGCGGGCGGCATCGGCGAGCGGGTGCGGGCGATCGCGACGGAATTCGCGGGTACCCCGGTCCATGCCCCGGGCAGCGACGACATTCTCCTCGATATGTGGGAGAAGTTTGTGATGATTACGTCGATGGCCGGCATGAACTGCCTGATGCGCGGCAATATCGGCGAGATCGCGGCAACCCGGGACGGCACCGCGCTGATGACCGAGCTGCTTGGCGAGTGCCAAGCGATCGCGGCGGCGGCCGGGTATTCGCCGCGCGACAATCATCGTACCCAAATCGGCGCGATGCTGACCGAGCGGGGCAGCATCAACAGCGCCTCGATGCGCACCGACCTCGACGCCGGGCGGCGCACCGAGGCCGATGCGATCCTCGGCGACATGCTGGGCCGCGCCGGCCGATTCGGCGTCGACGCCCCGCTGTTGCGGGTCGCCTATTGCCATCTGCAGGTGCACGAGGACCGGCTCGCCGCGGCGCGATAGGGCGCTCGCCGGCTTCCGTCCGGCGAGCGCGGGCGACGTTGATAACGCATCGCGGCACGCCTACGCTTCCCGCCGTTTCGCCAGCAATCGGAGCCGCCGATGCGTGTTCGATGCGGGGTCGCCGCGATTGCGGTCGCCTGGTCGATGGCGCTGGCGGGCATGGTCGACGCCGTCGCGGGACCGCTGGAGGATGGCGAGGCCGCATACGAGCGGGGCGACTATGCCGGCGCCCTTAGCTTGTGGGGACCGCTGGCGGAGCGGGGCAATCCGCGCGCCCAGAACTGGATCGGCCTGCTGTTTCACAGCGGTTACGGGTTGCCGCAGGACGATGCCGCGGCGGCGCGCTGGTACCGTCGCGCCGCCGAGCAGGAATATCCGGTCGCGCAATACAACCTCGCGGCCGAATATCTCGCGGGTGCCGGCGTCCCGCGAGACGACGCCGAGGCGGTCAAATGGTTTCGCAAGGCGGCGCGGCAGGGCCACGTCGCCGCCGAGCGCGAGCTTGGGACGATGTATTATCACGGTCGCGGCGGGCTGCCCCGAAATACCGCCGAGGCGATCAAGTGGTGGAATGCCGCCGCCAATGCCGGCGACGCGGAAGCGGCCCGGCTGGCGCGCGAGGCGTCGGCCGCCGATGCGGCGACGCGTGCGCAAGCCGCGCGCGACGAGGCGATCCGCAAGGCGCGCATCCCGGAACTGATCAAGCGCAACAATCGCGTGAATTCCTGGAAATCATGGGATGAGCGCTGCTTCGATTACGTGGCGGCCGAGAGCTTTGCTGAGCCCGGCCCGCGCGCGACCGTGAACCCGCAGCGCAGTTGCTGCCCCGGCGTGGTCACGATCAAGAAGATCGTCAAGGATGACGATGGCGTCGACGCGCTGTATCTGGTCGCGTTCGCGGCCGGCGACGCCCGCTATTGCTCGATCCAGTTCTTCGGCGGCTGGATCAAGGCCGCCGTGTTCAACGAGCCATGACGCGTCGTCGGAACGCCTACCCCAACCGTCGCCGGTAGAGCGCGATCAGCCGCTCCCAGTGCCGCTCGGCCGCCGGCTTGTCGTAGCACCAGCGCTCGGGGAAGGCGAAGCCGTGATGGACGCCGGGATAGAGCTCGATCTCGCCGACGGCGCCGGCCCGGGCGAACAGGCCTCGCAACTCCGCGACCATCGGCAGCGGCGCCAGATTGTCGTGCTCGGCGCAGGCGATGTAGAGCTCGCCCTCGACTTTGCCGAGATTGATATGGGGGCTCTCTTCGGCGTCGTTGATCAGCCAGGTGCCGTAATATGAGGCGGCGGCGGCGACGCGGTCGGGATAACGCGCCGCGGCGGCGAGCGCGTAGGGGCCGCTCATGCAATAGCCGTGGGCGCCGACCGGTCCGTCGCTGGCGGCGCTCTGGCGGTCGATGAACTCCAGCATCGTGCCGACATCCGCCATTACCGGCGGGATCGTCATCTTGGTGCGCACCGCGCGCATGCGCTGTTGCTCCGCGCTGCCCTGGGTCAGCACGTCCGGCCCGTAGATCGTGTCGCGCCCGGCGCGGTAGTACAGGTTGGGCAGCAGCACATAATACCCGACCGTCGCCAGTCGGCGCGTCATGTCGCGCAATTCCTCGCGGATCCCTGGCGCGTCCATTAGCACCATCACCGCGGGAAACGGGCCGCCTCGGTCGGGATGGCAGATAAAGGTCTCCATCGCGCCGTCCCGTGTGGCGATGTCCAGGGTCTGCTCGATCATGGGCGTGTATCTCCCAGGCCGCGGGGCAGCCGAGCGATTACGATTTCATGTTCGTTCCGGGCGGGCAAGCCCGAGGCTGGTCGCGATGCCCCTACTGCGCGACCCAGCCGCCGTCGATCGACAGGGTCGCGCCGGTCATCGTCGACGCCGCCTCGCCGCACAGAAATACCGCCAGCGCGGCGATCTTCTCCGGCGTCGTGTATTCGAGCATCGGCTGCTTTTCACGCAGCAGATCGTCATGCGCCTGGCGCACCGGGATGCCCTGCGCCTTGGCGCGCGCCTCGATCTGCTGCCGCACCAGCGGGGTCAATACCCAGCCCGGGCAGATCGCGTTGCAGGTGACGCCGTCATTCGCGGCCTCGATCGCGATCACCTTGGTCAGGCCGACGAGCCCGTGCTTGGCCGTGACATAGGCGGCCTTTTCGCCGCTGGCGACGAGGCCGTGGGCCGAGGCGATGTTGATGATGCGCCCCCATTTGCGCGCCAACATGTGCGGCAAGGCCGCCTTTGTCATGTGAAACGCCGCCGACAGATTGATCGCGATCACCGCGTCCCATTTGTCGTCGGGAAAATCGACCACCTTGGCGACGTGCTGGATGCCGGCGTTGTTGACCAGGATATCGACCGTGCCGAACTGTCGCGCGGTCTCGGCGACGAGGGCGCGGATCTCCGGGGGCTTGGCCATGTCCGCGGGCGTATAGGCGGTGCGGACCCCGTGCGTCTCGGCCAGCCCGGCGCGCAGCCGATCGATCACGGCCGGGTCGCCGAACCCGTTCAACATCACATCGCAGCCTTCCGCCGCCAGCGCCGTCGCGATGCCGAGGCCGATCCCGCTGGTCGATCCGGTGACGATCGCAATCTTGCCGTTTAGCATCAGCCCTCTCCCGCGCTCACCGCCATCGCGCCGTCCAATGCCGGCACGCGCCGCAATCGCACCGGCTCGGAGAACCCCTTGACCCTCGCGGTTTCGGTGCCCGGTGCGAAAGCGGCCAGCAAGTCGGCCACGCCGGCTTCCGACGCCATCGACTCGGACAGGACGATGTCACCGCCCCGGCTCTCGCCCTGGAGCCGCGCGGCGAGGTTAACGGTGGCGCCGAAATAGTCGAGCCGATCGTTCAAGGTCACCGCGATGCACGCCCCGCAATGCAGCCCGATCTTGACGATGATCGCGCCGTCCGTGCTGCCGAGCTCGGCGCCGACCCGGCGATTGAACGCGGCGATGTCCTCGCGGATCGCGACCGCCGCGGCGAGCGCGTCGGCCGGGCTGTTGAACACCGCCATGATCGCGTCGCCGATCGTCTTGACCACGGCGCCGTCATGGTGGCGGATCGCGCGGGTCAATACCGCGTAATGCTCGCGCACCCAGCCGTAGGCGCGCGCGTCGCCGACCCGGTTGTAGAGGTCGCTCGACCCCTTGATATCGGTGAACAGCAGTGCGATCCGGCGGATCTCCACTTGATCTCCGGGGCGCAATACCGAATCCGCGAACAGGTCGCGAAACGCCTGCAACGTCGTCACCTCGTGCGCGGTCAGTGCGTCGCTGGCCCAGCTGCGGTCCTCGATGACCAGGGTCCGCTCCGATCCGCTGGCGTTGTGTACGCCCAGTCGCCCGCGCTCGACCTTGGGCGACAGGATCGGATCGCCGCCGCCGAGCTCGATCTCGGGCAGGATGCCGTGCTCGACGCGGAAATCGGTGCTCCCGCCGGGCTCGACGGTGCGCGCGCGGTAATCGCCGTCGGGCAGATCGGCGGCGAGGATCGCGCTGCCGCCGGGAGGCAGGGTGTGCTGGACCTTGACGTGGCCGCTGGCGAGCGGGCTGGCGAGGCAATAGGTGCCGAGGCCGAGGGTGCGGATATCCGCCGCCGGCTCGAAGGTCACCTCGACGTTCTGCGCGAAATCGCGCCCGTATCGGATATTGCAGGACGGGCAGTGCGCGCCTTGCGGCAGCCGGTCCAGGCTCGTCACCGTCAGCTTGGCGCCGCGGCAGCGGGGGCACAGCAGATCCCAGCGCAACGCCAGGAGCCCGTCGCGCGCCGCGGCGAGGCAGGTCTCGATCACCGCGCGCGGCTCGACCCGCCACTGGCGCGCCAGCGCGCGGGGCCGCATCCGCTCCAGATCGGTCTCGGCCGCGCTGAGCAGATGGGCGGCGAGCGGCTCGGTGGCGGCATAGCCCTGCTCGGCCAGCAGGCGCGCGTGGCTGATGACGCGTTCGCGCACGGCGGCCGGGATATCGGGCGGCGGCAAATCGAACCCGCGCGGTTGGTGCGACTCGGCGGCGGAGGCGGCCTGGCGAAATAGCCGATCGAGGGTATGGCCGAATCGGTTCAAAAACCCGAGCCGGGCCAGCATCGCCGCCATCCAGCCTTGCGCCTCGATGCGCAGCCGATAGCTGACCCGCGATCCGCCGCCATCGTCGGGATCGAGCTCAATCTCGGTCGCGAGTTCCCGAATCGGGCCGGCGAGAAACCGGCGGTGATGGGCAAAGCGGCGGCCGGCGATCCATTGCGGCACGCCCTCTTCCCAGGACAGCGCGATGCCGAACCGCCTGGCATGGCCGGTGCGGCGCACGGTGCCGTCGGCCAGCACCGTGTCAGCGACGGCATAGCGCGGCAGCCCGGCGGCCTCGTTGAACCGGGCGGTGTCGGCGACGAGCGGCCACAGGAATTCGGGCGCGGCGGCGAACTGCCATTGCCATACCCGTTCGACGACGCTCATCCCGGTCCCCTTGTGCCTACCTCCTGGCGCGCACTTTAAGCCCGGTCCTCGCCGTTTGATACGGAGACGCCGCCGGATCGGGTTTGCATCCTCGGCCGGACCGGGTTAATCAGGGCCCATGCCGCCAAAACGCAACCCGCTGAACCTCAACCCGCTTCAGCTGAAGACCCTGACCCTTTTGCAGGAGCTGGGGCGTCTCGCCGGCAAGCCGCCGCCCGAGGACGAGCCGGGAGGGCTCGCGATCACCGAACTGCCCAATCCGCACGGCGACCATTTCCACATGGGCGAAGCGGTCGTCGCCGCGCGCGACGCGACCGGATTGCGCAACCCGGCGGTGTGGGCCGCGCTCGAGCGCAAGGGGCTGATCCATCCGAAGCTTCCCGAGGCGGTGATCCTGACCCCGCTCGGCCAAGAGTACGATACCGGCCTGCGCGACGCGATCCTGCACCGCAGCGCGCATTAGGTCCGGCTCCATCAATTAAACGGTGTTACCAATTGAACCGGCCGGCCACTCCGATCGGGTGCAGCCCGGCCGCGTCGAGCACGGCGGCGACGCGATCGAGGTCGATCGCCCCGCCCGTGACGAATTCCTCGGCATGGACGCCGCCCGCGATCAGCAGGCTGTCGATCCCGGCCGCCGCCGCGCCGGCGATGTCGGTGCGCAGACTGTCGCCGATCGCCAGCAGGCGGGTGCGGTCGGCGATGCCGATCATCCCGAGGCAGCTGTCATACACCGACGCGTACGGCTTGCCGTGCCAGCGCACCCGCCCGCCCAATGTCTCGTAATGCTCGGCCAGCGCCCCCGCGCACAGCGCGAGGGCGCCGCCGTGCATGACGACGAGGTCGGGGTTGGCGCAGACCATCGGCAAATCGCGGGAAAATGCCGCGCGCAACACCGGGTCGTAATCCTCGATCGTGTCCTCCCACAGCGCGGGGCCGGTATTGAGGATGAAATCGGCCATTTCGGGCGCATCGACATAGGTGAGGCCCAGCCCGTCGCGGATTTCGAGGTCGCGGTCCGAGCAGATGTGCAGGCAGTTGCGGCCGAGCGTCGCATAGAACGGGTCGTCGCGCCGGTAGAGGTATTGCCAGGCTTCCTCGCCCGACGACATGACGCCGCCATAGAGCCCCTCGGGCACCCCGATCTTGGCGATGCGGCGGACGACATCGTCGGCCCGGCGCGGCGCGTTCGACAGCAGCACGACCGGCTTCCCGGCGTCGCGCAACGCCGCCAGGCAATCGAGCACGCCCGGATAGGGCGCCACCCCGTCATGCACGACGCCCCACAGATCGAGGATGAACCCGTCGTAATCGGCGACGACCTCGTTGACGCCGCGAATCAGCCGAACACTCATATCCTGCCGCCGCTATCCTGCCGCCGCAATGGTAATAGTGGGTGCAGGCTAGCACAGCGGATGGGGCAGATGCGGTTCGGATTGTTCGGCGGCGCGGCGGCGCGGCGCGGCCTGCCCGCGGAGGAGAGCGCGCGGGGCTACCATGATTTTGTCGAGTACCATGTCGAGGCCGAGGCCCTCGGCATCCACGGCAGCTTTGTCACCGAGCATCATTTCACTAAGATCGGCCAGATCTCGGCGACCCTCAACCTGCTGACCTGGATCGCGGCGCGGACCACGACCCTCCGGCTCGGCACCGCGATCATCGTGTTGCCGTGGCACAACCCGGTATTGCTCGCGGAACAAGCGGCGACCCTCGACTTGCTGTCGGGCGGGCGGCTCGATTTTGGCATCGGCAAGGGCTATCGCCACAACGAGTTCTCTGGTTTTCACATGAGCCCCGACGAGGCCGGCCCCCGCTTCGAGGAGGCGTTGGACGTCATCACCCGCGCCTTCGTTTCGAACGAGCCTTTCTCGCATCGCGGCCGTTACTGGCAATTCGACGACATCCTGGTCGAGCCGCCGCCGGCGCAGCGCCCGCACCCGCCCCTGTGGATGGCCGCCGGCAATCCCGATTCGATCCGCGACTGCGCCCGGCGCGGCTGCAATCTGTTGCTCGACCAGTTCGCCTCGCCCGAGCAGACCGGCGAGCGGATCGCTCATTACCGGAAAGAGGTCGAGGCCGCCGGCCATGTGTTCGACCCGATGCGGGTCGCGGTCGCGCGCAATTTCTGGGTCGCCACCGACGCGGACGACAAGGCGGCGGCATTGGTCCGCCAGGCGCAGGCGCATCAGCGGCTGCTCGACCTGTCGCGCGGCCCGGAGAGCCGCCCGACCTCGCACATCCTCGGCTATTCCGACACGCCCGGCGCGCGCGAGGCGCACGCGCTGATCGGCACCCCGGACGAGATCGCCGACAAGCTCGATGTGTTGAGCGGGCAGGGCGTGCGCTACGTGCTGCTCAGCGGCGCCGGCTCGCGCGACAATCTGCGCCGGTTTACCCGCGAGATCATGCCGGCTTTCGCCGCGGATTGATCGCAAGACGATAGTGATTGGCGCCGTCTTCGCCGAAGAGGACTACGCTAGCAATTTGTCCCGAAGATCAAATCTATCGGGTATGGAGAAGTTTGCAGTGTGTTAGCCCAACCACTATTTGGCTCCGCTTTCCCGTTTTTTATAATCCACCGCGCCGTTAGGTCTCTCGAAACCGATGGATGGCGGCCGGGAACAGGAGGGATGTCAATGATGATCTGAAGGACTACATCTCCCGTGTTCGTACCGATTTGAGGGAGAGGTCTTACTGCCGTTTCGATAAAAGAAGGTGCTCGCTGAATCTTGATTCCACACCTCCCAATCCGTTCAAGCACTGAGGCGCCTGTGATGGTGGGTATCTTTAGCAAGGGCGGATGTTATCGCGTTCCACTCAGCATTTGTGGTCGCAAATGATTCTGGCGACCATAGTATTGCAATGAAATATAAGATGATGAACGGTAATATTGATTTATATTTTTGATTCGGCGCGTTCAGCATTGGCATCGTTTATGATTCTGTACCCACCGCCTCGGCGACGGTAGCGAAGCGGTCGCGGGCGAGGAGTGCGGCGAGCCCTGTCTTGATCCTGGTGGTCAAGGCCGGTCCGACATAAACCAGCGCGGTATAAAGCTGCACCAGGGACGCGCCGGCACGAATTTTTGCGTAGGCGTCCTCGGCACCGGCCACGCCGCCGACCCCTATCAGCGGCACCTTGCCGCCGACCAACCGGTACATCTCGCCGAGCACTGCGGTCGACGGCGCCAGCAACGGCCGACCGCTGAGCCCGCCGGCCTCGTGCGCATGAGGGCTCGCCAGTCCGGGCGGGCGAGCCACCGTCGTATTGCCGATGATGATGCCGTCGATTCCGGTGGCGAGGACGGCCTCGGCGATATCCGCGCATTGGTCGGCGGTCAGGTCGGGGGCGATCTTGAGCAGCAGCGGCACTGCGACGCCGCTATCGGATCGCGCCGCCAATACCGCCCCTACCAGGTCCGCGAGTGCGGCACCGGCCTGCAGGTCGCGCAGTCCCGGCGTGTTCGGCGACGAGATGTTGACGACCAGATAATCCGCCAGTGCCGCCGCGCGACGCACGCCAATCGCATAGTCGGCGGCCGCATCGGTGCTGTCGCGGTTCTTGCCGAGATTGACGCCGACGATGCCGTGGCGCTGTCGCCGTGCCAGCCGCGCGACCAGCCGTTCGAGGCCGCCACTGTTGAAGCCGAGCCGGTTGATCAGCGCCTGGTCGGGAGCGAGGCGGAATATTCGCGGCTTGGGATTACCCGGCTGCGGCAACGGCGTCACCGTGCCGGTTTCGACAAAGCCAAAGCCGAGCCGCAGCATCGCATCGGGCACGCGAGCGTCCTTGTCGAACCCGGCGGCAAGCCCGATCGGGTTCGGAAAGCGCCGGCCCCATAAAGTCTGTGCGAGGCTTGGCGGGTCGGGCGTCGGGGTGCCGGCGAACGCCCGGCCCAAACCGTGTTCCAATGCCATGAGGGTCAGATTATGCGCCGCCTCGGGCGGCAACGCCGCCAGCAATGGTCGGACCAGCGGATAGAAATCGGCCACGCGCTCAGCGGACGACGAGTTCTGCCGTGCCGAGCCCCTCGATCTCGACCAGGGCATGGTCGCCGGGGGAGGGGAACTGGATCGGCACCATGCTGCCGGTCATCACCACCTGGCCGCGCCGCAATGGCGTGCCCTGGCTGGCGCGCTTGTCGGCGAGCCAGGCGAGTGCGTTCAGCGGGGTGCCCATCACGTCGCCGCCCTTGCCGGCGCCGATCTCGCTTCCGTTGATGGTCAGGCGCGCGGTCAGCCCGGCCAGATCGAGCCGGCGCCACTCGGTTACCGGCGCGCCGATCACGATGCCGGCGTTCCACACATTGCCGGCGACCATCGCGGCGGCGTCGAGGCGCTTGTAGTCGTGGCGCAGGTCCTCAAGCAATTCGATCGCCGCCATCACGCTCTCGACCGCGCCGCCGACCCGGTCGAGGTCCCCGCCCCGCGGCAAATCCTCGCCGAGCCGCACCGCGATCTCGGTCTCGATGCCGAGCCGGCAGTAGTTGGCGGCGGCCAATTCGGCCCGTTGGTGATGCACCTCCGGTGTGAAGATCGCGCCATAGCAGGGCTCGTTGACCCCGCACAGTTTCTGCATGATCGGGGTGGTCAAGCCGATCTTGTAGCCGGCGACCGCGCCGCGCCCGCGCGCCGTCTCGACCGCCTCGAACGCGTCGCGGATCGCATAGGCTTCGTCGAGGCTTTGGGGATAAAGCTCGGGCGGCAGGATGTCGATCGGCCGCCGCTCGCGGAACAACGCGGCGATGCGTTCGGCCTTCTGCCGTGGGTCGAGTGCGGGCATCGGTCTACTCCTATTGATCGCCGCCTCAACCGCGTTCCCGCAATTCGCGGCGGATGATCTTGCCGGTCGCGGTCAGCGGCAATTCGTCGACGAACACGATGTCGCGCGGCGCCTGGTACCAGGCCAGCCGTCCGCCGACAAAGGCGCGGATCTCGGTCGCGAGGGCAGAGCCGGGGACGATCCCCGGCCGCGGCACGATGAAGGCGCGGATGATCTCGCCGCGCACCTTGTCGGGAACGCCGACCGCCGCCGCCATCAACACCGCCCGGTGCTTCATCAGGCAGTCCTCGATGTCGGTCGGGCCGATGCGGTAGCCGCCGCTGGAGATCAGATCGTCCTCGCGGCCCTTGTACCAGATATACCCGTCCTGATCCCGCACCCCGACATCGCCGGTCAGGCACCAATCGCCGGCGAATTTGGCTTCGGTCGCGGCCTGATTGTTCCAATAGCCGAGAAACATCACCGGGTCGGGCCGGCGCGCGGCAATGATCCCGCTTTCGCCCGGCGGCAGCACCTCGCCCGCCTCCGAGACGATCGCGACCTGGTGGCCGGGGATCGGCCGCCCCATCGAGCCCGGCCGCGTCTCGAAGAGGGCGGCGCAATTGCCCACCAGCAGATTTGCCTCGGTCTGCCCGTAGAATTCGTTGACTTGGACCCCTAATGCGGCTTTCGACCAGGCGAGGATGTCTTCGCCGAGCGCTTCGCCACCGCTCGCTACCGAGCGGAGCGCGAGGCCGAAACGGTCGCGCGGGGTGGGGACCGGCCGCATCATCTTGAGCGCGGTCGGCGGCAGGAACGCGTTTCTGACCGCGTGCCGCGCCATCAGGGCAAAAGCCTCCTCGGGGTCGAATTTGCGTGCCCGATGGGCAACTACCGGCACGCCGAAATAAAGGCTCGGCAGCAGCACGTCGAGCAGCCCGCCGATCCACGCCCAATCGGCCGGTGTCCAATAGAGATCGCCCGGTTGGGGGAAGAAATCATGCGGCAATTGCACGCCGGGGAGATGGCCGAGCAAGACCCGATGCGCGTGCAACGCCCCCTTTGGCCTGCCGGTGGTTCCCGAGGTGTAGATAATCAGCGCCGGGTCGTCGCCGCTAGTACCGACTGGGGTGAACGCGTCGCGCCCCTGCTCGATCGTCGGCCAGAATAGCTTGTGCCCACCCGGATCCCCGTCGACGACCAGGATCGTCGCCAGATCGGGCAGCGCAGGCGGGATCTTGGTCAGGTTTTCGCCGTCGGTGATCAGCGCCCTGGCACCGCTGTCGGCCAGCCGGTGTACGATAGCGTCGGGGCCAAACTGCACGAACAACGGCACCGCGACGGCGCTCAGCTTGTAGATCGCCAGATGCGCGATCGCGGTCTCCGGCCGTTGCGGCAGCAACACCCCGACCCGGTCTCCGGCCTTGATCCCGAGCCCGGCGAGGGCGTTGGCGCAGCGGTTCGACAGGCGCTTCAGATCGTCGAAGCTGTAGCGGTCGATCGCCCCGTCGGGCGACTCGTAGATCAGCGCCGGGCGGGCCGTGCCGTCGGCGTGCCGGTCGCACGCCGCGACGCCGATATTGAAACGCGCGGGCAGGTTCCAGCGGAAGCCGCGATACACTTGATCGTAAATGTCGCCACGCTGGAGCAATTCCGCCTCCGGAGATTCGCACCGGGTATTTTAGTCGGTCGGAACCACCAGGCGCGAGCGGCGATTGGCGCGGCAGCCGCCCTTGCTGCGAGCTGATCGGTTAGCATATACGAGACGCTCGGCGGCGGATTTCCATCGCCCTCTCACGACAGGCTCCGATGGACGATCTGGTTCCGGTGCAGCCGCTGTTGGAGTTCATCAAGGCCCATGAGAACTGGGCGATCGTGATCATGTTCGTCACCGCCTTTGGCGAGTCATTCGCGTTTATCGGTCTGTTGTTCCCGGGGACCTCGCTGTTGATCGCCGCGGGCGCGCTGATGGCGACCGGGGCCTTGCCGTACTGGCCGATGCTGGTCGGCGCGGTGCTGGGCGCGGTGCTGGGCGATTCGGTGTCGTATTGGCTCGGGCGCCGCTACGGCGGAGGCCTCGCCCGGGTATGGCCGTTCAGCCGGGATCCCGAATTGTTGCCGAAGGGGGTCCGCTTTTTCGCCCGCTATGGCGGGATCAGCGTATTTATCGGCCGCTTTTTCGGCCCAATCCGCGCCGTGATCCCGCTCGCCGCCGGGGTCATGCAGATGCCGCGCGGCTGGTTCTGGTGCGCCAACGTGACCTCCGCCCTGGTGTGGGCGCCGATGCTGCTGTTTGCCGGTGAAATGGCCGGGCGCACCGGCGATCACTTCTTGGGCTCGGCCAACACCGCGCTGCTGGTGTTCTGCGGCCTGACCCTATTTGGGATCGTTGGCGTGATCTGGGCGGCGGTGCGCTCGGGCCGCTCGAAGGTCTGAGGCGGCCGGCGCCGCGATATCGCGAGAATTAGCGCGCGCGCCCCTGCGGCGCCGTCACCGTCGGCTCGGCCCGGCCGGACAGGCGCGCGTGCTCGCCGATATAGCCGTCGACATGCGTCGCCAGAAGCTCGGCTCGGTCGAGAAAGAAATGATCGGCGCCCGCGATCTTGCGGAAGTCGATCTTGATGTCGCGCTGATGCGACAGTTTGTGCACCAGCTTTTGCACCGAATCTGCCGGGACGAGGTTGTCGGCGTCACCCTGCAGGATCAGGCCGGAGGATGGGCAGGGGGCTAGAAAGGTGAAATCGTACTGGTTGGCCGGGGGCGAGATCGAGATGAACGATTCGATCTCGGGCCGCCGCATCAGCAATTGCATGCCGATCCAGGCACCGAACGAGTACCCGGCGACCCAGCAGGTCTCCGCGTTGGGGTTGTAGGTCTGCAGCCAGTCGAGCGCGGCCGCCGCGTCGGCGAGCTCGCCTTCGCCGCGATCGAAGCTGCCCTGGCTGCGTCCGACGCCGCGAAAATTGAAGCGAAGGGTCGAAAACCCGCGGCGGACAAAGCATTGGTACATCGTGTAGACGATACGATTGTTCATCGTGCCGCCGTGCAACGGGTGGGGATGCAGCACGAGGGCCATTGGCGCGGCCGGCCGCCGGACGTGGTGATAGCGGCCCTCGATCCGCCCTTCCGGGCCGTTGAAAATCACATCAGGCATGATCGGTCCAGTCCTTATCCGACAAATATGCTCGGGTATGGGATGCAATAAATACGGCGATTGATCCCGCCTATTCGGCCCATACTTGATTACAGGAGTCGGATAAATATATGCTTGTTCCTCGACGGCGATGCATCAGGCGACGGGGGATGGCGCATCGTGGTACGACGATAACATAGTGATGCCGATGCTTTTCAAAAACCTGCGCGACGAAATTGATGCCACGTTGGCCCGCGACCCGGCCGCCCGCTCGCGGCTCGAGGTGGTGCTATGCTATCCGGGCTTTCAGGCATTGCTCTATTACCGTGTCGGCCATTTTCTGTGGGCGCATCGTTGGCGCCTCGCCGGGCGCTTTGTCTCCCATCTCGGGCGGATCATGACCGGGATCGAGATCCACCCCGGTGCGCGCATCGGCCGTCGCCTGTTCATCGACCACGGCCTCGGCGTCGTCATCGGCGAGACCGCCGAGATCGGCGACGACTGCACGATCTACCAGGGCGTGACGTTGGGCGGCACCTCGCTCGAAAAGGGGCAAAAGCGCCATCCGACGCTCGGCAATGGCGTCATCGTCAGCACCCACGCGCAGATTCTCGGTCCGTTCCGAGTCGGCGACGGCGCCCGCATCGGCGCCCAGGCCGTGGTGCTGTCCGAGGTGCCCGACGGCGCGACGATGGTTGGCATACCCGCCCGCCCGGTAATGCGGCGCGGCGAAGCGAAGGATCCGACGCCGACGTTCCAGCCCTATGCGGTCGGCAGCGAGATCCCGGACCCGATCGCCCGCGCTCTCAACGCGTTGCTCGACGAGGTCGCCAGCCTGCGTGCGCGGGCGAGCGAGATCGAACGCAATCAGGGCGCGCGCGACCGCGGCGGGATGCCGCCCGGCGCCGGCGAGGGCGCTTCCGAGCGGCCCTGCTGCGAGCGGCCGTCGTGAGCGTGGTCTGCTTGAAGAGAACCGCGCTGAGGGTGGGGCGATGAGGCTAAGCACCAAGGGCCGCTATGCGGTGATGGCGATGGTCGATCTCGCCCGCCACAGCGACGGCAATCCGGTCTCGCTGGCCGAAATCGCCGACCGGCAGGAAATCTCGCTATCCTATTTGGAGCAGCTCTTCGCCAAATTGCGCCGCGGCGGGCTGGTCAAGAGCGTGCGCGGGCCGGGTGGGGGGTATCTTCTGGCGCATGACCGCGACACTACCCGCATTTCCGATATTATCCTCGCCGTCGACGAGCCGATCCGAGCGATCCGATGTACCCCGGGCATGTCGATCGGATGCCGTGGTGATCGCAGCCGATGTCTGACCCACGATTTGTGGGAGGAGCTTAGCAACCAGATTCACCTGTATTTGAGTTCGGTGTCGCTCAGCGACGTCTGCGAAAAGCGGGTGCTGGGGACGAGTGGGATCGTGCAGCGCGAGGTCTACCGCGCCGCCGGTGCCGCGGCGAGATAATGAGTCGTTGGTGACGAAGCGGCGCGAATCCTACCTAGACTGGAATGCGACGGCCCCGCTGCGGCGTGAAGCAGCAGCGGCGATCGGCGCCGCGCTGACCGCATGCGGTAATCCCTCGTCGGTGCATCGCTGGGGACGGGCGGCGAGACAGCTGGTCGAACGTGCCCGCGACAAGGTCGCCGCGCTGGCTGCCATGCCCGAAGCCGGCGTGATCTTTACCGGCGGGGGAACCGAGGCGAACCATCTCGCCCTGCTCGGTGCCGGGCGCGAGCGGGTCCTGGTTTCGGCGGTCGAACACAATTCGGTATTGCAGGCCGTGCCTGGCGCCGAGCGCATTCCGGTCGACGGTAACGGTGTCGTCGACCTCGCCTGGCTTGACCGGGCGCTCGCCGTCGATCCGCGCTCGGCACTGGTGTCGGTGATGCTCGCCAACAACGAGACCGGCGTGATCGAGCCGGTCGGCGAGGTCGCTCGGATCGCGCATCGCCACGGCGCGCTGTTTCATTGCGATGCGGTGCAGGCGGCTGGCAAACTGCCGCTGTCCGAGGCCGGGATCGGCGCCGATCTGGTCAGCCTGTCGGCGCATAAATTCGGCGGGCCGGCCGGTGTCGGGGTGTTGCTGGCAAGGGACGCGATCGAGTTGGCGCCGATGTTGCGCGGCGGCGGCCAGGAGCGCGGCCGTCGCGCCGGCAGCGAGAATGTCGCCGGGATCGCCGGCTGTGCCGCCGCCGCCGCGGTCGCCGCCGCGAGTATCGGCGAATACGATCGGGTGCGCCGCCTGCGCGACGCGCTGGAGGCGGAAGTCGCCGTCATCGCCCCGGACGCGATCGTGATCGGCGCGTCGATGCCGCGGCTGCCGAACACCTCGGCGATCAGCATGCCGGGGGTCGCGGCCGAGATCCAGATCATCGCTTTCGACCTCGATGGTGTCATGGTCAGCGCGGGCGCGGCGTGCTCGTCGGGCAAGGTCGGGCCGAGCCATGTGCTGGCGGCGATGGGAGTCGAGCCCGACATCGCCAACGCGACGATCCGGGTCAGCCTCGGCTGGACCACCGGCGAGACCGAGATCGCGCATTTTCTTGACGCCTGGACCGCGCTGTACCGACGGCGGCGCGGCCGGCACGAGGCACGAGCCGCATGAGCAATTTATCGCTAGTGCCATCGCCCGAGCTGCCGAACAGCGAGCGCGCCAATGTCCTGCCAATCTATCTCGACAATCAGGCGTCGACTCCGCTCGACCCGCGCGTGCTCGCGGCGATGCTGCCCTATTTCACCGAGCATTTCGGCAATCCGCACAGCGAGAGCCACATCTACGGCCGCAACGCGATGGCGGCGATCGAGGCGGCGCGGAACGATGTCGCGCGGCTGATCCATGCCGACCCGCGCGAGATCGTGTTCACCTCGGGCGCGACCGAGGCGAACAATCTGGCGATCAAGGGCGCCGCGCATTTCGCCCGCGCCCACCCTGCGGCGAACGGCCCGACGCGCGACCACATCGTCGTGCTGACCACCGAGCACAAATGCGTGCTCGAAAGCTGCGCCACGCTGGAGCGCGAGGGGTTCGCCGTCACCTATTTGCCGGTCGAGCCGAGTGGGTTGGTTGCGCTCGACAAATTCGCGGCGGCATTGACCGATCGTACCCTGCTCGCCTCGGTGATGGCCGCGCATAACGAGATCGGCGTGATCCAACCCATGACCGAGATCGGGGCGCTGTGCCGGGCACGCGGCGTATTGCTCCATACCGACGCGGCCCAGGCCGCCGGCAAGATCCCGCTCGATGTCGAGGCGATGCGCATCGATCTGATGTCGATCTCGGGGCACAAGCTCTACGGTCCCAAGGGGGTTGGCGCGCTCTATGTACGGCGTCGCCCTCGGGTGCGCCTGCTGCCGCTCTTCGACGGCGGCGGGCAGGAGCGGGGTATCCGGTCCGGCACCTTGCCGACGCCGCTCTGCGTCGGCTTTGGTCGCGCCACCGCGATCGCCGCCAGCGAGATGGCGGGTGAAGCCGAGCGCGTGCTGGGGTTGCGCCGGCGATTGCAGGCGAATCTGACCCGCCGCGTTCCCGAGATGCTGATAAACGGCGACGGCGACCGGCGTTTGCCCGGCAACCTCAATATGTCGTTTCCGGGCCTGACCGCGCCGGAGCTGATCGATGCCTGCCCGAGCATCGCGATATCGACCGGCTCGGCCTGCACCTCGGCCGTGGTCGAGCCGTCCTATGTGTTGCGCGCGCTGGGATTGCCCGACGCCCGGGCCAATGCGTCCATCCGAATCGGCATCGGCCGGTTCACCAGCGCGGGCGAGATCGATTTCGCCGTCGACGCGCTGGCCGCTGCGGTGACCCGGCTGCGCGCCGATGGCAAGGTGACTTAGCCGGCCTCGCACCCCACATAGATTGACGGCGGTGCCGATGCCGACGATATGAATGCGCGCGGACGCGGAGAGAGAGTGAGAGATGGCGCTGAAGCAGGCTTTATCGGTGACCGATGCCGCGGCTGAACGCATCCAGGCGTTGCTCGCCAGGCGCGGCAAGCCCTCGGTCGGGGTGCGCGTCGGGGTGCGCTCGCGCGGCTGCTCGGGGCTCAGCTACACGATTGAATACGCCGACGAAAAGGGCAAGTTCGACGAAATCGTCGAGGACAAGGGCGTCACCGTACTGGTCGATCCCAAAGCCGTGATGTTCATCCTCGGGACCGAGATGGATTACGTCGAGGAGAAGCTTGAATCCGGCTTTGTCTTCCGCAACCCGAACGAAAAGGGCCGCTGCGGATGTGGCGAGTCGTTCCACGTTTGATGCGGCACCGGGCAGCGCGAGCATCTCACCCTGGTTTGAAGATCCGGTTGATGCCGTGAAAATGTTTCAGATCGAGGAGCCGGACGGCTCGCCGAGCGACCCCGACGCGCCGGGCGTTGCGATCGGCGTCGGTGCCGATGGTCTGCTGGCCGAGGTCGCGGTCTCGGTAGGCGGCAACGCGATGATCCTCGCCGACCGCGATGGCTTCGAGCTCGATCTTGCCGTGCCGCCGCCGACCGCGCCGGAGGCGGCGTGGCGAGATTTGTTCGAGGGCACTCGCCTGCGGGCCGAGCGCGCGCTTGGGCGGCCGGTGACCCACGCGGTGGTGGCGCTCGCGTCGATGCCCGAGCCGGCATTGGCCGACCGATTGCGCGCTGCGGGCGATGCGGCCGGGATCGCGGTATTGCGGGTCATCGGGCCCGCCGATACGGACGGTGGCGACCCGCCGGCGATGGCCGCCGCGGTCGTCGCCGAGGACCTCGCCCCGCGCCCCGATTCTCCGTGATGGCCGACGCGCCGTGATGTCCGAATCGCCGTGATTGCCGAGTCTCGTTGATGCCCAAGATGATCTTTGTCGAGCGAGACGGCACCCCGCGCGAGGTCGACGCCCCGCTCGGCCTGTCGGTGCTGGAGATCGCCCATCGCAACGACATCGATATCGAGGGTGCCTGCGAGGGCTCGCTTGCCTGCTCGACCTGTCATGTGATCGTCGACCCCGAATGGTACGATCTGCTGAAGGAAGCCAGCGAGGACGAGGAAGACATGCTCGACCTCGCCTTCGGACTGACTGGCACCTCGCGGCTCGGCTGCCAGATCATCATCACCGAGGAACTCGACGGGCTGACCGTGCGCCTGCCCGCGGCAACCCGTAACATGCTGATCGGCTAGATTGATGCCGACCGGGGGAGCTGCCGCCGGCGCGAATAGGGCCCCGTTGTTCGGCCGCCTGGTCGAGGCGGCCGGATCGGACTGGCGGCGTTACACGCGCCACGAGTTCGTGCTTTCCGTGGCGCGGGGCGATCTGCCCGAAGCCGCGTTCCGACGCTATCTGGTGCAGGATTACCTGTTCCTGCTGCATTTCGCGCGCGCCTGGGGGCTCGCCATTTACAAATCCGACAGTCTCGCCGAGATGCGCCGGGCACAGGCGTTGGTCGCCTCGACCCTCGACGTCGAGATAGGCCTTCACATCGCGTATTGCCGCGGCTGGGGCCTCTCCGAAGCGGCGATGATCGCGGCACCCGAGGCGCTGGAGACCGTCGCCTACACCCGTTTCGTGCTCGATCGCGGATTGGCCGGCGACCGGCTCGACCTCGAAGTGGCGTTGGCGCCCTGCGTCGTCGGCTACGCCGAAATCGCCGCCGAGCGCATCGCCGATCCGGCCACCCGCCTCGCCGGCAACCGCTACCGCGAATGGCTGGAAATGTACGCCGGCGACGAATACCAGAGCCTCGCGCGCGACGCGGCGGGGGCGCTCGACGAACAGTTCGCCCGCCGCGGCGGCGAGGGCCGCTTCCCGTCGCTGGCGGCGAATTTCGCCATCGCTTCCCGCCTCGAAGCCGATTTCTGGCAGATGGGCCTCAACGCGAGCGGGCGATGACGCTCGACCTCGACGTTATGGACCTCTCCGGCAACCCCGGAGATCACCGCGTCGTCGTCGCGATGTCGGGCGGGGTCGATTCGTCGGTGGCCGCGGCGTTGCTGGTCAAGGCCGGATACGATGTCGTCGGCATCACGCTGCAGCTCTACGACCACGGCGCCGCGACCGGCAAGAAGGGCGCCTGCTGCGCCGGCCAGGATGTGCGCGACGCCGCGCGCGTCGCCGCCGAACTGGGCATCCCGCACTACGTGCTCGATTACGAGGCACGATTTCGCGCGGCGGTGATCGAGGATTTCGCCGATAGCTATCGCCGCGGCGAGACCCCGATCCCGTGCATTCGCTGCAACGAGCGCGTCAAGTTCCGCGATCTGCTGGCGACCGCCCGCGATCTCGGCGCCGCCGCGTTGGCGACCGGGCATTATGTGCGCCGAGTTCGCGGTCCCGCCGGGCCGGAACTGCACCGCGCCCGCGACCCGGCACGCGACCAGAGCTATTTCCTCTACCGCACCACTCGCGCCGAGCTCGAATTCCTGCGCTTCCCGCTCGGCGGGCTCGATAAGGACGCGACCCGCGCCCTCGCGCGGGAATACCGCCTGCCGGTGGCGGCAAAGCCGGATAGCCAGGATATCTGCTTCGTGCCGCACGGCTCTTACGCTGCCTTGGTTGAGCGGCTGCGCCCCGAGGCGGGCGAGCCCGGCGACATCGTCGACGAGGCGGGGCGGGTGCTCGGCCATCACGCCGGCATTGCCCATTTCACCGTCGGGCAGCGCAAGGGGCTCGGCGTCGCCGCGGCCGAGCCGCTCTACGTCTTGCGCATCGAGCCGGAATGGCGGCGGGTCGTCGTCGGCCCCAGGCACGCGCTGGCCACGACCAGGATGCATCTCGGCGAGTTGAACTGGCTCGGCGGCCCGATCGCGCCAGGCGGCGTGGTCGAGCTTCGGGCGAAGTTGCGCTCGGCGCAGCCGCCGGTGCCGGCGACGCTCCATCTCGGTTTCCGCGAGGGCGAGGCCGAGCTCATCCTGGCCGCGCCGGCCGGCGCGGTCGCGCCGGGCCAGGCGGCGGTGTTCTACGATGGCGACCGCATGCTGGGCGGCGGCTGGATCCGCCGGCCGGCCCTGCCGGAGAGCGTGGCGGCGGCCTGAGCGCCATCGCGTGTGGACCCGACCGCGATCTTGACCCCTGGGGGGCCATCTCCTATATCCGGGGGCCTTGCGGCGGGGTAGCTCAGTTGGTTAGAGCAGGGGAATCATAATCCCAAGGTCGGGGGTTCAAGTCCCTCTCCCGCTACCAAGTTTTCAATTGCTTATGAGAACAACAGGTCAGTGATACTGGCCTGTCGGCCATTTTTTGTTACCGTCTCGGACGAGACCATCCGGCGCCGACTATTCAATCTCGCCAGTTCGTTGGCGCATGAACCGGACGCGAGGTCGCGGCGTCGGCGCCATCGCAGAGGTATTTAGGGCGAAGCCACGTCCTCCAGCGGAAACCAGACGTTCCGCCGACCGCGACCGCGGTCCCGTGCGCATCAGTACAAATGGCAGGCGACGACGTGGCCGGGAGCCATCTCCTTCGCGCTCGGGGTCTCGACGGCGCAGCGCGACATCGCCTTCGGGCAACGCGTGTGGAAGTGGCAGCCGGAAGGCGGGTGGATCGGATTCGGTACGTCGCCTTGCAGCATGATGCGCCCGCGCTTCGCCGTCGGGTCCGGAATCGGTACGGCGGACAGCAATGCCTCGGTATAGGGATGAAGCGGCGCGTCGTAGAGATCCTCGGCCGCCGCTATCTCGACGATGCGGCCCAGATACATGACGGCAACGCGCGTGCTGATGTGCTCGACCACCGATAAATCGTGCGCGATGAACAGATAGGCGAGACCGAACTGCTGCTGCAGATCCTCGAGCAGGTTGATCACCTGCGCCTGGATCGACACGTCAAGCGCCGATACCGGTTCGTCGCAGACGATCAGCTTCGGCGATACCGCGAGGGCGCGGGCGATGCCGATCCGTTGCCGCTGGCCGCCCGAGAATTCATGCGGGTAGCGGTGCATGTGGTCGGCGGTGAGGCCAACGGTTTCGAGCAGTTCGACGACGCGCTCCTCGAAGGCGCGCCTGTTCTTCGCGAGATCGTGGATGATCAGCGCCTCGCCGACGATCGCCCCGACCGGCAGGCGCGGGTTGAGCGAGGCGTACGGGTCTTGAAAGATGATCTGCATGTCGCGCGAGAGTGCGCGCAGTGCGCCACCGGAAAGTTCCGTGACGCTCTTGCCCGCGAACCACACCTCGCCGGAGGTCGGCTCGATCAGCCGCAGGATGCAGCGCCCGGTTGTCGATTTGCCGCAGCCCGACTCGCCGACCAGGCCCAGCGTCTCTCCGGCATCGATCGTTAAGCTGACCCCGTCCACCGCATGCACCCGCTCCACGTTGCGCGACAGCAGTCCGCCTCTGACGGGGAAATGCTTGACCAGATTGACGACCCGCAGCAGCGGTTCGTCCATTGCGCCGTGGTCCTCGACGGCGCTCATAATATGCACGCGACCTTGTGGCCCGGCGCGACCGCGCGCAGCTGCGGGATCACCGCAGTGCAAGCCTCTCTGACAAACTCGCAGCGTGGTGCAAAGCGACACCCCGGGGGCGGATCCAGCAGGCTCGGCACGACTCCGGCGATCGCCGCGAGCCGGGTCTTGCGGCCGGCCCGGTCGACGCGCGGGATCGAGCGAATTAGCCCCTGCGTGTACGGATGTCGAGGCCGGCTGAAGAGCTCCGCGACCGGCGCCTCCTCGACCATCTTGCCGGCATACATCACCGCCACCCTCTGCGCCACTTCGGCGACCACTCCCATGGCATGGGTTATCAGCATCACCGCCATTCCGAAGCGCTCCTTCATCTCGGCGAGAAGCTCCAGAATCTGCGCCTGAATCGTCACATCGAGGGCGGTGGTCGGTTCGTCGGCGATCAGCAGCTTGGGATTGCACGACAGCGCCATCGCGATCATCACGCGCTGGCGCATGCCTCCGGAAAACTGATGCGGGTAGTCGTGCACCCGGCGTTCGGGGTTCGGGATGTGCACGAGGCGGAGCATCTCGATGGTCCGGTCCAGCACCCCGTGCCGGCTCAGTCCCTCGTGCTCGCGGATCACCTCGCCGATCTGCGCGCCGACGCTGTAGACCGGGTTTAGCGAGGTCATCGGCTCCTGAAAGACGATGCCGATCTCCTTGCCGCGGACCCGGCGCATTTGGGCTGGCCCGAGCGGTACAAGATCCTGGCCCTGCCACAGTATCTGCCCGGCGACGATGCGGGCCGGCGGCATCGCGATCAGCTTGAGCACCGAGAGCGCGGTGACCGTCTTGCCGCACCCGGATTCGCCGACGATCCCGAGCGTCTCGCCCACGTTGATCGTCAGATCGACGCCATCGACCGCCTGAACCATGCCGTCATCGGTGGCGAAATGCACCCTCAGGTCGCGGACTTCCAGTAGAGGCTCGCGAGAGGGCTTGTCCAAGTCACATCACTTTGCGGGGGTCGAGCGCATCCCGCAGGCCATCGCCGACGTAATTGATCGAGAGCACGGCGAGAAAAATCGCGCCGCCCGCGATCAAGGCCCAATGCGGGGCGATGTCGAGATAATCCTTGGCGTCGTACAGAATGCGTCCCCAGGTTGGGATGTCAGGCGGAAAGCCGAGGCCGAGAAACGACAGCGTCGACTCGGCGATGATCGCGGCGGCGACATCGATAGTGCCCGCGACGATAACTGGTCCCAGCGAATTGGGCAGGATATGCCGCACCACTTGGCGCCACTTCGTCGCGCCGAGCGCGCGCGCCGCCTCAACGAACTCCTTCTCGCGCAGCGATAGAAATTGCGCGCGGACCAGCCGCGCCACCTGCATCCACCGCAACCCGCCGATCACCGCGACGATCAGGATAAACACCCCGAGTTGCGGCCCAACCAAGGATTTCAGGACATCGCGGAACAGGTAGATGATCAGCAATAGCAGCGGCAAGGCGGGCAGCGAGAGAAACAGGTCGGTCAGCCACATCAGCGCCAAATCGACGCCGCCCCGGGACATCCCGGCAATCGCCCCGACGATCGTGCCGACGACGACCGCGACCAGCATCGCGGCGAGCCCGACCGCGAGCGATATGCGTCCGCCGTAGAGCATGCGGGCGAGCAGGTCCTGGCCAAGATCGTCGGTGCCGAGCGGGTGGACCCAGGACGGTAGGGATTGCATCGCGCTGAAATCGATGTCGTTGATCGGTACCTGCCAGACCAGCGGCCCGAACACCACGGCCAGCAGCATCAACGCCAGAATCACCGCGCCGGCCACGGCCAGCCGGTGTCGCCGAAAGCGCCGCCAGGTTTCCCTGGTCGGGGATAGATAGTTTTGGCGCCGACCGGCCACCGCCGGCAAGGCGTCAACGGTACGCGATACGAGGGTCGAGCCAGCCATAGAGGATATCGGCGATCAGGTTGCACAGGATCACGAGGCAGGCGAAGACGAACGTTACCGCCATGACAACCGGGGTGTCATTGGCGAGCATCGAGCTGATCAGCAGCGATCCGATGCCGGGGATGCGGAATATCTGTTCGGTGACGATGGCGCCGCCGAACACTGCGGGCATCTGTAGTGCGACCAAGGTCACCACCGGGGTCAGGGCATTGCGCACGACATGCTTGATGACCACGGAGCGCTCGGCGAGTCCCTTGGCGCGGGCGGTCGTGACATAGTCGAGCCGGATCACGTCGAGAACGGCCGAACGCACGTAGCGCGTCCACGAGGCGGCCTGAAACAACCCAAGCACCGCCACCGGCATCGCCGCCTGGCGAAATTCCTCCCAGACCCAGCGCCAACCGGTGACGCCTAGATCGGCGCGATAGACGAACGGTAGCCAGTCGAGCGTGATGCTGAACAGCAGAATGAGCAACAGCCCGGTGAAGAACGTGGGCAATGAAAAGCCGATGAAGGCCAGGGTGTTGGCAATCTGATCGAAGACCGAATACGGCTTTGTGGCCGACAGGACCCCGACCGGCAACGCGATCATCAGGGCGAGGACCTGCGACGAGCCGATCACCAGCAAGGTCGTCGGCAGGCGTTGCAGGATCAGCGCGCTGACATCCATCCGGCTGACAAACGAGAAACCCCAATCGCCATGCAACATCGCAATCAGCCAGCGCAGATAGCGCACCCCCACCGGGTCATCGAGGCCGAATTTGGTGCGCAATGCCGCCGCTACCTCGGGCGGTACGTTTGGGTTGCTCGCCAACTCCTCGAACGGGTCGCCGGGCGCGAGCGCGAGGACGCTGAACAGCACGATGCTGATGCCCAGGAGGCTGGGAACCGCAATCGCCAGCCGTCTGAGGAGATACCGGCTCACCGCCCCCGCTCTGCTGTCACAAAGGCTTCCGGATGCTGTCCGGCTAGGCCTCGCGGTACCAATCCTTGAGGTTCCAAAAATCGTTGTCCCAGCCGCTTAGCGGCGCTCGCAGCTTTCGCGACAGGGCAGAGACGCGCGGACGATACACGTCCGGGATTACCCCCGGGTCACCAACCACCAGGTCGTTCATCTTGATGAACAAGGCGGCCCGTTTAACCGGGTCGAGTTCGCCCTGCGCGGCCTTGAACGCCTCATCGTATTCGTCGTTGCGCCAGCGCGGGATGTTGCGCCCCTGCCACTTGTTTGCTTTCGACGCGGCTTCCCATGAAACGAACTGCCGCATGAAGTACTCGGGATCGGGTGCTGTCATCGTCGTCGTGAACATCTGGATGTCGGCGTAAAAGTGGCGGGAGGTATCGGGATTCGCGACATCGGAGGAGAAAAACACCGAGGCCGTTACCGATTTGAGTTCCATCTCGATGCCGGCTTTCTGGCAGGCCTGCTTGATGATCGCCTGGTTCTTCTGGCGCGGCGCGTTGATAGAGGTTTGAAAAACGAGCTTGAGTTGCTTGCCATCCTTGGCGCGAATGCCGTCCGAGCCGCGTTTCCACCCGGCCTCGTCCAGGATCTTGTTGGCCTTCTCGATATTGAATTCCCACTTGGTGTTGGGCGACCGGTAGCGCGACGGGTTGTTGAGGAAATTTCCGGTGGCGGTGCCGGTGCGACCGTAGATGTGCTCCTCGACCGAGGCGCGATCGACCAGAAGCTTCATCGCCTGGCGCACCGCGGGGTCGCTGAACAGCGGGTGCTTGGTTTTCAGGCTCGACCGCTCGCCGTCGATCTCCGTCCATGGATCGGTGCTGTTAAGCTGGAGTTGCTCGATGTTGCCGCCAGCCGTGATCGCGATGCGCCCGTGGGCATCGGGGCCGGTTTCGAGCTTCTTCAGGATCTGGTCTTCGACCTGCATGTTCCAGGCGTAGTCATATTCGCCGGTCTGAATCACGGCGCGCGCCGCCGACACGGCATCGCCACCGCCCTTCATCTCGATCGCATCGAAATGGGGCCGGTTGGCTTCGTGATAGGTCGGGTTGCGCTCGCCGCGGACGATATCGCCAGGCTTGAAATCGACGAAGCGGTAGGGGCCCGTGCCGACCGGCTTCAAATTGGTCGGCGCTTCGCGGGATTTGGCGCCGGTATAGGCCCCGAACAGATGCTTCGGGATAATCATCCCCTGGGTGGCGACGAACGGATCAGCCCAGAACGGCGTCGGCCTCTGGAAGAGAATGCGCACGGTCAGCGGATCGACTTTTTCGACCTTGACGTCCCGGTAGCTGCCGATCGTCGTATTGGCGGTGGCCGGATCGGAGGCATATTCCCAGTTGAACACGACGTCGTCGGCGGTAAAGGGCTCGCCGTCGTGCCACTTGACATTCGGCTTCAGCTTCCAGGTCACCGACATGCCGTCGCGGGCGATCCCGCCATTCTCGATGCCGGGGATTTCGGCCGCGAGCATCGGCACCAAATTGCCCGCGGGATCCCATGCCGCGAGGGGCTCATAGAAAATCCGCGACCCTTCTTGGTCCTTGGTGCCGATCGCGAAATGCGGATTGAGCAAGGTCGCGCCCTGCCAGAACAGCGTCTTGAGCGTGCCGCCGCCCCCCGCCTTTGTCGGCTTGTAGGTAGATTTTGTCGGCTCGGCCGCGACCCCGGCATCAGACAACAACAGGCTCGCAAACGGCGCGGTCAGCCCCAAGCCGACCATCCGGCGCACAAAGGTGCGACGCGACACTCGGCCGGCCTTTACCGCGCCGATCAAGCCGCGCAACTGCTGCTCGTCCATTGTTCCCCCTTCGGCCGCACCGCCCTGTCAGCGCCGAGCGCACTTCCGCCTCACCGCGTGATGTTATGCGACAGCCGTGCCAATGCCAAAATAAGATGCAGTGCGGCTCGATCGGCCTTCCGCGCATCAGCAATCAATCCGTCGACAAAGTCGCGATCAATTGAGCCGCTTGGCGTTCGGGGTGTTTCGGGACTGTCGAGTATGCATTGTGTCCGCCTCCGTTCATCTCCTACCGCCTCCTGTCAGCCCAACCATGGGGCCCGGCATCCGGATCGTTTTGAGCGGAGCCCACAGCACCTCGATTATTATTTCGCCAATATCTCATTGGACCGTCAGAGCGAAGGACATTGGCCCAGTAGCCAACAAAAAACTGCTAGAACGCCCCCGGGGCGGCCAGTTATATGAATATCATTCGCCTGCCGGCGCCTGTAGATCCCTCCGAATATTTTGTCACTTGTCGGCTGGGGTAACGCTCCCACGAGGGAAGAAGTGTGGCAAGGAGAGCGGGCAGGTGCGGCGGCGGACTCCCGGAATCGGTGTGGTGACCACCCGACGGCGCGCGCAGGCGCTGGCGATGGCCGCCGCCCTGGCTGCGCTCCCACTTGGCGGTCCCTCGGCGCAGGTCGCGCCCGGGTCGGTGTTGCCGCCGGGCGCGCTGGCCCCGTTCACCTCGCCGGTGGAGCGGGTGCTGCCTCGGGAGCAACCCGAGATCGTGCCACCGGCTCGGGTCGGGGCAGAGCCCGCCGCACCGGCTCCAGCGGGACCGCCGATCCGCGTCGACGATATCCGGATCGAGGGGGTGACGGTCTACGATCCTGCTGACTTGCGATCGAACTGCGCCGACGCAATCGGCAATGCCGTTCCGCGCGCACGGCTCGCAGAGATCGTGCAGCCGCTACAGACCCGGTATCGCGATGACGGCTATATCCTGACCCTCGTGCGCGGCCAGTTCGAGCGATCGGGCGATGGCGTCGTCCTTACGATCCGCGTGATCGAAGGGCATATCAAGACCGTTAAGCTGGACGACGGGTAGTGGGTCTGACCCACTACCCGGGTTCGCGGTCCAGGCGATCGCGGCCGGCGCCGTCGACCTCGATTCCGCCAGCGCGACCGGCAACCGCATCGGCGCCAACGACGACGCCAACGGCCTCGCCCAGACCTCGGGAACGTTTGCCGGGCAGGTCAGCGGCAACGGCGCCCTTGGCTTCGTCAACACCAACGCGAGCCTGCTGATCGACACGCTTCAGGTCGCCGCCGGCAGTCTGAGCCTGCCTTCCGTCGCGGGGGCGATAACCAATGGCGGGGCCATTCTGCTGGTCGCCAATCAGACCATCCCCGGCTCGTTGATCACCCTGACCCTGAACCAAGCGGTCAACGCCAATGACGGGACAACCGGGCTCGGTGCCTCGCCCGGCCTCGTCAGGCTGCTGACGGCCGGAGGCGGAACGATCTCGCAGGGTCCGGCGGCGATCATCGTCGGCGGAGAGCTCGACGCGGAATCCGATTTCGGCGATGTGGTCCTGACCGCGGCGAACCGGGTCGGCGCCGCCGACAGCGACGGAATCGCGACGATCCCGGGGAAATTGTCGGGATTTTCCGGTGGCGATTTCCTGTTCCGCAACCACAACGCCGGCATCCTGGTCGATACCTTGAGCTGCGGCTGCAAGGGCATCTTCTCCGGGGCGAATTCGACCCAGGGCGCCTTCTTCGGCGACATCCGGCTGGTGACGACCGGCGCCGGCGACATCGCGGTCAATCAGTCGCTCAATTCGGGCAACGCGATCGAGATCGCGGTCGCTCCCGGCTATCGCTTTACCACAACACGCTGGACAACAACGGCTTCGGCTTTTTGTCGGCCGGATTCGACACCAGCTTTGCCAGTGCGTCGATCGTGATCCTCGCCGATGCGATGACCCTCGCCGGCGGCACGATCCAGACCGGCGCCGGCCCGTCGACCGCCGGGCTGGTGATCCTCGGTCCGGCGACTATGACCAACACGGTCGCGCTGGGCTCGGCCGGCGGCGCCGGGACGCTGGGGCTGCGGACCGCCGATCTCGCCACGATCAAGGCGGGGGTTTTGCAGATCGGCTATCGCGACGCCAACGGCGACGCATCGCTGACCGGGAATATCAATCTCGCCGGGCCGGTGTCGCTCGATACCGCCAATCTACGCGAATTGCTGCTGGTCACCGGCGGCGGGATGAGCCAATCGCCCGGCGCGGCGATCATCCATACCGGCGGGACGCCGCTGCGCCTCGGGATCATCGCCAGCGGGACGGTGGATCTGTCGAGGGCGACCAATGGCGTCGACACGCTCGCGGCCTATGTCGACGGCAATACGCCGGATTTCCGCTTCACCAACGGCCTCGCTTTGGCGATCGGCGCGCTGGCCAGGACGCAGTTCGGGGTCGGGCTCGATGCGGACGGGTTCCCGATCCCGTCGGCGATGGGCGGCGCCGCGGCGAACCCGCTCTCCGGCATCACTACCGTCGGCGACGGTACGGTCGCGATCCTGAACAGCGATGCCGCCGCCGGCATTGCCATCGGCGCGAACATCGATGCCGGCAGCGGCGGCACCGTCGCCCTGCAGGCGGGTGCGGCCGGCACCATTGTCGAGACCGCCGGCGCGTTCATCACCGCCGGAAATCTCGCGGTCAGCGGCGTTTTCGCCCCGATCACGCTGACCGACGCCAATCTGGTTAGTACGCTGGCGTCCGGCGGCGCGCCGACGACTTTGAGCTTTACCAATGCGATGCCGCTGACCGTCGGCACCGTAACCGCGCCGCTGCTCGGCACCGTAACAGGCATCTCGGGCGCCAATAATGTGGCGCTGGCGACGACCGGGTCGGGCTCGAATCTGACCCTGGCCGCCAACATAGCGCTGTCCGGCAGCACGCTGACCTTGACCGCTTCCGGCAATATTACCCAGACCGGCGGGGCGATCACCACGACCAACCTGATCGCGCTGGCGCAGGCGGCCACCGCCACGATCGGCCTGACCAGCGCCGGCAACTCCGTATCCGGCAACGTGACCCTGACCACCCTCGACAGTGCGGGCACGGCGCTGGGCAACGCGAATATCGGCTTTGTCGACAGCGTCGGGTTCGCGATCGCGGGCATCGCCGGCGGCGGGATCGGCGGGTTCGAGACCGGCATCGGCACCGTGGCGACCGCGAGTTTGGAGGCCGGCGGGCCGATCGGCGAGACCGGCATCATCACCGCCGGCACATTTACTGGGAGTTCCGTCACCGGCGCCGCGCTGAACGGGGCTAACATGGTCGCCACGTTCGGACCGTTCGCCAACACCGGCGGCGGATTGCTGAGCTTCACCGACGCGCGGCCGTTGACCACCGCGGGGTCGATCAGTTCGACCGGCGGGCTGACCCTGACGACGACCGCCAGCGGCCTGACCCTCGGCGGCGCGGTGACGGCGAGCGGCACCGTCACCTTGAATTCGGCGGGTGCGATCATCGAAGGCGGCAATGTGATCACCGCCGCCCTGTTGACCGGCAATTCGGTCGGGGGTGCCAATCTCAACGGCGCCAACCGGGTCACCGCGATCGGGCCGTTCGCTAACACCGGCAGCGGTTTGCTCAGCTTCAGCAACGCGCAATCCCTGGCAATCGGAGGCACGCTCAGTTCCGCCGGCGCGTTGACCCTGGAGACCACGGTCGGCGACCTGAACCTCGGCGGCAACGTTTCGGCGCCCGGTCAGACGGTAAATCTGATGTCGGCCGGCGCGATCACCCAATCGAGCGGCCTTATCACCGGGCTGACCTTGACCGGCGCCACCGACGGCGCGGTGACGCTCGCGGGCGCCAATCTGGTCGATAGGCTCGGCCCGTTCAGCACTGGGGCGACGGGATCGTTCAGCCTTATCAACGCGCAATCGCTCGCCGTCACCGCCAATGTGTTCACCGGCGGAGACCTGAGCGTGGTAACCACCGGAGCGGGCTCGAATTTGACCCTGGCCGCCAGGCTGTTCGCGGCCGACCACATCGTGACCTTGGCCTCGGCGGGAACCATCACCCAGACGGGCGGGTTCATCACGGCCGCGACCTTGACCGGCGCCTCGGTCGGCGGCGCCAATCTCAACGGCGCCAACCTGGTCGGCACGCTGGGTGCGTTCGCCAATGCGACGAGCGGGATGCTGAGCTTTACCGACGCCCAATCCTTGGCGACATCGGGGATCGTGAGTTCGGCCGGCAATCTGACGCTGACGACGACCGGGGCAGGATCGAACTTGATCCTGGGCGGGGCGGTGACTGCGAGCGGCAATACCGTGACCCTGAGTTCAGCGGGCACGATCGCGCAGACGGGCGGTTTCATCACGGCGGCGACCCTGAACGGCGGCTCGGTCGGAGGTGCGGCGCTGACCGGCGCCAACCGGGTCGCCACCTTTGGCGGGTTTGCCAACACCGGCGGCGGCGATCTGCTGTTCACCGGCGCGCAATCCTTGACCATAGCCGGGACCGTGAGCACGCCCGGCAATATGATCCTGACGACGACCGCGGCCCGGGCACAATTTCGATTGCCGGCGATTTGCAGGCCGGCGCTCTCGGAAATTTGCTGATCACCTCCTTCGGCGGCATCAATGTTACCGGAGTGCGAACGATGTCCGCCGGCAAGAACATCGTGCTGGCGGCCAACGGCCTGTTCGCGCAGACCGCCGGCACCCTGGCGGTGACCTCGCCCGATCTGGTGATCGACACCACCGGTGGGAGCGCGCCAACCCTACTCGCGACCCTGCTCGGTCTCGCCCAGGCGGATACGATCGCCAACGCCAAACTGTCAACGGGCTGCCGACCGATGTGCCGCCGAGCAACGGAATGATTTTCAACGGCACCATCAACGCGCCAAACTCGGTGGTGCTGCTACTGGCGAATTCGGGGCTGATGGTCGGCGATTCCAGCTCGCCGTTAATTGTCGGCCAGCTCGGCGTCTCCGGGGTGGGCGCGAGCGCCTTGCTGTTCGGCTCGATCGGCGGCGATTCCGGCCCCGACGCGGCAAGGCTCGGCATCCATGTGCCGCAACCCCACAGCGATTACCTTTTCAATGGCTGCGTGATCGGCGGGATCAACTGCGCCAACACGCCGGCAGCGTCGTCAGGTGTGCCGGCGGCGATCACCAAGGCCGAGATCCTGTCAAGCTTCCCACGCGATGAGATGTTCGCGATCAAGCTGTTGCTGACCGGCTGGGCGGAGCAGGACCCCGATGCGACGCTCGCGCAGCTTCTCGACCGGGCCGGGAAATGCGTCGCGCTGTTGAAGGTCTCGCCTACGACGAGCTGGCAGTCCTGCCCCTAGACGCCAACCAAAGCAAGGGTGTTCGGTATAGGTGGTTGCCTGCCTCTCCCCGCAACCACCTATCTTGGCTCAGGTAGCCAGTGGACGGTTGTTCGGTAAAGGTAGTAGCACTCTCCCGCTATCACCTTTACGGAACTTCGGTATGGCTCCCTCTCCACTGTCTCGGCTCCGGGAAGGAGAGCCGCCATGTCGCCGATTTGGCCGACGAGCTTGGCGTGACCCCCGTATTCATCCATTGAGTAAGGACTTCGGCCCATCAAATCGTCACTCGCGAAGGCGGGTCAGGGCTACCATACTGACGCTTGCCCTGAACCTCACCTTCACGGGGTAACAACTTCCTTCTCCGGCAAGGAGTCCACAATGGACGTAACTCCCGTATCCCCCGGCTGCCTGGCCGGTATTCGCGTGCTCGACCTGACGCAATTCGAGGCCGGCACGACATGCACCGAGGCGCTGGCCTGGATGGGCGCCGACATCGCCAAGGTGGAGCCGCCGCGCGGCGAGGCCGGCCGCACCGGCTTCGGCGATGCCTATTATTTCATGATGTACAACGCCAACAAGCGGTCGATCACGGTCAACCTGAAATCCGACCGTGGCCTAGCCTTGGTCAAGGAGATGGTCAAGAAGGCCGATGTCTTCACCGAGAATTTCGCGCCGGGCGCGGTCGAGCGGCTCGGGCTCGGCTACGACATCGTCAGCACGATCAATCCGGGCATCATCTATGCCCAGGTCAAGGGTTTCGGCGACGGCAGCCCGTACGAAAAGGGCCTGTCGTTCGACCCGATCGCCCAGGCCGCGGGCGGGGCGATGAGCATCACCGGCGAGCGCGACGGCAGGCCGCTCAAGCCCGGCCCCACGATCGGCGACACCGGCACCGGGATGCTGATGGCATTCAGCATCGTCAGCGCGCTGTTCGATCGCGCGCGCGCCGGCAAGGGAAGGCGGCTGCAGGTGGCGATGCAGGATTCGGTCATGCATTATAGCCGCGGCGGGTTCATTACCCAGGCGCGCACCGGCAAGGCCGCGCCTCGTCGCCCGGCCGCCAACAACCCGCCCGGGGGCATCTATCCCTGCAAGCCGGGCGGCCCCAACGATTACGTCTATTTGCTGACCAGCCGCGCCAACCCCGAGCATTGGCCGCGCCTGTTGAAATTGATCGGGCGCGAGGACCTGATCGGCGACGCGCGCTACGACACCCCCGACGCCCGTCTGAAATGCGAGGCCGAGGTTGACGAGATCGTCGCCTCTTGGACCCGGCAGCGCACGAAGCACGAGGCGATGGCGCAATTGAGCGGCGTCGGCGTCCCGGCTGGCGCCGTGCTCGATACGCAGGAATTGATCGACGAGCCGAGTTTCCGCGAGCGCGGCATCCTGCAAACGATGACGCATGGCGAACGCACGATGACGATGCCGACCTGGCCGGTGCGCTTTGACGGCGTCCCGACCGCCGTCAAGTCGGCGCCGTTGCTTGGCGAGCACACCGCCGAAGTGCTTGCCGACTGGCTCGGTCTCGACGCCGCCGCGATCGCGGGCTTGCGGCGGGACGGCATCGTCTGAGGCGCCGGTGGCCGGCCCGCCGCGGGGCCGGCCACTCCCATGGAAACCGCCTTGTGTGTCGCAAATCTCCGCTCTTGACGGAATGTTCGACTATTCTTCCAACGCACTCAAACCCTTGCAAGGAGCCACAATCCCGAAAGCCCGGGTTCGCGACAGAATAGTCTGAGGAGCGGCTTTATATTGTCCCATATGTTGACTGCTCTCGCGGCGATGTTTCTACAACAAACCTTTGCCTCGGTCGGCAAGGTGCTCCCGGCGGTGATCGCGCCGCTGGTTATTGCAGAGCTCCACGCCGACCCGGCCTGGGTCGGCGTTTATTACGGCCTCTCCGCCGCGGCTTCGCTGGTCGCGCAAATGGGCTGCGGCAGCTTTATCATCCGCTACGGCGCACTGCGCATGAGCCAGGTATCGCTGGTGCTGCTGGGTGGCGGCATGGCGGTGGCGGTTGAGGGCTGGCTGCTCGGGCTCGGCGCCTCGGCGATCATCGGCGGCGGCGGCGCGGCGGTCTCGACCCCGGCCAGCTCGCAATTGTTGGCCAGGGTTTCGCCGCCCCGCCTGGCGCCGCTGGTGTTTTCGATCAAGCAGACTGCCGTACCCGCGGGCCTGCTGATCTGCGGTTTCCTGGGTCCGGCGATGGCGGGCGCGTTCGGATGGCGCGGCGCGATGCTGGCGACGGCGGCGGCCTGCGTGGCAGGCGCGGCGATGCTGCAGCCGTTGCGGGCACGGTTCGACGACGACCGCTCGCCCTCGCGGCGCTTCCAGGTGTCGGATTTTCGCACCACCATGGCCGCGGTTGTGAAGGCCCGCGGCCTTCGCGCTCTGTCGTTTGCCTGTTTCGCCTTCAACGGCATCCAGTCGGTGTTCACCGCCTATTTCGTGACCTACCTCGTGGCGCTCGGGTACGATCTGGCCGCGGCGGGCTTTCTGTTCTCCTTCGTCGTTGCCGTCGCCGTGCCGTGCCGCGTGCTGTGGGGCTGGCTCGGCAGTTTCCACCTCGCCCCCCGTCTCGTGATGGCCGGTCTCGCTCTGGGCATGGCGGGTAGCGTCGCGCTGACCGGATTGTTCAGCCCGGGTTGGCCGATCGCCGTGATGGCGCTCGTCAGCGTCGTGCTGAGCGCCACCGCGGTATCGTGGCACGGCATTCTGCTGGCCGAGACTGCCCGCCTCGCGCCCGCGGGCAGGGTCGGCGCGGTGACCGGCGGCGTCCTGTCGTTCGGTCAGATAGGCGCTTTTGTAGGGCCGTGTGCTTTCGCTCTGCTGCTCAGCCTGACCGGCGGCTACGGCGCCGGCTGGGCCGTGTGCGCCATTCCGGCCTTGTGGGTGGGCATCAGCCTGTTGTGCCCGCGTTCGCCCGTGGAACGCGGCGAAGTGCAGACGACCCGGCCGAACACCCCATCGTGACGATAAATGAGTGGACCGGGGTCCAATTGGCCGATGAAGGGCGCCGAGAGTTGCGGTCGAAAAATGGCGCGGCCTGAAAACCGGCGCAATGACGCCTCGACAGCGACGTCCCCAACCTCGAATGGCTCATCCGGGTCGTGCTAAGCCGAACCTGCGGCGAATCGACACCGGTAGCCGATTAGGCCGTCGAGGCAAGCCCTCTCCGGTTGCATAAAAACTGATAATCGAGCGACATTCCCGCCAAATCTTGATGAATACCGGCTGCGGGCGCGAAGTAAGGGGGAGTTCGCCATCATGGTAGCAAATCTGGGTTTAACGACGAACGTTCCAGGCGAACAGAAAATCGTCGCAGCAACTCCAACGAAAGTTTCTGGGATCAGTGTCACCGATCCCGAACTATTTCACAACGCGACGGTGACGGTCGTCATTTCTGATGGAACGGGACTGCTGAGCGCGACGGCCGCCGGTACGGCGATCCTCAGTGGCGGCGGGTCGAATTCGCTGACGATCAAGGGTCACCTGGACGACGTCAACACGACTCTGGCGAGCCTTACCTATCTCGCCCCGGCCGGCAGCGTTACGAATTCCGACCGCATCGATGTTCTTGCTTCCGACTCGGCCGGCGCTGGCGATGACGAGAAGATCCCGGTCATAGTCTTGCAGGTCCCCTCCGCTGTGACCGATGCCGCGGTCATCGACTTCAAGACCGCCGATCAGAGCATGTGGACCAGCGGCAAGGCACTGAAGATCAACGATTCGATCCCGTTGCTGGGTGCCGCCATCGGACCGGTGAACGTCACGGCCTTTGATGGCGATTTCACCGCGACAGGGTCCGCGAATGCCGGGTTGAACCTGAATCTGGTGGCGAACACCGGCGGGATCTCGCTTGATTACCCGCTCAACGGCGGCTTCATTCTGCCCAACGCCGTAGCGCCGGGGCAAGAATTTACCGTCACGACGCTCGATAACGGCCTTGCCAACGGCGCCGGCCTGACCGGCAAATTTCCGACTTTCAACCTGAGCTTGGATGCGACCTTCAGCGCCGATTTCTCGGCCAGTATCGACTCCGACTGGCTCGGTTCCGATACGTTCAGCTATAACACCGATCAGACCTACCGGCTATTCGATCTGAAGTCGGGCGAGAAAAAGGACCTCGACGGGTTTCATTTCGAGATCCCGGCCAGCTACGCCAGTCAGTCCAACCAGATCGGCGGCGGTGGCCTGCCAACGATCACGTTGAACGCCACGACGCCGGACATCGCCAGCGTCAGTGTCGATTTGATCAAGTTGATCGGCGATCTGATCGGTCCCGAGTTCCCGTCGCTGTCGGGTAGCTTTCTCGGCGGAGCGGTCAGCTACGATATCGCCAGCGCGGTCTTGCACGCCGGCATCGCGATCGCGCAGCAATTCACCTTCGTACCCACCGCGGTCGTGGCGATAATCACCACGCCTTGGGGCGATGCCGCCGAGGTGGCACTTGGTCAAGGCGCCACCTTCACGGTACCCACCGGCTGGACCGATCCGGTAGCGCTGACGACGACCTATTCCATTACCGGAAACCTGGTGAGCAACAGCGGGCTGACCGGTAGCGCCGATCTCGATGTCAGTCTTTTGTCGGGGCACGCCGACGTTCTCGGCTCTTTTGGCCCCCTGTTCCAGGACGACATCCTGATCTACCAGGCTACGCCGGTCTATTTCATCAACCCCGGCGGCCCCGGCGGGTTTGACTTCGAGGGCTTCAACTCGCCGACCGATAGCGCGACGATCCCGCTCGCGACCGTCACGGTGATCGCACCGGATGCGACGGCCATCGACACAATCGGATATTCCGCCAACGCGGCCCAAACACTACAGGCCGTCGTGTCGGAATTGGCTGGCATGGGCAGCCGCACCAATCTTTACGACCCCGCGCATTCCACGGGCAGCGCCACCGCGATCGACCAGTATTTCAACATCGAGGTCATCGAGCCGGATGGCGCGACCCATACGCTCCCCCCGGGTTTCAAGGCCGGCATCATCAAGGCGGGGTCGTCTTCCGCCACGTTGATCGACACAGCCGGGGGCGTGCTGCTCGCCGGCGCGAACCCGGGAGACATACTGAGGGGAACGGGCAACGATACGCTCGTCGGGGGGCAGAGCGGCGGCATGGAGTTCGACATTCCGTCGACCTTCAGCGGCGAGATCGATGGCCTGGAGCTCGGCGATGTCATCAATATCGCCGGGATCACCGCGACCAGCGCGTCGCTCGGCGGGTCGACGCTGACGGTTTCTTACGGCAGCGGCGCCAACGCCGCTACCCTTTCCATACCGGTGTCCGGGACCATAACCAATGGCAAGCTCGTCTTTCAAGACGACGGCGAGGGTGGTACCGACCTGGTCCTGTACCGGCTGGCGGCCGCTAAGGTCAACGCGCACAAGGCGACCGTAACGCTGCCCAATGCCCATGTCGGGGATAGGAACGACCAGGTATTTCTGACGATCGCCAACACGGCTCAGGCTCCGGCGGAAGCCCTGGTGCTCGGCTCTGTGGAAAGCGAAGGGGATGTTTTTGTCGGCGGTCCACTGAATGTGGTGGTCGCGCCTGGTGCCACATCCACCTCCGATGTCGCGGTCGGCATTGTTGGAGACACACCGGGGCAGGAGTCAGGGACTGTGACTCTGCGCTTCTATTCCGACGGCGACTCGGTTTCTGGTGATCACGGATCAACCGATCTTGCGCCGATAGCCTTGACAGTGCGCGGCAACGTGTACCGGCTAGCCCAGGCGGCGGTTACCGGGACAATGGCGGCGGTGCATGTCGGCGACATCTTTGCGGCGCCGCTCATCGTGACCAACATCGCGCCGGCAGATGGCTTTTCAGAAGAGCTGATCGCGGCGACCGCCGCTGTATCGGGTGGCATCACCGCCGCCGGCACGACCGGCGACATCGCGCCCGGCGCCAGCAGCAATGCAATCACGTTCAGCGCGCCAGCGACCAGCGTTGGCATCATGACGGGGCGCGTCACCCTGAATTTGACTTCCGACGGTATGGCGATCGATGGGCTGGGGACGACCGCGCTGCAAACGCAAGACATCGACGTCTCGGTTAGTGTCAACAACTATGCGCAGCCGGCATTTTCGCTGATCGGCGGCATCGGAACGTTCGGTCAGAATGGCAATGCCTTCACCTTGGATCTGGGCATGCTGGCGCAGACGGCGCGAGGGCAGACCGGCACCCAAGTGGCGCTGCAGCTCGCCAATACCGCGCTTGCCGGCCCGCAGGATAGCCTCGGCGGGGCGTTCTCGATCAAGGGCTCCGGTGCCTACGTCAATGAGGGTTTCGGCACGCTCGATCCGATAGCTCCCGGGACGAGCAATTCGGACCTGCTGCTGTTTCTGCATACCGATATGGCCGGCAGTTTCAGTGAGACCATCACGTTTTCCCCGCTAAGCGGCAACATCAGCAGCTCTTCTGCGCTCGCCGTAGAGACGATAACCGTTACCGGCACGGTAGTGGCGCCGGCCGTCAGCGCGCCGAAGGCGATTACCGTGCCGCTGGCACAGAAGACGGCGATCAGCGGTGTCAGCGTGACTGATATCGGTCAAAATCCGTTCGTCACGGTGCAACTAGGCGATTCGAACGGTGTGTTGTGGGTTGATCCGACGCTACCGATCATCATCGACGGAGATCGATTCAACAATCTTTTCTTCAACGGCGCGCAAAATTTCTCGATCACGGGGCAGTTGACGGAGGTCAATACCGCCCTGGCGACCTTGACCGATACTTATTCCAGTGCCGGTCCGGACATAATCAACATCTCGGGGAGCATTCTGGACGGGACCGGTGCGGGGCTTTCGCTGACCAAAGCCAGCGTCGTGGTGAATGCCAACGCGCTCTTCGATTTTTCCTATACTTACGCCGACGGGAAAGCTGGGTATGGCGGCACGGTCGCGGATGACGGCAGCTTCGGCTATGCTAAATTTGCCGCGCAAGATGATCCGATCACCTCGAGCAACGGGACATATCGCCTTAGCGCCGCCGGCGCCACGACCAACGCGTCCGGTACAGTCACCGTTACCCACTACAGCGATATCCAGTCGGGCCGGACCTATCAGATCGACCACGCCAATAACGGCGGTAAGGACGGCGTGAACGGGCTCGAGTCGGAATCCGAGCAATTCTACGTCAACAGTCAGCTTTTCCAGTTTACCCGTAAAGTGGAGGCGAACAGTCCACCCGCCCCGATCGACCAGCAAATCGAGGATTTCAACGCCGACGGCACCAGTGACATTTTGTGGCAGCGGGGCGACGGCGGGTTGATGATCTACGGCGTCGGTGACTACGAGGTCGTCGCCCAGCCATCTCTCGGCCAGATCGGAGGAGAACAGCAGTTTAAGGGCATCGGAGACTACAACGGCGACGGCACCAGCGACGTTCTGTGGCAGGGCGATGACGGCGAGTTGACGATTTATAGCATCGTCGCCGACACGATCGCCGGCGTGCCGGTTCTCGGCCGGATCGGCCGCGAATGGCATTTCAAGACCGTGGGCGATTTCAACGCCGACAAGACCAGCGACATCTTGTGGCAGCGCGATGACGGGCGGCTGATGATCTATAACGTCGGTGGTAATGAGGTTGTCGGCTCCGTCGCCAACGCGGGCCATATTGGTCCGGAATGGTATTTCGATGGGGTGGGCGATTTCAACGGCGACGGCACCAGCGATTTATTGTGGCAGCGAGCCGACGGGGCGCTAATGGTTCACGACGTTAACGCCAGTGAAGTCACCAGCAGCACCGAAATCGGCCGGATCGGTTTGGAATGGAATTTCCTCGGCGGCGGGGATTTCAACAACGACGGCACCAGCGACCTGCTGTGGCAGCGAGCCGATGGCGAACTCATGGTGTATCAGTTGGGCAACAACCAGGTCACCGCGAGCCCGACTGCCGGGGCGATCGGCCGCGAGTGGCATTTCCTGGATGTGGGCGACTACAACGGCGACGGCACCAGCGACATCCTTTGGGAGCGCGACGATGGCGGCTTGATGGTCTACGGTGTCAAAAACAACCTGGTCACAACCACGCCGACGCTCGGATCGATCGGCACCGAGTGGCGTGTTTTACCGTTGAACGCTCCGGTCGTCGTCACCGACGCGGCCAAGGGGGCGGCTGCCGCGATGCAGGCCAATAGCGGGGTGCCTCAGGGACTCCCGTCGGGGGACGGGATCATCGTGGGGATCGGCGAGACAGTGATTATCTCCGCCGGCGAGACCGTCACCAACCCGACAATCGATGGCGGAACCCTCATTTTGGGGAACGGGGCGATCGTCGCGGGGGCGATCGCCTTTGCCCCCGGCGCCACCGGTATTCTCGTGGACGAGGACCGGGCGGCCTATTCCGACACCGTCATCGGCTTTACCGATGGCGCCGACTTCTTGCGTTTCGGCGGGGAAAATGCCGCGAGCGAGGCCTCGGTCGTCGCATCTGCCACAACCAGCGCCGGCAACACCGTGCTGAGTTTTCCCGACGGTACATCGCTGCTGCTTGTCGGGGTCAGCCAGGTCGACACGGGAATTTTCGCGTAGGTTTTTGCGCGCGGGGTGATGCCGGTTGGCTTGAAAAGCCGCGCGCTCAATCCGGAGTAGCCTAGTCGCCGGAATTGGCGAAGCTCGTGCGTGGACCTGGGCAGTAGACAACGGGGCCGACCGCGTGATCAGATTTAAGGCACTGGAAGCGCCTTTTATAGGTCACCGAGATGCCGCGACAACTGTGGCGTGCTCTTGCCCGAGGCCCCACGATCCATGTGTCGGCTCGCGTGCCTCGCCGCGCGGCTGATCGGGATCGATCGCGGCCGCCTCGCGGAAGCTGGTCATGAGCGAGGCGCATCCGGCAGTACCGCCGACCGAGCCCCGCGTCAGCTGGATATCCTTGCTGCGCACGATAAGGGCACCGTTCGCGACCTTGGTCTTGGCCGGTATCGGGCTGGTCGTACCGCCGCAAACCGCCGACATGCTTGCCGCGCTGGAGGGGGGACGGAGTTCGATCGGCCCAGCGTTCTTCTTTCATCTCTCCCAGGCGGTACTCGCGCTCAGCGCATGGTATTGGTCCCGGGCCTTGCTCGCGGCGCGCTTCGATGTGCCGGATAATGACCAAGCGCGCGATCGCATGGACGATGTTGGCGCGCAAGCCTACGACCTGGTGCCGCGCTTGATGTTCGTGCTGGCGCTGCTGATCGGGTTCGGCATGATCTTGCGCACCGGCGCGTGGTCTCATCTTGCCTACATGGCGCTGTGGGCGGCGCCCCTGGGTCTGCTGGTTTACTTCCGAACGGCGCTGGTACAGCGCCTCTTTATCTGCTTCGGATATGTCCGCCCGGCCAATCGCGAGGCAAATCCGGCACAAGGAATGCGCAGCGGCCGGGACCTGTGCGACTGGGTCCGCAGCGTGCCGCGAAGGCTTCGCTTGCTGATCCACCGGGCGCCGGGGCCGAATTGGGTCAGCGGGGTGTGGGTCGCGCTGTCGGTGCTGGTGTTCGCCTGGGGTACGTTCGACGCCTTCGTGCCGTGGGATTACCCGGGACTGCCGGCGCTTGCGTCGCGCGTTTTCCCGGGGCCGTCGGTAGCGTTGATCGGTCTCGCCCTGATCATCGCGCCGCTGTCGGTGGTGACCTTTCTGTTCGATGGGCTGAATCTCTCGATCACCTTTCTCGGGTTGCGGGTTCTGCATCGTCCCCCGGTGGTGGGCGTGCTGGTCGGCTGGGTGCTGATCGCGCCGACCATGTTCAGCCTGCACACGGTGCGGATCGTCGATCCGTCGTCCAACGCGATGACGCCGGAGAACCGCCAGGATCTGGCCAAGCTCTTTGGCGAATGGGTCCGAGCGTGCGCGGGCGACCAAACTCCGGTGCGCCCGATCATTATCGCGGTTTCTGGTGGCGCCTCGCGGGCGGCGCTGTGGGGCGAGCGCGTATTGTTCGAGGTCGAGGCGGCGAGCGGAGCCGGCAAGCCGCGGGTTTTCGCGGTCAGCAGCGTGTCGGGAGGATCGCTCGGGGTCGCGCCCTACATGGCCGCGCTAGCGGCCATGAGCGATGCCGCGCGGTGCGCGAACGATGACGAGCGGCGCTCGCAGATGCAGCTGCTGACCAAGCGAGAACTCTCTGAGGATGCGGTTGGCCCGCTGCTCGCCGGCGCGTTGCTGGTCGACATTCCACGCGCTCTGTTCAGCCCGCTGCTGTGGCCGCCGCTGTTCCACTTCGTGACCGGACGCGAGCCGCGTGGCGGCGACCGCGCCGAGGCGCTGGAGCGAGCCTTCGAGCATCTGTGGAGCGGCATTTCGCGCAAGCCGGGCGAGCCGTCGGCAATCGGCTTCGACAAACCGTTTCTGTCGCTCTTCTACGAGGGTCAAAGAATCCGCGCGGGAATGCCGCTGTGGATCGGCAACGGTACTGACATGGCGACCGGCGGCAGGCTGTTGACGGTGCCGTTCTCCACGAGCCCAAACTGGCCGTTCCCCGCGGCCGCGGACGTACTGTCGACCCTCGGCGCCGATGTGCCGATATCGACCGCGATCAACAACACGGCGCGGTTTCCCTATCTGGAACCGGCCGGCGAACTGGCGGTGGGGAAACAGGAGCGGCCGACGCTTGATCAGCGCTATCAGCCCGACGGTACGGCGCGCGAGATCATCGATGGCGGGTATTTCGATAATGAAGGGCTGCAGACCGCCCTCGATCTGGCGGCGTGGTTGCGGCGGGAAGGACCTTCGCAAGCCCAGGGCCGCCCGGTCGAGCCGATCATCGTACAGGCTACCGCCGATGGCGACGTATTGCCGAGCGAGGCGGTGGTGCGTTGTGAGCCGCACGCCGATGATCCGTCGGCGGTCGCCAGAACGCGGCGGCCGCTACAGCTTCTGGCTCCGCTGCTTGGCCTCTACAATGTCCGCGGCGGCCATTCCGCCGTGCTGTTGCGTGGAGCCCGAGCGGCCTTCTGTCCCGACGACAAACCACCAATCTATCAGTGCGATAAGGCCAATGGCTTGCCCGTCCGGTGCATCACGACGGAGGCGCGGCGACAGCGGTTTTTCCATTTCTATTTGTCGGCCGACGGGGACAAGCCGGTGCCGCTGAACTGGGTTCTCTCCGACAGCGCCGCGCGCTTTATCTGGGACGGCGCGATGCGCCAGGCCGGCAACCCGCGCGAGACGTCGATCATGCACCAGGCATTCCAGCCAAGGTGACGTGCGGGCCCGCCAGCGAACGAACCTGTGAAAGGATGACTGGATCCCTGGGAATGTTGATGTCCACGCCGACTGCAGCCGATAACGGCGCGGTTCGCCGATGCACCGAGGAGGGGCGGCCGCCGCCAAGGCTCCCACGGCGGCGCCTCTTCAGCCAACGTGATACGAGATAACCCACTCGATGCGACTGCTTCGCGTCGCTCTCGTCGCGCTGATCGCGGGTACTGGCTATGCCCTGTTGATCGGCTGGTTCCTCCGCGTACAGTTTTATGCCGATCATTTTTTTGACCATGGCTTCGGAGTTCTTCTGTATAATCTGCTGCGTGTCGCGTTTATCTTCGCGATAGCCTGGCTTATCTATGCGCCTGGTGTCGCCGTGCTGACGATGCTGTCCGGTCGCGACGCCGCTCGAGCGTTGAAGCCCGGCGAGCGCTATGCCCTCGGATTTTTTGTGGGCGCCGGGATATGGCATGTCGTCCTGTTCGGCGTTGGCTTCGCGGGCGGCTACACCTGGACGGTCGTCGCGACGATGACGATGGCGGTGGTCCTGCTGTCGGCGCCGCATTTGTTGTTCTGCGTAGAGGAGGCAAAAGCGGGCAGGCGGTCATGGCTCGCTTGTTTCGACTATCGGCGGCGCCGCGACGCGGTTTTGCTGGCGATATTCCTCGCTGTCGCCGGGCTGTTCGTATGCATCAAGGGGCTTTATCTCTGCGACGGTAATGATTATTACAGTCATTACTTTCAATATTATATTGAGGTGGTGAATAACGGCTCCATTCTTCCTAACCCGGTATGGTATCATTTTTATTACTCGAAGGGGGCAGGTCTTTATTTTCTCGCCATATTGCTGACCGATCCGCTCGCGCCGCAACTGGTGGCGACCGCGTTTGTCGGAGCGGGTGCGCTGACGGTGGCGATGATCCTCGCGCGCGCCGCGCCGGGCACGCGATGGCCCTGGGTCGGGGCAAGCCTCTATGTCGGCTTGATGATCTTTACCCCGACGGGCTGGGCCGAACTGTCGAAGATACACGAACTGGCCGCGGTCATGTTTCTCGGGCTGTTCTGGATTGTTCCGCGCGTCGCCGACGAGACCGCGTCGGGGCGACGAATGTGGCTGGCGGGCGTTGCCGCCGTGTCGATGACGACCGTTTTGTTGACGACGGTGATGGTGGTCTTCGTCGGCGGGTTCTGCCTTGCCGTGGCGACGCTTGGGCTGGTGATGCGTTCGTGGCGTCTGGTCGGCGCGGCGGTGTTCGGCGGCGCCGTCGCCGGAGTCACTGCGATCGGCGTCATGGCGATCAACTACGCGCTGACCGGCATCCCGCTCGACCAGGCCCTGTTGCAGGTCTGGCCGATCGTCGACCTCGAAAAAATCGATCGCTGGGGGGTCCTCGGCGAGGTGCTGTGGCTGCATCTCGGCATGACCGGATATTTGGGAGACCGCGTGCCGTTCGGTTGGGACGCCATTCGGCTGCTCTTCCAGTGGCTGCGGCTCGACACGCTATGGCCGCTGGGCGCATTCGGCATCGCCGGGTTGGCGACCCAGATCGTCGCCGGAAACTGGCCCAATCCACCTTGGCGCGGCCCGGGCAAACCTGTCTGGCTCGCCGCGCTTGCCCTCCTGGTCAGCTTTTCGGCGATCGCGCTGAGTCTCGGCGTGAGCCGCGACCAGGCGAGTTCGCTCTATCGGCTGAGCTCGTTCACCTATGCGCCGATGCTATGCATGGTGCTGTTGCTGTGCGCGTCTGGCCGGCATCGCGAGCGGCGATGGGCTGCGCTATCGGGCGTGGTCATCGCCGGCATCGTCATCGCTGGGCTGTTCACGAGCCGGGGACGAGTGCTCGCCGCGAATATCCCGGCGCTGACCGGGAAGGCGGTCTCGTTCCTGGTCGGCCGCTACAGCATCAAGGACGCGTATCAGCATCCAGATTGGCCCAACTGGGCGCCGTGGGGCGGCATTTATCCAGCGATGGAGACGGTATGGGCCGTGGCCGGCCGCGGCACGCCGGTCTACAGTCTGCACATCCAAAGCTATTGCATGCTGCCAGACTGCCGGCTGCGCAGTTGGATGAATACCCGAACCGTGCCGGAGATCGAGACGCTGCTGTTCGGTTCCGCGGAGGCGGGGAAGGCGGCGCTGCAGCGCGCCGGCCTCAATTATTTTTTTTATTCGAGAGAGCTTGGCGACTCGGTGTACGGGATATCGTCGCCGATCGTGCTGTCGCCGCTGTTCAGCCCCGAATCGATAGACCGCTACTTCGGCGTGAAATGGACCGACGGCACCAGTTATCTCCTGACTTGGCGGGAGAACGCCGAGGTGCCGCTCGATACCGGCTTTCTCGATCCCTACGGCCGCCAGGTGGCGCGGTCGTTGACCATCGCGACCTTTCCGCACGATCAATGGAAGAGCGTTTTTGCCCATTTTCGCGATAAGGGCCTGCACCCCTATCGGCTGCCGTGGTGCCGCACCTGCGCCGGCATGAACAGCGAGTGACCGCAGTCGGAATGTCGGGCCTTCATCGTCTGCGGTAGAGCCGGTTCGACAGCCGCCGATTGGCGATCTCGAACAGGGAATGAGCGACCGACAGCAGGTTGCGGAAGGTCATCGCGTTGGATTTGCCGCGGCGCTGTTCGACCATGCGGATCGGTAATTCCCTATAGGTGAAGCCGAGATCGAGCAGCTGGCAGAGGATGTCCGCCTGAAAGCCGAAGCCGCGCGTGCTCGGATGCCAGCGCATCACGTTATGCCGCAAATGCACCGCCAACCCGTTGTAATAGTGCAACCGGTTGCCGGTCATCAGATTGATCAGGCCGGTATAACCGCTTGAGAGCAGCCGCCGCTGCCAGCTTCGGCCGGCGCTCGCCTCGTAATAGGGCACGATGATGTCGGCCTCGCCGATGGCCTTGAACACCGCCGAGATGCTCTCCACCGGCTCGGCGTTGTCGCCGCAGATCAGGCGGTAATACCTCCCGATGCCGAGGAAAGCGGCATCGAAGTAGTTTTGCGCCAAGCCCTTGTTGGCGCGGTTGGCGCGCAACACAATCCGGTCCTCCGGATGCGAGAGAATGTAGTCGGCGACGAGTTGTCGCGAGTTGTCGCGCGAGCCATCGTCGATCACGATGATCTCGTAGCCGAGACCGGCCTCGGCCGCGGCGCGGCGTACGGCATCGAGCGTGCCGATGATGTGGTCGGCCTCGTTGTAGCACGAGACAAAAACGGTGAGGTCGAGCGGAGCATCGTCGTATGGCCGGATCAGCCGCTGCCCCTCGTGCAATTGGGCGGCCGACGGGCTGATAACGATTTCGGCGTCCCAGAACGCGCGGCCGCGACTCGTCATCGCCGCATCGCGCCGACGGTACGGATGCGCACCATCACCTGCTGCCGCGCATAGGCGATATAGTCGTATTCGATGCCGCGCCGGGCGACAAATTCTTGCCACGCCTTGAATTCGTGACGCTCCCACCCCGGATAATTGAAATACTCGTCGAACACGATCACCGTGTCCGGCCGCAGCCGTTCGGATAGGCTCTCTAGGATATCGTGGGTCGACGAGTAGATGTCGCAATCGATGTGCAGAAAGGCGATCGCACCGTCGAGCTTGCGGCACCATTCCGGCAACGTGGCGCTGAACCAGCCCTGGTAGAGTGCGACGTTGCGGGGTACGCGGGGCAACCGGCCGCCACGCGAAAAGCTGTGCCGCGCCAGGGTGAAGCCGCCCCAAGCCTCCGGCAGACCCTCGAAGCTGTCGAAGCCGTGGATCGTCGCGTCGGGCTTGCGTCGAGCGATATGGCGGATCGTGCCGCCCGAATAGACCCCGCATTCGAGGTAATGGCCGGCGGCGGGGCTTTGGGTCAGCGCGTAATCGAGCAGCTCCTTCTGGGTGTCGAAGCCGACCGCGTCTCCCATGTGCCGGTCGATATAGTCGACGCTGGCGTCAAGCGCCCGGATCGCCCGAGCTCGGAGCGGATGCAGCCGCCCCGTGTCAAGCAGCTGATAGCCGGCGAGGACCAGCCGGTAGAGCCAGTGTTTCAACCGAAAGTTCGTTACCAGCATGGGCGTGAGGCCGCGAGGGGACTGGCCGATGGCGGCGCTGCACCATCCGTCCTCAACTTGCCGGAGATACCGCCGCTTGGGAACCATAAACAGCAGCCCATTGGGCGGCGCTTCGCCAATAGGTCAAGCCGATCGAACCGGCCGCAGACCATGGCGGACCAGCCAAAGGAGGCCAGCAGGGAGGCTCAGCAACGCGGCGAGAAGGCCCATCTGCACCGAGACGAGCAGCGCCGAATCGGCGGCGACACCGATCGGAGCCAGCGCCGCGACCATCAGGTTTTCCCGTAGCCCCCAGCCGCCAGCGGAGATCGGCAGCGCGACGAGGATCACGACCGGCGGCATCAGCACGAGCAGGTCGACAAATGGCAGGTCGACATGCTGGGCCTGGGCGAGGCAGTAGACCACCGTCGGGATCGCGATCTGGCTCGCGATCGCAATCGCCAAAGCGCAGGCGAGGCGGCCGCGCGCGCGACAAAGCCGCCACCAATCCCGTGCCAGCGCGCGGCCACGAACCGCCACCGGCCCCGGAAGAAAGGCGATCCGGGTTATCCAGCCCATCCCGGCTAGGCCCATGAAGGGAAGTACGCACACGGCGAGCGATACCAACACCGCCGGATTGCGTGAGAATGGTCCAAGACCGAACACGACCAGGGGTAACGCGACCAGGCCGAGCCCGGCAATCGTCAGTACCCGGTCGAATAGAACGGAATGCACGATCACCGCTCGACCCGCGATGCCGGTCGGGGCCAATGCCGCGCGCGCGGCATCGCCGCCTATATTGCCGAGCAGCCACGCATTGAAGAACACGCCCATATAGGAGACCGACAGCACCGCGCGCCTCGACACCGCTAGAGCGAGCGCCCTCAGAACCTGGTCCCAGCGTAACGCTCCGAGGACAATCTGGGACACGGTGACCGCCGCCGCGGCGATCACCCACCCAGGCGATTGGTTGGCGAAAAGCACGGGAAGCCCAGCCAGGTCGATGTTGCGCCACACGAGGAAGATCAGCAATCCCGACAAGGCCACCTTGAAGGCGGTGCCGAGCGCGCGCGCCGGCGGCAGCGAGGTTGCCGAGGAGGCGGTCATACGGCGACGGATGAGGCCATTCGTTCAGCCAAAGGCCGTGCCGGGCGAGCCAACACCCACCCAAATCCCGTCGTGCCCGAGCGTGGATTCCCCGATCACCATACCCGCATGATAGCGTCGGTCGCCTGGCCTGGGAAATGCTCGGGAGGCCCGACTGTCCGGATGTTGCCGGCAATATCCAAGAAGGCTTCGCGCGCGGCTGCCCGGGCGGATGGCGCGCCGGGCGGATCGCGGCCACGCCTCCCCCGACCAAGACCGCTCCCGTACCCGACGATACTCTGTAATACCATTAAATATCAATAGATTATAGGATAAACGCGGCAATCGGAGCGGCCTTGATCGCGTTTCGCGCGGGTCGCATACTCGCCGGCATGTGTCGTGCGCGGGGGGACCGAGACCGTCACGACGAGGCCGCGCGCCGATCGTAATGCCAACAGGCCGCCGAATAGCGGACCAACAACAACACCCCGGCGCGGGAGGAAACGATGGCTGACGAGCGCCCTGGGCCAAGCTTCGCCGGCGGCAACTGGGTCTTGCTCGCGGTGGCGATGGCGAGCGCCATCTACGTCTCGCTCGCCAAGCTGCCGCTCGAGGGCACCCGGCCGCCCGGGACCGCGCAGGAGATCAACCGCACCGGCGCCCCGTACGATGTCGACGCGCATTTGTGGCAGGATCCGCTCGCGGCCGCGGCCGCGCACCTCGCCGAGGAGGCGAGGGAAGCGCACCCGGAGCATCACCTGCAACTCGAGTCCCCCGGCGGCTCAAATTCCCTGGTCGGTGACCCGAAACCGCTGGTTCTCGGCGTCATGGTGCCGGGCACGCGCCATGCCGAAGACGTCGAGATGCGTCTGCGGCAGCGCTATGCGGTCGTCGCCGCGCTAAACGTTCAGCACTACCTGCCGGAGGACGCGGAGCACATCGGCTATGTCCGCGTGAACCGGGACCCGTCGGACCGGTCGGCGATAAAGCCAAATATTGTTCCGTACGAATGGTTCCATCACGCCGACCGCGACCTGGTCGGCCGCTCCGATCCCTCCGTTCGGCCGATCGTCGTGCTCTGGCTCGACGAGAGCGTTCTGGTGAGCAGTCCTCGACCCCTGCGGGACTTGGCCCGGCTCGCGTGCACCCTGAATTTGAGGCCGCTGGTGCTGATCGGACCGCAGGAGTCGAGGGTGTTGTCGTCCTTCGTGAGCGACGATTCGGTAGGGTCCACGGCGGCTTCGACCGGGAGCGGTGCCTGCGCTGACGACACCTGGAGGAGCAGTCTCCCCGGTATGGAGATCTATAATTTCGGCGCCACCGTCGACGATGCCACCCTGCTCAGGTTGACAGACGCCAAGCAACGCTTGGCCGCGGATTATCTCGATCTGCCCGAGCGCTTTAAACATCTCGGCATGCGTTATTACCGGATCATCAATTCCGATAGCCGCCTAACCGAGGCGCTGGTGCAGGAACTGGCGCGGCGCGGGGTCGATCCCCAGAATACCGGCTCAGGCCAGTCTCCCGGCGGCATGCCGATCAAGAGCCACCGGGATCACGTCGCGCTGATCTCCGAGTGGGACACGGTGTATGGCCGCAGCCTGCCCGAGAGCTTCATCAAGAGCTTCTTGTCCCACGGTCGCCCGCCGCGGACCCCCGGCGCGGCGGAACCACCATATTGGATACACAAATTCAGCTATCTGCGTGGGCTCGACGGGCAGTTGCCCGAGCGCAGGGAGGCGGATAGGCGGTCCACTTCCGACCAGAGTCCCGGTGTGCAAAAGGAGACGGCGGTACAGCGGCCGGAACCCGCCGACGACGCGCGCAAGCGCGAGACGCCCGCCGGCCAGAGCCAATACGACTACCTCCGGCGCCTTTCCGATCACATCCGTGAACTCGACGATGGGCTCAGGGGCAAAGGCGCGGGCCGGATCGCGGCAATCGGCATACTGGGCTCGGACGTCTATGACAAGCTGCTGATATTACAGGCATTAAGGCCAGAGTTTCCCGAGGCGTTGTTCTTTACCACCGACCTCGACGCGCGGCTGCTGCCGCAGGAAAAGTCGCGCCAGACGCGAAACCTGCTGGTGGCGTCGAGCTTCGGGTTCAAATTGCGAGGTGCGCTCCAGTCCGACGTTCCGCCGTTTCGGGGCGTCTACCAGACCTCGATATTCCTCGCCACCCAGCTTGCGATCCGCAACAATTTGATCGCGCCAACCCCAGGAAATATCGCGGCAACCGAAACGGCGACCCGGAAGCGTCTGGATGCCTGGCGGGATCGGGTACGCCTGTTCGAGATCGGACGCACCCGCGCCAACCCGCTACCGAGCAGCCCCGAGGACCTACGGCCAGACCGCGACCTCGATGCCGCGGGCCGGGATCAGGCCTGCCGGGACGACATCCTCAACTGCACGACCGTCCATCCCCGGAACGAGCCCTTGTATCCGACCTTGAAGCCGTCCGCCCGCTACGGCGTCGCGGTGGCGGGCACGATAATGCTGCTCGGCCTCGCGATGGCCTTTCGCCGGGTGCGCCGATGGTGCTTTCCGCCGTCCGTCGTTGGGCAGGGTTCGCTGTGCTCGTGGCTGTGGCGAGCGGTGCCGATCGTCGGCGTTTGCCTGATTACCGCGCTCGTGCCCGCTGCGCTGGTCGGATGGTGGCCGGCCATCGGCGGTTTCTTGACCCGCTACGGCCTGGGTGAGCCGATGATGCTGATCGAGGGGGTCAGCATCTGGCCGCCGATCATCTTACGTCTGATCGGGGCTTGCTTGTGCGGATACCTGATCTGGCTGACCTACCGTCTTACCCGGAAGAACCTCGACGATACCAATCAGCGGCTGCGGCTGCGAATGCCCAAGTTCGGTTTGCTCAGGCGACGCTGGCTCAGAAGAAAGGCCCGCCCGTGCTGGCGGCGGCTGGCGACGACGCTGTCGTATCAGCCGATCGTCATTTCTCCGAGCCGGAAGAACGCGCCATATCCGATCCTGAAGTTCCTGGTACGATTCGCCTATGACGGCAGGGGCGGGGCGCGCACGCTGCGTGCCGCGGTCGGGACGGCGGCGATGATGGCGGTGTGGCTGGTCCTCGTCTCGGTGTTCGATGCCCCCAATATCCCGTCCCGCGGACACCTCGCCTCGTCTCTGTATTGGGCGGCGACCGTCGCAGACGTGCTGACGAGCCTGTTCCTGACGTTTCTGGTCATCGACGCGATGCTGTACTCGCGCGCGTTCATTCGCTCCCTGACCGACGTTATCTCGGTCTGGCCCCCGCGCACGGTCCGCTATTTCGCCAACGAGCTCGGGATGCGCGGCGAAGACATCGACGATTACATCGACGTCCAGTGGATGGCGTTGCGCACGGTTCAGTTCGGCAAGCTGATCTATTTTCCATTCATCGCCCTCGCGCTGCTGATCATGTCGCGCAGCACGATCTTTGATAATTTCGCCTTTAGCGCGACGTTGCTGATCACCCAGATCATTGTGCTGGGTCTGATCGTCGCCAGCGTCATTGCCCTGCGCAACGCCGCCGAGGGCGCGCGTGGCGCGGCGCGCCAGCACCTGACCGCTCGGCTCGTCGCGGCCAAGGGACGGGAGGGGCGGGAGGGTCTGGCCGCGCCCCAGCTCGAACTGCTGCTGGCCAATATCGACAATCTGCGCGCGGGCGCTTTCGCGCCGTGGTCGAATCAGCCGGTCGTCCGGGCGGTGCTGTTGCCGCTCTTGACCTATGGCGGCGCCACCCTGGTACAGGCTTATGCGCTGCCGGGGTTCTGATAACTAGCCCCACGCTCTCCGGCGCGGGGGCGTGGCAAACGCCGTTGACGCTACCGACCTTCCTGGCTACGAAGCGCGGACATCCGCCCCGAGGCCCCGGGAGCCTATCGCCTGATGCCGCATCGTTTCAATCCGACGATCCTGCGCGAATACGACATTCGCGGTATCGTCGGCGAGACGCTGTTCGCGGCCGATGCCCGCGCGATCGGGCTTGTGTTCGCGGCGATCCTGATCGCCGCGGGCGGGCGCAAGGTGGCGGTCGGTTACGACGGCAGGTTGACCTCGCCCGAGCTGGAGGCGGCACTGGTCGACGGGCTCGCCGAGGGCGGGGCCGAAATCGTTCGGATCGGGCGCGGGCCGACGCCGATGCTCTATTTCGCCGCGGCGACCCTTGGTGTCGACGGCGGCATCATGGTGACCGGATCGCACAATCCGCCCGATCATAACGGCTTCAAGCTCGTGCTCGATGGCAAGCCGTTTTACGGGCCGGCGATCCAGGGCTTGACAAAGGCCGCGCTGGCTCTGGGGCCGGCGACGGCGGAGAGGGGGCAGGTCGGGGACCGGGCCGTCTTCGACGATTACCTGCGTCGGATCGCCCGCGATTACGACGGCACCCGCCCGCTCGCGGTCGCCTGGGATCCCGGCAACGGCGCCACTGGAGAAATCGTCAGCCGCTTGACGGAATTGTTGCCGGGCCGGCATGTCGTGATCAACGCGGCGATCGACGGCAATTTCCCGGCCCACCATCCCGACCCCACCGTCGCCGAGAATTTGGTTCAGCTCCAGGCGGCGGTGCGGGACAACGATTGCGATCTCGGCATCGCCTTCGACGGCGACGGCGACCGCATCGGGGTCGTCGATTCGCGCGGGCGGATCTTCTGGGGCGACCAATTGATGATCGTATTGGCGCGCGATGTGTTGGCGCGGCACCCCGGCGCGCCGATCCTCGCCGACGTCAAGGCGAGCCAGGTATTGTTCGACGAAATCGCCAGCGCCGGCGGCATACCGGTGATGCTCCCGACCGGGCACTCGCCGATGAAGGCCAAGGTCGCTGAATTGGGCGCGCCGCTGGCCGGCGAGATGAGCGGCCACATCTTTTTCGCCGACCGCTACTACGGCTACGACGACGCGGTTTACGTCGCCGTGCGGCTGATCGGCATTCTCGCGCGCGGCGACGAGACCCTGGCCGAGATCGCCGACAAATTGCCGGTGGTGATCAACACGCCCGAGTTGCGGCTGGAATGCAGCGAGGCGCGCAAATTCACCGTCGTCGCCGAGATCCACGACCGCCTGCGCCGGCGCGGCGCCGATATCGTCGATATCGACGGCGTTCGCGTCCGCACCGCGGACGGCTGGTGGCTGGTGCGCGCCTCGAATACCCAGGCGATCGTCGTCGCTCGCGCCGAGGCGACCAGCCCGGAAGGCTTCGCCCGGGTCAAGCGCGAACTCGCCGCCGAACTCGCCGCCAGCGGCCTCTCATTGCCGTGAATTATCGGCGGATTGGCCGGGAATGGTAAAACTAAAGTAATCTTAAGCCGGCCATGACATTGCGTTGTGAATGACGCTGTTAAGACCGCTCGACGATTTTCGCTTGGGGGTTCCGGCATGATTCACCCCGTCATCCTTTCCGGGGGCTCGGGCACTCGCCTGTGGCCATTATCGCGGACGCTCTATCCGAAGCAGCTGTTGACCCTGGTCGGGCGCGAAAGCCTGTTGCAGCAGACCATGTCGCGGGTCGCCGACCGTCCCGGGTTCGCGCCGCCGCTGATCGTCGCCAACGAGGAGCACCGCTTTATCATCGCCGAGCAAATGCGCGAGAGCGGGGTCGTGCCGCAGGCGATTTTGCTCGAGCCGGCAGGCCGCAATACCGCGCCGGCGACCGCGATCGCGGCATTGCGGCTGCTCGAAAGCGAGCCCGATCCGGTGATGCTGGTAATGCCCTCCGACCACGCGATCACCGACGCCGAGGCGTTCCACGCCGCGATCGCGCGGGCTACCGCCGCGGCTGATGCGGGGCATCTCGTCACTTTTGGCATTGCCCCCGAGCGTGCCGATACCGGCTACGGCTATATCGCCAAGGGCGCAGTATTGGCGGGGTGCCCGGGCGCGTTCACGCTCAGCGGGTTCGTCGAAAAGCCCGATGCCGAGCACGCCGAGCGCTATGTCGGCGGTGGCGATCATTTCTGGAACAGCGGCATCTTCTTGTTTCGCGCGTCGGCCTATCTCGGCGAGCTGGAACGGCTGCGGCCCGACATGGTCGCGTGCTGCCGCAGGGCGTTGGCCGGGGCGCACGCCGATGCCGATTTCATCCGTCTCGACAAGGCGGCGTTCGCCGAATGCCCGTCGGATTCGATCGATTACGCGGTCATGGAGCACACCTTCCATGCCGCGGTGGTGCCGGTCGGCATGGGGTGGAGCGATCTCGGCTCGTGGGACGCGCTGTGGGAGATCAGCGACAAGGACGCGCGCGGCAACTCGGTCGCCGGCAACGTCGTCGCCGAGGAGACCCGCAATTGCTATCTACGCTCGGAAGGTGGGCTGGTCGCCGCGATCGGGGTCGAGGATCTGGTCGTCGTCGCGACCGACGACGCGGTCATGGTGGCGCCGCGCGGCCGTACCCAGGATATCAAGAAGCTGGTCGCGCGCCTCGGCGAGGAGCGGCGTGGAGAGGCGGACGCCTTGTCGACGGTCCATCGCCCGTGGGGCACCTACAAGGGCATCCACAACGGCCATCGGGTGCAGGTCAAGCACATCATCGTCAAGCCGGGCGGAAAATTATCGTTGCAGCTGCACCATCACCGCGCCGAGCATTGGGTCGTGGTCCAGGGTACCGCCCGGATCATTCGCGGCGACGAGGTCTTGACCCTCGGCGAGGATCAGTCGACCTATATCCCGATCGGCGCCAAGCATCGGCTCGAAAACCCGGGCAAGGTCCCGCTGCATGTGATCGAGGTGCAATCGGGCAGCTATCTTGGCGAAGACGATATCGTCCGCTTCGACGACCATTACGGCCGGGATTAACCGACGAAAGTCCGTTGCGGCTTCAGCCCCGGCTTTTTAGCGAGTGGAACATGTCGAGGGCTTCGGCGGGGCGGGTGTTCTTGTGGACGACGGCGTGCACCGCGGCGATCATCGCCTTTGGCGCGTCGGATTGGAAGATGTTGCGCCCCATATCGACCCCGGCGGCGCCCTGCTGCACCGCGTTATAGGCCATCGTCAGCGCCTCGATCTCCGGCAGTTTCTGGCCGCCGGCCATGACGATCGGCACCGGACATGACGCAGTCACGGTCTCGAAGCCGTCGGCGACGTAATAGGTCTTGACGTATTGCGCCCCCAGCTCGGCGATGATCCGGCAGGCGAGCCGGAAGTATTTGGCGTCGCGCACCATATCCCTTCCGACCGCGGTGACGCCCATGACCGGGATGCCGCAGCGCAAGCCGGCGTCGACCAGCCGCGTCATGTTGTGGATCGAGCGGGTCTCGAACTCGCCGCCGATGAACACCTGGATGCCGACCCCGGCGGCGTTGAGCCGGATCGCGTCTTCCATGTCCATCGCGATCTGTTCGTCCGACAGCTCCTTGAGGATGCTGGGGCCGCCGCTGGCGCGCAAGACCATCGGCTTTGGTGACTCGGCCGGGATCACGCTACGCAGGATGCCGCGGGTGCAAAACAGCGCGTCGCACGACGGCAACAACGGAACGATGTTGAGGTCGATGCGCTCGAGCCCGGTGGTTGGGCCCTGGAAATAGCCGTGATCGACCGCCAGCATCACCGTGCGCCCGGTCGCCGGACTGAACACGCGAGCCAGCCGGTTCTTCATCCCCCAGTCGAGCTGGTGCGATCCTTTCAGAAAAAACCCGGGCGTGGCTTGCGGTTGCTCGGACTGGTATCGCTTGCCCTCGGCGTCGGCTTCCGGCATCTCTCGCCCCGTGCTGGTAATATCGACCAGCCGCGAAGATGCCCCTTCCGGCCGAAGCCAACAAGGCAAAAACCGGCCGTGGCAAAGGGGCGACCCGCGGTCGTCGCACGACATCGGGCGTGCGCGGTATTGTCGGCTACTCCTCGATATTGCATACAACCACGGCCCGCATCGAAAGGATCAGAGTCATGGCGGCCGGACCGATGATGCCGATTGTCGCCTACCTCGCGCAGTCGCGCGATGTGTTGCAGGCGGCGATCGACGACGCGGTATTCGCCGAGACGATCGCGGCGATCGCCGACCGTGTCGCCGTGGCGCTGACCGCCGGGCACAAAGTATTGCTCGCCGGCAATGGCGGCAGCGCCGGTGATGCGCAGCACATCGCCGGCGAATTCCTGTCGCGCCTTTATTACGACCGGGCGCCGCTCGCGGCGGTGGCGCTGACCACCGACAGCTCGGTGTTGACCGCGATCGGCAACGATTACGGCTACGAGCGGGTGTTTGAGCGACAAGTGCTCGGCCTGGGCCGTGCGGGCGACGTATTGATCGCGATCTCGACCTCTGGGCGCTCGCCAAACATCCTGCGTGCGCTCGACGCGGCGCGGCAGAACGCGCTGTCGACGATTGGCTTCACCGGGAGAGGCGGCGGCGATATGCCGGCTCGGTGCGATCTGTGCCTGCGGGCGCCGAGCGATTCGACGCCGTTGATCCAACAGATCCACATCACCGCCGGCCACATCGTCTGCGAGTTGGTCGAGGCCCGGCTGTTTCCGCGATCGAATCAGCCTCACGGCAGTCGCGATGCCGCCGAATGATCGCGCAGGCGGTCATTCTCTGCGGGGGCCTTGGCACTCGTCTCGGTAGCCTGACCGCGGCGACGCCCAAGCCGCTATTGCCGGTCGGCGACATGCCGTTTCTCGACGTGATCCTGTTCGAGCTCGCCCGCCACGGGATCAGGCGGATCGTGTTGCTCGCCGGGTTCGCCGCGCCGCGTCTGCTCGAATACGCCGAGTCGACGTCGCTCAAGGACCGGTTCGGCTTGGAGATCACGGTCTCGATCGAGCCCGAGCCGGCCGGAACCGGCGGCGCGGTGTGGCAGGCGCGGCACCTGCTCGACGACCGGTTCTTTTTGCTCAACGGCGATTCGTGGTTCGACGTGAACCTGCTCGAACTGGCCTGCCGGGTGGAGGCTGAGGCGAGCGCGGTCGGCGCCATCGCCTTGCGCCGGCTCGCCGACGCGTCGCGGTATGGCGTGGTCGAAATCGCCGACGATCGCATTCTGCGCTTCGCCGAGCGCCCGACGCAGCCGGGGCCCGCGCTGGTCAGCGGCGGGGTCTACGCGCTGAGGCGAGCGCCGCTCGTCGATATCCTCGCGCAGAAGGGTTCGCTCGAACGCGATGTCTTCCCACACCTGGCCGCGAGCGGGGGGTTGCTCGGCATCCCGTTCGACGGCTATTTCATCGACATCGGTGTGCCCGACGACTTCGTCCGCGCCCAGACCGAGATTCCATCGCGCCGGCGGCGGATGGCCGCCTTTCTCGACCGCGACGGCGTGCTCAACCGCGACGACGGTTATATCGGCCAGATCGAGCGCTTTCACTGGATCGAGGGCGCCCGAGAGGCGGTCAAGGCATTCAACGATGCCGGGCTGTTCGTGTTCGTCGTCACCAACCAGGCGGGTGTCGCGCGCGGCTACTATTCCGAGGCCGACGTGGCGGCGGTGCATGCGCATGTGGTCGTCGAACTCGCCGCGGTCGGCGCCCATATCGACGATTTCCGCTATTGCCCGTTCCACCCCGAGGGGGCGGTCCCGGCCTACCGGCGGCTCAGCGATTGGCGCAAGCCGGCCCCGGGGATGATTCTCGACCTAATGCGCCACTGGCCGGTCGACCCCGGCGCGAGCTTTCTGATCGGGGACCAGGACGGCGACCTCGCCGCGGCGGCATCGGCCGGTATCGGCGGCCACCGCTTCTCCGGCGGAAACCTCGCTTCCTTCGCCGCCGCGCTACTCGCGGAATGAGATCAGAGGCGGCAAAGGACAGTCGCTTCACGGAGGGAACCCGGGGGGCCAAACGGCCGCCAGTTTCGCGAGTGATGGCGGCGGTGCCTTGTTGTCGCCAACAAGTTCGGGTTAGCTTAACGGTGGCATAGGTTTGGGAAACACGCATGGTTGATCTGGTTCGGCGCGCTCGGGCGGCTGCTCGGGGGGCTTCCGCGACGGTCGGGGTAGGCCCGTACCTGCCTGACTTCTTGCTGCGCTTTTTCGGCTCGCTGAGCATCTGGTTTTGGGCGATCGTCGGGGTCCCGACCCTGATCGCCGGCGTGTACTATTTCGCGATCGCCGCGGATCAGTATCTGTCGGAGGCCAAGTTCGTTGTCCGTGGCCCCAGCAAGGCGCCGGCGACGGTGGTGAGTACGCTGCTCGCCAGCGCCGGCGGCGCGACGCCGCAAGACACCCAGGTGGTCAAGGAATTCGTGCTGTCGCGGGATGCGGTCAAGCGGCTGGAAGACAAGAACGACTTGCGCGCCCTATTAGGCCGGCCCGAGGGCGATCTGCTGACGCGCTTTCCGGGATACCTGTTCTGGCGCAAGGATTTCGAGGCGCTGTACCGGACCTACGGGCATTTCGTCACGGTCGATATCGATAGCGACAGCGGCATCGCCACCCTTCAGGTCAAGGCCTATCGGCCCGAGGACGCGCATGTGCTCGCCGCCGCCCTGGTCGCCTATAGCGAGCAGTTGATCAACGATCTCAACGAGCGCGCCCGACGCGACGCGCTCGCCAGTTTTCAGCACGAAGTCGATCAGGGAGAACGGCGCCTCGCCAAGATCCAGGGCGATCTGACCGCCTACCGGGTCAAGGCCAACATGCTCGACCCGTCGGCCGAGGCCAAGGGCCCGATGACGTTGCTGGCGCAGCTCTATACTCAGCAATCCGCCGCCAAGGCGCAGCTCGCCGAGGCATTGAAGAACTCGCCGAAGAGCCCGCAGATCGGCCTGTTGCGTACAAGGCTTGCCTCGCTAGACAAATTGATCACGGAGGAGCGCGCCAAGATCACCGGCGACAGCAACTCGGTCGCCACCGCCACGACCGAATACGAACGCCTCGACTTCCAGCGAATCATGGGAGAAAAATTGCTCGCCTCGGCTCTATTCTTCTTTGATGCGACATCATTTTCTTCTAATGAATGCATCACCGGTGCTGAGCGAGCGCACGAAGTTCTCTGGTACGCTGGACGGGTTAATTACCCAGTTCGATAGCGGCGACGTGGTACGCGGGGTCAGCGACTATCTGGCAAGCGGTGAATGGAAATGGAGCGGCGGCGAGGCGTACAAACGCTATCGCGAGAATTGGCCGATCTCGCCTCCGATAAGAAAAATGCTCTCCGAGAGCTTTCGTTCGTGAGCGGATGTTTTCTATCTACTCCAAAATCTCATAGCTCAGTCCGTTGCCGCCCGAGTGCTCGACATGGTCGAGGTGGTGGGCAATGCCGTCGATCCGCCCAGCCATGAGGTCGTCGACGAACCGGCGAGGGTTACTGGCGGCGCGGCCGCTCCTCTGAATGCCCGTATTCATGACAACAATTAGAGAGGGACGGGGCATCGCCTGGCGGAACAGGAAATACCGCGAAATTAAATGCGCGTAATACTCGGACTCGAGGACGAGGGCATCCACCTCTCCGATCCGTTCAAGCAACTCGTACATGAACGGCGTATTCCATACGGGGCCGCACTCAAAATTATATTTATCAACCTCCGCACGTAGAGGTTCGTCGGTCTGTTGGAGGGTAGTAACCCGTTGGTACATTTGGCCCCATAATAGCGCTCGCAATCCGTTGTCGCGTTCGGTGATAACGACCTGCCGACGCGCCAAGCGCTTCCTGGCGATCATCTTGAACAGTTCGAAAATCTCGTCGCGATTGTAGTAGATGCCGGCGGGGCCGCCGGCCGGAGCCGACCAAGGGAGTGCGGGCACGGTCGGTGGCCAATAGGCGCCGACTTCGGGAGGCGGCAGGTAGTTCTCGAACTCAACCAGGGCCTGACCGGCGAGGAGTTCGCCTTCGGGGTCGATGCGCGATACTGCTTCAGCGACGACCCCGTCGTGCAAATTGCGGTATGTTTCGGTCCAATTGCCGTGAATGTCCGCAAAGACCATGCTCATTTCATGCTCGTGGGCATCGCGGCGGGTGTCATCGGCGTCCTCGCCCGCCCAGGTGTGCCGGAATACCACTGATGGCAATTTGAAGAGGCGGCCAAAATGCTTGGCTAAATCCATCAGGAATATATCGGAAAATAACAACCGTTCATCATGGATGAAACCCAGTCGGTCCACTAGGGAAACGCCGAACAATGCCGGCGTAGCTGACGGTGTGGTGACCGCGGCATGATTTGTGCCCGCGGCGCGGCTGATTAACGGTCTGTGCCGGTAGAAAACCGGTTTGTTCTGGGGCGT